>VMHT01063241.1_pt1 | contig 13157 bp, 13 predicted proteins | sample 4693611 | NCBI WGS metagenome assembly VMHT01 (sample SAMN12280063, study PRJNA550983) | marine metagenome | isolation source: seawater sampled from same location over 5 years 0.02-0.2 micron viral filtrate | place: USA: collected off the coast of southern California halfway between the port... ... | reverse complement strand
TGGTCGAAGCGGCCCGCATGAATCGCTTCAATATCAATACTGTCAAAACGGTATTCGGTATGGCAATACTGACAATTCATTTTCACCGCGCCTTCTTCTTCCACAATTTGCTGAAGCTCGGCTTTTTCCACGTTACGCAACGCCTCGGCACTGCGCTCTCGTGAACAGGAGCAGGCAAACTGGATAGCGGCGGGCTCAAACATTTCCACCTCTTCCTGGTGATACAACCGGTACAAAATATCCTGTACCGGCAGGCTGAACATTTCCTCGTTCGACAAGGTTTCGCTAAGTTTTACCAGATGTTCAAACTCAGTATCTTCGTCCACATTGGTATTGCTGGCCTGAGTCGGCATTACCTGTAACAGGATACCGGCGGCGCGGGCACGCTCTGGCTGACTTAAGTCAGTATACAGCGCGACCTTGGTGGCAAGCTGTTCAGACTGAGCAAAGTACCCTTCCAGACATTCGGCCAGGGTGGGCTTATCCAGGGCTACCACTCCCTGATACCGCTCGCCTTCATCGGGCGTGATGGTAATGACCAGGACGCCTTTGTGGATTTGCTCATCAAAGGTTTCCGGTAGCGTGGTGAGTGTTTCGTCCCAGCGGGCCACGCCACGCAAGGTGTGGTCGTCAGTAGCGCTGATGACCGCATATTTTACCGCGCCCTGGCCTTGTACCTGTAGGCTGATCTCGCCTTTAAACTTTAAAATGGCGGTCAACAAGCAGGTGGCCGCCGCCATCTCGCTGAGCAGACGCTGAATCTGCACCGGGTATTCATAGCTGTGTACGATTTGCTGAAGACTGTCATCCAGCCGGGCCAGCTCACCCCGAACATTGGCGCGGTTAAACAGAAAACGATGCAATTGGTCAAAGTCTTTCATAATAAAGGCAGATCCTGTGGTTTCACAGTTACCGGCTGCGCGGCGATTAACTGTGCTTAAGCTTAATAATTTCGCGTCGCTGTTTTTTGTCCGGACGCCCGTCGGGCTTGGGACTGTGAAAAGAATGGAGCTGTCTGGCAAGCTTGTTCTCTTCGCGTTTGGCAATACTTTGCTCGGTTTCTTTGTAAAGTTCTTGTGCCAGCGGTGCACTCAGACGTTTATCACTTAACGCCATCACTTCAATTTCTTTGCTATCGTAGCCAGCTGGGATCACTAACATGGCGCCGGTTTCTACAGCGCGCCCGGGTTTGGCTCGCTGGCCGTTATAGTGCACTTTGCCCGACTGCACCATGTCCCGGGCCAGGGCCCGGGTTTTGAAAAAACGGGCAGCCCATAGCCATTTGTCCAGCCTGACATTTTTTAATGTCTGGGATTGCTTTGGATTACTCATGTAATAATTTTGCCACTGTTACGTTTTAATGTTGTGAGCGCCTTGCCGACTAGGCTATTATGATTTCGCCAGCGTACGGTTTACCTTATTTTAACTATTACAAACAGTGCACCGTTAATAGCATGACATTCGATAAAATAAATTACCATTCACTGACCACTTTTTGGGGTCAGCATCAAAAAACACTACGGAACACCGTGGTCGTGCTATTGAGTATCTACTTACTGGCGTTTTTGGCGCGTGTGATCTGGCAGCTTGTGCCAGCTCCTGCTACTACTGCCCCGCCCTCACAGCAGACCACTGCCGTGGGCGTTGGCTCTGCTGCCAAAGGTGGGGTCAATCTGGCTCAAATACAACAGTTAAATTTGTTTGGAAAGCAAAATCAGCCCCCCGCAGCCCCGGTTCAGCAGGAAGTTACTGATGCCCCCCAAACCAAACTGAACCTGATACTGACCGGAGTAGTTGCCAGCTCAGTAGTAGAAAATGCTACCGCTATTATAGAACACAAAGGCACTCAGATGGTGTACGGACTGGGTGAAAAAATTGACGGTACTAATGCTATCCTCAAACAGGTTCAGGCAGACCGGGTTATTATTAAAAATGGAGCGCAACACGAAACCCTGATGCTGGATGGCCTGGATTACGAAGAGCCTGGAAATTCCGGACGGGTGGCCACTAACCGCCGGGGACGCACCTTACAAAACTCAGGCGCGCAACGACAGATTGCTACCAGTCTGACTCAGGAAGCCGCCGACGTTACCAGTGCATTACGCGAAGAGCCCGGGGACTTCACCGATTTTATCTCTATTTCACCGAAAACCGCCGACGGTCAGCTGGTAGGGTATCAGGTCAAGCCTGGCAAAAACCCCGCCTTATTTGATTCAGCCGGGCTTCAGGCTGGCGATATTATTATACAGATTAACGGGCTGGATCTAACTGACACGCAACAGTCTATGGAAGCCATGAATGCTCTGCGCTCGGCTCAAAGCATCGAATTGACACTAACCCGGGACGGTGAATATCAGACCGTTTATCTGGATATGCCCGCACCAGGCGAAGAATAAGAATAGGAAGACATACATCATGAGGCGAGCTAGTCGTACATTGCTGTCAAAATTTAGTGCTGCGGTTTGTGCAGCATTGCTGACCCTTAGTGTGTCGGTAACCGCAGCAGAATACATGCCCAACTTCAAAGACACCGACATCAATGAATTTATCAATATTGTCGGTAAAAACTTAGAGCGCACCATCATTGTGGATCCTAATGTGCGCGGCAAAATCAGTGTCCGCAGCTACGATATGCTGGATGAAGAGCAGTATTACCAGTTCTTTTTGAATGTTCTGCAGGTCTATGATTTTGCCGTGGTCGAAATGCCTAACGGGGTGTTGAAAATTGTGCGCTCCAAAGACGCCAAAACCTCAAACCTGCCGGTGATGGAAGGTGCGTTGCTGGATGGCGATGAAATGATTACCCGGGTGGTGCCGGTTTACAATGTCCCGGTTCGCGAACTGGCGCCTATCTTACGCCAACTTAACGATCAGGCCGGCGGCGGCAATGTGGTCAGCCACGACCCCTCGAACGTGATGATGCTGACCGGGCGTGCCGCAGTGGTAAACCGTTTGGTTGAGATTATCGAGCGGGTGGATAAGGCTGGCGATGAAGAAGTCGAAATTGTAAAGCTGCGCTATGCCTCCGCCTCGGAAATGGTAAGAATCGTCGATAGCATCAACAATTCCCAGGGTAAAGCTGCTGCCGGGGCCAAATCTGCCCCGCGGGCGGTGGCCGATGATCGGACCAACTCTGTGATTGTCAGTGGCGATGAAAAAGGCCGTAAGCGTATTGTCAATCTGATTCAGCGGATGGATCAGGAGCTGGAAACCAATGGCAATACCCGCGTGGTTTTTTTAAATTATGCCAAAGCCGAAGATTTAGTCAAAGTTTTGCAGGGCGTGTCTGCCAGCATTCAGGCCGAAGAAAGCGGTAATGGTCAGACCCGTCGCGGGAGCGCCGGAACCTCGGGGCGTGATGTGTCTATTGATGCCCACGAGTCATCTAATGCGGTGGTGATCACGGCCGAACCCGACATGCTGCAGTCTTTGGAAGAAGTGATTCGTCAGCTTGATGTCCGGCGTGCACAGGTTCAGGTAGAAGCCATCATTGTGGAGGTTTTTGAAGGCGACGGCACCACCTTAGGCGTGCAGTGGGTCTCAGAGCAAGGCGGCGGTACCCAGTTTAACAACGGGGTGGTCCCGGTCGGAGCGCTGGGTGTGGCGCTTAAACAAGCTGAGGATGAAACCGATACCGAAGCCTTTATTACCGACGAAGGCAACGTGGTAGAAGTGACGTCCCGGGACGAAGGTAATTTAACCCCACTGGCCAACCTGCTTTCCAATGCCAATGGTCTGATTGCCGGGGTTATTGATAATGGCTGGGGCGCCGTGGTTCAGGCGGTAAGCACCGACACCAACTCCAATGTTCTGGCCACTCCGCATTTAACCACCATGGACAACGAAGAGGCCTTCTTTATTGTGGGTCAGGAAGTGCCGATTATCACCGGGACCAGCACCGGCGACAATAACTCCAATCCGTTTCAGACCGTGGAGCGGCAGGAGGTGGGCATTAAGCTAAAAGTCACCCCACAAATTAATGAGGGCGACGCGGTGCAGCTGACGATTGAACAGGAAGTCTCCAGTGTGAGTGGCGCCACCTCGGTGGATATTTCCATCAACAAACGCCAGATTAAAACCACCGTAATTGTCGATGATGGTGGCACCATTGTGTTGGGCGGCCTGATTGATGAAGATGTGCAGGAAAGTGTCTCAAAAGTGCCGCTGCTGGGCGACATTCCGATCATCGGCCATTTGTTTAAATCGACCTCCACCAGCAAACGCAAACGTAATCTGATGGTATTTTTACGACCTAAGATTGTTCGTGATGGGGTTACTATGAATGAAATCAGCCATCGCAAATACAACTACATTCGGGCTCAGCAAATTCGTCATCAACAGGAAGGCGCGTCGTTCTTAACCGACGATGATCAACCTTCGATGCCCAAGTGGGACGACTCTTTAGCCTTGCCGCCGTCGTTTGAGGATTACATCCTGGAACAACAAAAAAAGGAAGATAACTAGGTATGGCCGGTCATGATGAGCAGCTGAAACAGGCTGCCCTACAGGCTCAGGAAGAGGCGCTGGAAGCCGGCGCCCTGGATGAAGAAGTGACCCCTGAGGACCCGCGCCAGCTAAGTTTTAGTTTTGCCAAGCGCAACCGGGTGCTGCTGGAAACCAATCGAGAGCCGGCGTTGTTGTATTACACGCCCGACACGCCGTTTAATGTTTTTGCCGAAGTCAGACGCTTTTACGGTGAGGGATTTACTTTATCGGAGATTCCTACCGATGAATTCGAAAGTCTGCTGACCAAGGCCTTTCAGCGCGATTCCTCTGCAGCCAAACAACTGATGGAAGACCTGGGCAACGAAAGCGATCTGTTTGCACTGGCCGATGAGCTGCCCGATACCGAAGACCTGCTCGACAGCGAAGATGATGCCCCCATTATCAAGCTAATCAACGCAATGCTGGGTGAAGCCATTAAAGAAGGCGCTTCGGATATTCATATAGAAACCTTTGAAAATCAGCTGGTGGTGCGCTTTCGGGTGGATGGGGTGTTACGTGAGATTTTACGGCCCAACCGCAAGCTCTCGTCGATGCTGGTGTCACGCATAAAGGTGATGGCCAAGCTGGATATCGCCGAAAAACGGGTGCCCCAGGATGGGCGTATTACCCTGCGTATCGCCGGTCGCGCGGTAGATGTGCGGGTCTCAACCATGCCTTCCAGCCATGGTGAACGGGTGGTGCTGCGGCTACTGGACAAAAACAATGTCCGTCTGAATCTGGAAGATTTGGGTATGACCAAAGCCAACCGCGACCACTTTGCCACGCTCATTCGTAAGCCCCACGGTATTATCCTGGTTACCGGGCCCACCGGCTCCGGTAAAAGTACCACTTTGTATGCCGGGCTTAGCGAAATAAATAGCAAAGACCGGAATATTCTGACGGTGGAAGACCCTATTGAGTTTGACTTACAGGGCATCGGCCAGACTCAGGTTAACCCCAGGGTGGATATGACCTTTGCCCGGGGCCTGCGGGCTATTTTGCGCCAGGACCCGGATGTGGTGATGGTGGGTGAAATCCGCGATATTGAAACCGCGCAAATCGGGGTGCAGGCCAGTTTGACCGGCCACCTGGTATTATCCACGTTACACACCAATACAGCGGCCGGAGCCATTACCCGTCTGGAAGATATGGGTATTGAGCCGTTTTTATTGTCGTCCAGTTTGCTGGCGGTGTTATCTCAGCGATTGGTGCGCACGCTGTGCAAGGACTGTAAAGTAGCCCATGCACCGTCTGAACAGGAAGCCATGATATTAGGCGTAGGCGAGTTGGCCTCGGTGCCCCACATTTATGCTCCCCACGGCTGCGCCGCGTGTAATCAGACCGGTTACCGGGGCCGTACGGGGATCCATGAGTTACTTATTATCGATGAGCAAATTCGTGAAATGATGCATGAAGCCAAAGGCGAACAGGCGATTGAGCGTTATGTGCGCGAATTTACACCCAGCATCCGCGAAGACGGTTGTCGCAAGGTACTTTCTGGCACTACTTCATTAGAAGAAGTGCTCAGGGTCACACGGGAAGACTGATATGGCGGCGTTTTCCTATAAGGCAGTCAATGCCAAAGGCCGTAATGCCAGCGGCGTGCTGGAGGGCGATAATGCCCGTCAGGTGCGCCAGCAATTACGGGAAAAAGGGCTGATTCCGGTTGAAGTGGAACAGGTAGCGGAAAAGCATCGTCAAAAACAAACCCGAATGACCTTCTTCCGGCCCCGGGTTTCAGCCTCAGAGCTGGCCCTGTTAACCCGCCAGATGGCAACCCTGGTAGAGTCGGCTTTGCCTATAGAAGAAGCTTTACTGGCGGTGGCAGAACAAAGCAGTAAGCCCAGTCAGCGTAACATGATGATGGCGGTACGCAGTAAGGTGGTGGAAGGCCATGGGCTGGCCGATGCGATGGCAGAGTTTCCCAGTATTTTTGATGAGTTATACCGGGCGATGGTGGCTGCCGGGGAAAAATCCGGGCATCTGGATACCGTGCTCAATCGCCTGGCAGACTACACCGAGCGCCGCCAACAGACCCGCAGTCAGATTACTCAGGCCCTCATTTATCCCTCGCTGATGATGTTTTTTGCCATTGGCATTGTGTTGCTGCTGCTGACCGTGGTGGTCCCCAAAATTGTGGACCAGTTCGACCACATGGGTCAGGATCTGCCCGGCATTACGCAGCTGCTTATCAGCATCAGCGAGTGGCTGCAGAATTACGGGCTTTATTTGCTCGCGTTCCTCGTGCTGCTGGTCGTGGTGGTCTCCAGACTATTGCAGCGACCGGCACTGAAGCTTAAATACCATCAGTGGCTGTTAAAGGTGCCCCTGATAGGCAAGGTCACCCGGGGCCTGAATACCTCCCGGTTTGCCCGCACGTTAAGTATTTTATCTTCTAGTGCGGTGCCGCTCCTTGAGGCCATGCGTATCTCAGCCGATGTGCTGGAAAATCAGTATATGAAACAACAGATCATGGCTGCGGCCATGAACGTGAAAGAAGGCAGCAGCCTGCGGGCCGCCCTGGACAACACCGGCATGTTTCCGCCGATGATGATGCATATGATTGCGTCGGGAGAAAAATCCGGCGAGTTGCAAAACATGCTGGGCCGGGCCGCGGATAATCAGGATCGCGAGTTTGAATCACTGGTCAGTATTTCACTGAAAGTGTTCGAACCTATGTTGATTGTGACCATGGCTGCCGTGGTATTGTTTATTGTTATTGCGATTTTACAACCTATTTTAGAACTTAATAAAACGGTGAACTTATAATGAGACATTCTGCCCGTCACGCTGGTTTTACCCTCATTGAGGTAATGGTCGTTCTTTTGATTATCGGCATCATGGCATCCATTGTGGCCCCCAATATTATGGGTAACCAGGAAGACGCAAAACTGCAAAAAGCGGCGGTGGATATTCAGCAGCTCGAAAGCGCAGTGGAAATGTACAAGCTGAAAAACAGTCAGTTTCCTACTACTGAGCAGGGCCTGGAAGCGCTGGTGACCGAGCCTACCATCGAACCCCTGCCGCGCAATTACCCTCAGGGCGGGTTTATCAAACGCCTGCCTGAAGATCCCTGGAACAATCCTTATGTGCTTATCAGCCCGGGGGAGATGGGCCAGATAGATATTTTTTCTAATGGTCCGGACCAGCAACCTGGTACCGATGATGATATTGGCAACTGGAATCTTGACGAGTACCTGTAAATTGCTGACCCAGGGAGGGTCATCATGAGACCGGCACAGCACGCGCGCGTCTGCTCATCGGGCTTTACCCTGCTGGAAGTCATGCTGGTGTTGCTATTGATGGGGCTGGCCACCAGTGTGGTCATCTTTAATGGCTTTAGCACCGACAAAACCGAACAGCTGGAGCAACAGGCCCGGCGTTTTCAGGTGCTTACCGATATGGCTTCAGACTATGCGGTGATGAACCAGCAGCAACTGGGTATTCGCATTGAACCGCAGGCCAATGGCTACTTTTTTATGGTGCTGGACGAGGATAATCGCTGGCAGCAACTGGAGGGCGTTGAGGTCTATGCCCCCCGCGAGCTACCCGAAGCTTTCTCGTTAATTCTGAATCTGGATGATCTGCCCTGGGACCAGGATGCACAACTGTTTGACCGCGAGATTTTTGACGAACAGTTTTCGTTAGACGACAGCGACATCAATGTGGGTGCTCAGGAAGACAAACCCCTGCCCCCGCCCCAGATACTGATCATGTCGAGCGGTGAAATTACCCCTTTCATTGTGACCTTTGCTTACGAGCCTGCGTTTGGTAATGACAATCCAGCGTACTTTCAGCTGCAAAATCAGGACTTTCCTCCGGTCACCCTGAACGGACCATTGCGTGAGCTGACTCCATGAGACGCCTGCGCCGGACCCGAGGCATGACACTACTGGAGGTCATGGTCGCCTTGTTTATATTTGCGATGGCCGGTACCGCTGTAATGAAAGCCGCCACCGAGCATTTATCCAGCGTCGGCGACATTGAAGAAGTCACTTTTGCCACCTGGGTGGCCTCTAATCGGCTGAATCAGATAAAACTGACCACCCAATGGCCGCCCCAAAACAACCAAAAGGGCAGTACAGAGATGGCTGATCGCACCTGGTACTGGCAACAGTTCATCCGCAAAACCAACGACAGTGGTTTGCGCCAGGTGGAAGTGAAGGTGGGTCTGGATGAAAACTACCAGTCCAGTGTGACGTCGGTGATAAGCTATGTCACCCAGCCAGAGGGGTAGCTGATGGCCAGATTTTCGCATCGTTCCGGCGGCTTTACCCTGTTAGAGATCCTCGTCGCCATGGCCATTTTTGCGATGATTGGCCTGGCGTCCACCGGCGTGCTGACCTCAGTAATCAATAGCAATCAGATTTCTCAGGAACGCTTTGCCCAACTGCAAACGCTGCAGCGCGCCATGATCACCATAGAACGGGATGTCCTGCAGGCAATTGCCCGGCCGGTTCGTATTAATGGAGAACAAACCGATGTTGTGATGCGCGGCGGGCAGCTTGAAGGCAGTGATGCTGATGGCCTGGCTTTTGTACGTGGCGGCTGGCAAAACCCGCAAATGATGCTGGCGCGCAGTACTCAGCAAACGGTCGCTTACCGGCTGACTGACAACAAGCTTGAGCGGCTTTATTCAAACTATGTGGATAATGTGATTGGCTACGAGCCTAAAGTGCGGGTGTTACTTGAAGACGTAACCGATTTTCAGGTGGAGTTTGTGGTCCAGACAGACAACAATGATGGGGGTGAGGATACCGCGGTTACCTGGAACGATACCTACACCGGGGCGGCGTTACCCAAAGCCATAGCCATCACCCTGCAAACCCGGGACTTTGGCACAATCCGCCGTGAGTTCACATTATGGAGCGATGGTCTGTGAGCCGCGGGTCCTCACAACGGGGTGTGGCGCTTCTGATTGTGTTACTGATTGTAGCCTTGGTGACCGTGCTGGCGACCGAGATGGGCGCCCGGCTGCAGCTCAATATACAGCGCACGGTGAACTTAAAAGACAACAACCAGGCGTACTGGTACGCCATGGGCGCCGAGTCGCTGGCGCGCCGCTCATTGCAGACCCTGATGCAGGACAGTGGCGATAAAATCTCTCTTGATCAACCCTGGGCCCAGGCGTTTTCTTACCCGGTGGATAATGGGGTGATTCAGGCCCGGCTGGAAGACATGCAAAGTTGTTTTAACCTAAACGCCCTACAGCCCGATAGCTCCGGCGATGGTGCCCGAAACCCAGGCAGTAATGTCAGTGCTACTATGACAGCCTTTCATCAGATGCTGCTGGCGGCCAACCTGGAGTTGACCAGTTACGATGCCGACACCCTGCGTGACAGCCTGGCGGACTGGCTGGATAATGACAGCCAGATGCGCTCGTACGGCGCTGAAGACAGCACCTATGAATCACAAAGCCCGCCTTACCTGGCGGCCAACCGCCTGATGAGCTCTCAGTCAGAATTACGGCTTATTAATGGGGTTAGTCCCGCCTGGCTCAATGGCTTATTACCTCTGGTCTGTGTTATCCCTGAGTCCGGCACGTTAAATATTAATGTGAATACGCTCACCCCCGAACGGGCGGCGGTACTGGCCGGCACTACCGGTTTGAGTCTGGCGGCAGCACAGAATCTTATTAGCTCACGCCCGGCCGAGGGCTGGGACAATGCCAGCGACTTTCTGGCCGAGCCGGCTTTGAGCGCCCTTAATTTGTCTGCTGAGCAAAAGAGCTGGTTTAGTGTTACAACAGAATATTTTATATTACATAGCAAGACTCGCTACAATAACGCCCGCTTTACAATGACCTCGGTTCTAAAAACGGCAGCAGACAGTCCGGTCACAGTGGTCCGGCGCGAGTTCGCAGGAGTAAATTAATGGAACAATTACTGGTACGTCTTGGTGCGCGCCCCGAACAACCGGTGCAATGGCTGATCTACGCGCCAGACTCTGACGAGGTTATTGCTTCTGGTGAACTGCCCGGCGCAGCAGACCTGGAGTCTTTGACCTTACGCGCCGGCCAGCGCCCGGTGATTGCCCTGGTCCCCACCAGCGAAATTCTATTAACCTGGGTGGAGTTGCCGCCCCGGGCCGGCCGCAAGGTATTAAATGCCATCCCGTTTATGCTGGAAGATGAGCTGGCGTCCGATATCACTCAGCAGTTTTTTGCGCTGGGGCCCAAACGCGGCGACCATCAGGCCGTAGCCGTGGTGGCCCGCGAGCAGTTGCGACAATGGCAGCAATGGCTGCACACTGCCGGGCTCTACTGTGACACCATTATGCCGGATGTGCTGGCCGTACCGCCTTGTGAAAATGGCTGGTCGATGCTGAGTATTGGCGACGATGTGTTACTGCGTGAGGCTCAATGGAAAGGCTTACAAGGTGAACAAAGCTGGATATTGCCGGCATTTGCGCATCTGGCTCGCCAGCAGACCGAGCCCGTCAGGTTAGTCAGTTACTGCGACCAGCCTCATGCACCTCTTCCCAATGTAGAGGTGGAACGCGCGCCGCTGGAGTTGCCTATGCAGGTATTAGCAGCTCAGGCCTTACGCCAGAAGGTCAATTTGCTGCAGGGCGAGTTTAAGGTTAAACGGCAGCGCCACGGTCACTGGCAGCAATGGAAAGTAGCGGCGGTGCTGGCGCTAATGGCCATTGGTGCAACGCTGGCCGAACGAGGGATGACCTTATACCAGTTAAACCAGCAAAACACGCAGCTGGCTGCGCAGATAGATCAGACGGTAAAAGCAGGCTTTCCCGATCTTGGCGTGTACCGTGATGTGCGCCGTAAAATACAAAGTGAAATGATGCGCTTACAACAAAGCGGCGGCGATGCCTCGATGCTGGTCATGCTGGAACAGCTATCGCCAGCCTTTGCCAGCACCCAGGTGCGCCCGCAGACTTTACGCTTTGATGCCTCCCGGGTCGAACTGCGCATGCAGGCCACCGGCACTAATTTTGAGGCCCTGGAACAGTTTCGGCGCCTGGCGCAAAACGCCGGTTTTGACGTGGTTCAGGGGGCCATTAATAATCGGGATAACCAGGTTATTGGCAATGTCACTATCCGGAGCCAGTCGTGATGAATACCCTTAAACAAAAATATCAGGCCCTGAGTGAGCGCGAACAACGCTTACTCATGGTGGCGGCGGTCGCCATTGTGATTGCCATCTTTTACTTTGGCGCATGGGCGCCGTTATCTAACGGGGTGGAAACCGCGCGTAGCCAGCAGCAAAGTCAGCAGCAGCTGTTGAACTGGGTGGAAGACAAAGCCCGTCAGGCACGACGGCTGCGCCAAAGCAGCAGCACGGGGCGTCGTTTTTCAGGCTCGTTAACCCAGGCGGTAAATCAGTCTACGGCTCAGTACAGTATCCCGGTCTCGCGACTTCAGCCCCAGGAGGATGAACTTCAGGTGTGGGTAGATGAAGCTGCGTTTGATGAGGTGCTGGAATGGCTAAAGGCGCTGGAGCAAATGGGTATTGTTATCTTGCAGGTGGATATTACCGAGGCCGACTCACCCGGTATGATTAAAATACGTCGATTACAATTAGGGATGTCATGAAGTTTCGTATTGGCTGGCTACTGGCTGCTTTGCTGGTCTTTTTAATGTTGTTGGTCATCTACCTGCCTGCCAGTCAGGTTATCGGTCGCATCACTTTACCGCCCCAGATTCAGGTGTATGGCATAACCGGAACGCTGTGGAACGGCAAAGCCCAACAGGTGGACTTTAATCAGCTGCCTGTCTCTCAGGTACGTTGGGAAATCAATCCGTTGCCTTTGCTGTGGGGCCGGCTGAGCCTTGAGGTGACTGGTGGTAACGCCCGTGACCCGCAGGCGATTTCTTTTTCCGGCCCCGTAAGCATGAGCTTATTTCAGCCGGACAATGTCAGGGCCAGTGATTTTCAGTTGTATTTACCGGTAGATAGCGTACTGGCCAAAGTGCCTTTGCCGCTGCCCGTTAATGCCAGCGGGCGCTTTAAGGCTCATATCCGCACCCTTAATTATGAAAGTCGCTGTGAAGCCCTGGATGGGCGCGGGAACTGGTTAAACGCGGCCGTTGCAGGGACACAAGGACCCATCGATTTTGGCACCTACACCGCGACATTAAGCTGTAAAGACGGCAATTTTGCTATTCAGGTGGCGGAGCCTAATATGCTGGGATTATCAATGGAGGCCGAGGTAGGTGCGCAATTTGATCAGTTTGCGGTAAAAGGTCAGTTTAAGCCGGACGACACCCTGCCTGCAGAAGTGCACCAGGCGGCGCGCTTGTTCGGTCAGCCCGATCGCCAGGGCTATACCTCTTTTCAATTATGACATGACTAGTCCTGAAATAGGTTGACACTTATTTTCGATTAAAACGCCCGATGTGTTTCATCGGGCGTTTTGTATTTAAGGGCCAGGTGCGGCCGTCTACTATTATAGATTGCCACTGACTCTGCGACCATCTTTCTCGCCTCTTCCAGGTCCCGTGGTTTGTGTAGTAAGTATTCATTTTTAAGAATACCGTTTATCCTCTCTGCCAAGGCATTTTGGTAGCAGTCGTAACCATCTGTCATCGAACATTGTACATCATGCTTTTTATGGAGCTTTTGGTACTCTTGCGAGCAATATTGCATACCTCTGTCAGAGTGATGGACGAGTTTTTCATTGGTACTTTTTTGTTTGAGAGCCTGAGTAAATGC
>VMHT01048079.1_pt1 | contig 13158 bp, 13 predicted proteins | sample 4693611 | NCBI WGS metagenome assembly VMHT01 (sample SAMN12280063, study PRJNA550983) | marine metagenome | isolation source: seawater sampled from same location over 5 years 0.02-0.2 micron viral filtrate | place: USA: collected off the coast of southern California halfway between the port... ... | reverse complement strand
TTTAGACCTAAGTATAGAAAAATGACTGGAAAAGCTTACCTTAAGTTATTCGCGGATAACTTAAGTTATCCGCGAATAACTTAAGGTAAGCTTTTCCAGTCATTTTTCTATACTTAGGTCTAAAAAGCCTATAACCTAGTCAAATATTACGCATGCGATATATCATAGTTATTCGCATCGCCAATCGCCGAGCCGAAGGCTCATCTACCTAGTCGAAACCTCTACTTTTACCTGCCCCTCCGTGCTCGCTTTCTGCCATATTCACACCCAAATTGCTGTGAATATTGAGATCCAATTCGCCCACAATTTCAGCGTTGGAGCGGACGTGTAGGGTGTGTAGGGTTGGTGTAGGGTTGGTGTAGGGTTGTGGTTATATCGCGATGATTAACTATTGCCTTGTGTTTCTGGTCGTTTCTTCTTCTTCTTCTTGTTTTTGCTTTGCTTTGCTTTCTTTTATTCATTATTTTTATATAGTTATTCATATGGTAGGAAATTAGTGTAGGGTGTGTAGGGTGTGTAGGGTTAAAAGAGAAAGAAAGTGGGGTGGGGGGAAAATGTTTTTTTCTTTAAGAAGGATAAAAAAAACCGCCCACACACCCTACACACCCTACACACCCTACACCCCTACAAATAATGCTTAATATTCAGAGAACAATTATAGACAACACTACTGCCACCACTGCCTGAAAATAACTCACTCCACTTCATCCTCTTCATTCTTACAACTTACACAAGGAAGAAATCCACTTTCACAATGCCAGCAGTGAAGATCATGTATTGATTCACCATATACCCATTCATAAAACAACCAATATCTATCAAATTCTTTTTTAAGATTACCAGTATAAATAGTATCACACATGTGCAAGTTTGGAAATAAAGAATAGTGAGTACTACTATCACACAAAATTGATGCAATCTTTGTGAGACATCTTCCAAATACTTCTTTGTGAGCCTTCTTCCAAATAATCTCCTGCAACTCATCAGGTAACTCATAGAAGTAATTTGTTGTCCACATTGTTGCTCATAAAACAAAAATAAAAATTTAAAATCAATTTTTTTTATACTATACATTTTTGATAAAAAAATTAAAAATCAATAAAAAAAATTGAAAAAAGCACACCCACCAACCCTGCCCAGCACCAAACTAAGCCTAATCATCCATGGAAGTTTCGGATATATGGAAGTTTCGATGGGGTATATGGAAGTTTCGATGAGCCCAACGCCAAATCAAAGGAGCTTCAACCTCTAAAATATCCAGTAATATAGTTTCTGAGATATACCCTGTCTTGGGAATCCATTCATCTTTTAATTTTTTTTCAAATGGATCAACTACTTCACTATTTGACATATATTTTTTTATTTCTTCAACATTAAGGTTGTTATGCACCATATAGACTGCTAAATAACGCTTCATAAAATCATGAAGCTTGTTAATAAATGATAAGGTGTTAGACATTTTCAGCAATTCCCTGTCATTTTTTGCATCATCAAGTATTTGTGTTGCCATAGTATCAAGATAGTATTTAAAAAGTAAATTCAAAGTTACAAGCTTTATATATGTAAAATAAGGGCTTGACTCACAATGATAAGGGTGTTGCAAAAACTTTTGTGGAATTTCCTGATACAGCATTTTGGTTCTCTTGATTTGCTTTTGCTTATTTTTGCTCTTGATAGTATTTTAAAATTTAAAATCAATTTTTTTTATACTATACAAAATTTGATTTTTGATGAAAAGAGGCTATTTCCCACGTATTCTCCTGCCAAACGCCTGAGCTTGGCGTAAACTTTGGCGACGCTCTATCCTGTCCGCCGCAGCATTGACACGCTTGGTCGCCATGGACTCGGTGGGAAGTGATGCACTACTAGGTTGCTTTACAGGAGCCTGTCTTTTGGGAGGAGGTGGTGCTGGGGCGGACGTTACAATTTTTAATTTTACACCATTGCATAGCGTCCACTCTCCCTTACTGTTTTTCTTTTTTGCGTGTGTACAAGTCATTATATACAATCACCTGATATATTTTTTTATTTTTAATTCCTAAAAGTGGCTTTGGGCTTGGACTTTATGTACTCGTCGGCTCTAGCCTTGCCATCTCGGTAGGTGAGTAACTTGCTGTAAGGCTCATTGGTAGTGTAAACCTCCTCCCTAGTAGTCACTATCTTACCGTCCACTCTCTTTTTTTTGGTCAAAGTGTATGGCCTGCTCCAATGCACCAGATATACCGTTTTTGACTTGCCTTTCGCCGCTGTGTAGTGGTCGCTCACTCGCATCACTTGGTCCTCGCTGGTTATCTCTGCCTGTTTCAACCTCTCACTAGTCCGACGTTCCAACTCAATGTCCTCAAACGTCTTGTTGCTGTCGTCCATTATCATTGTGTAGAGCTTCTGCAGGTTTGTAGTAACCCTCTCCGTCCCCCTGCCGGGCAAAGTGTCCCCACCCAACTCTCGCTTCAAAAACAGCTCCTTCCTAAATATGGCACTATTGGTCTGTTCCACATCGGGATTAAACTTGTTGCCCACCACCAAGAACAGCTTGACCCCCTTACAGTCAAACTCATCCGTCTCTCCATAAGTGATCACATACTGGTGGAGACGACCCCACGCTGATGTGCCTCCTTGCTGAACCCCCCCGATCCCAAACTTGATGAGCGAGTTGTCTATGTTGGCGCGAAGCACATACATCACACGCATATCTCGTAGCATCGCATAATTAGACTTATTGCGCAACCAAGGGCCTAACTCCACCCCCTTCCGTAGATCCTTAAACAGAATCTTGACTCGATTGGAACGAGTTGTCATCTATATATAGGCAAAGAAATTATTGTCCCATAAACGTAACACAATAATGTTTTCTGTGAAAAGTCGGACCCAAATTAAGGCGACTCCAGAGCTGCCAAACGTGATTCAAGGGACAACAATCGCGTGTTCAACGCTTGAATCGTCTTGGATTGATTTTGGACAATCTGGTCGAGTTCTTTAGTTGCCTGAACGTTCACTACGAAGATGTCATTGTAATTGAGATAGTAGATGTCTTTGCCTGCTGCCGTAACACCCTCTTCAACACAGTACGCTAATTCGGGTATGGCCATAACATCTTGTGCTATGAATCCTGTCTCTTCCACATAAGCTTCAGTAAGTTCTCCGTTGAAATCCGCATCTTTAGGTTCATTAGTCTTCTGGTACTTTTGAGCTGTTAGCTGCCGCACAGTCGCCAAAGCATTCGTCACATCAACTTCGTTATGTTTGAGTCGGTCGTCACTGGACCATTTAACGTTGCCATTAAAGAAGACACCTCCGTATGCGCTGCTTGGGTGCATATTGGCATTATTAGGACCACGAGCATAAAACCAGTGCTTATTTGCCCTGTAATAGGTCTCCCATCCACCTATGTATACTTCTGCTCCCCAACTATTTCCTCCTTTCAATCGTAACCAAGTATTTCCGCTCGTTGGTGCATGAATGGTATTGGTTATTATCCCTCCTGTGCATGTCATGCCCGTGCATGTTATTGTACCACCAGCGGTGATGTTGCCAATGGCGGTGATGTTAGTATTAGTCCAAATATTACCAGCAGCAGTGATGGAGTCAGTGGCAGTTAATAGGGTGAGGGAGTAGGCGTCAATTGTTCCGTTTGTGCCCCCCATAGTGATCGTTGGCGCTAAGGCTGAATTTGCGGGGGCTACAGTGATATCCCCACGCGTAGCAATGTTTCCACTAGTGATATTCCCGTCTTCCTCAATTTTCATTCTTTCTGTTAACACCCCACCGCTCGCCTTTGTGTAAAAGCGAAGCTTGCCGCCGCTGTCCCCATCCAACCCACCGACTATTGATGCAAGTGTGTGTACGCCCACGACTGGTGGGTAAAGAGTACTAGTATTTCCGAAATTGTGCTTGATTAGTACATCACCCGTCAAGTTGCCATATACATCACCGTTTACATCGCCATTCAAGTTACCATTGAATACAGTTGATGTTATTGAACCTGTACCTGTAATTGTTGGGGATGTAATGGTTGGAGATGTTAGGGTTTTATTAGTCAAGGTTTGAGTTTCTGCCAATTGAACTATGTTACTATTTGTTATGCCAGCTATCTTCGTTGCTGTATCAGCGTTTCCTGTCACATTTCCTGTTACATTTCCTGTAATTGTGTCAGATGCATTGATGTAGATTGCTTGTAATGTACCTGTGTTACCATCAATATAAGCCGAGACTGTACCGACTGATCGTGTTGCGTTCAAGTAATTTGAATAAACGCCTTGAGATGCATTAACGGTATTTGATGTCACATTACCAGTTAGATTACCAGTGAATGTGCCGCTGACATTAACGTTACTTACATCTAGATTAACAAAAGAAGCATCAGTAACATTAATACTATTAAAAGAACCATCTCCTATAAATTTACTTGCTGTTATGTTATTAGTTACATCTAGATTAACAATAGAAGCATCAGTAACATTGAGACTAGTTACATCTAGATTAACAAAAGAAGCATCAGTAACATTGAGACTATTGAAAGAACCATCTCCTATAAATTTACTTGCTGTTATGTTATTGCTTACATCTAGATTAACAATAGAAGCATCTGTAACATTTAAAGTTCCCGTAGTCACATTGGTTGAAGTGACCGAGTCAGTGTCAAAGCGGTGCGAAAGTGTTACAATCTGTGACCTACCTATGTTTCCTCCACTAAAATTTACTGTCATTTACATATATACATAAGTATATTAAATTATTGAAGTTTCAATAAGTTAATATGAGAGATGACGAATTTTGTTGGGGTTTAGTCGGGCTTTCCTAAAGGATTGTTGAGTGCCGAGTCGTAAGGGTTGCTGTAATGAAGGATGGGCAAGTTGAGAGGTTTTTCTGGCAAGTAGGCTAACCCTTGCTTTTCATGTCTTGCAATACCTGTGGGCGGAACCATGCCCCCCGCTGCAGGGACTGGCGGGCGACGCAAAACGTGATGGGTGATTCCTTTGCAAGGTAAGACGTTTCGACGAGTGCTGGTCTCAATGTTGTTGGGCATCAACTTGGGCGCTATGGGCTCCGAGGTATATGATAACGGTTTGCCATCAATGTTGATCTGCTCATAGGGTCTGTGGCACTTTGGGTAGAAGTAATGAGGATGCACTTCTTGATTTCCTTCTAAACCATTGAAGATGGAAGTTACTACAGCCATATAAGATGGGAGGCGATTATAATCTTACATAATAACCTCCAACATACGGCCTGCTCCAATTCTAAGGGTGCTGGTGCACTCGGCAAAGATGGTGCACATTGGGTTGGCACTCCCAACATTGAGATTGGCAGTGTTTAAGTAGCCATTCAAAGCAACGGATCTGGTATCTAAACCGGACTGGGTGCGCGAGTATTCTGAATCATTCATGTTTAGTCTGAAGCACTGGACAAAATAGTTGGTCTTGTATTGGGCTAAGGATTTGTTTTGTAAATTGTTCATACCTAAGCAACTGTGTTTGGAGATGACAGCCAACTCCTCGGCAGTTGCAGGGAACTGAGGGTAGTAGGCTCCGTTTAGTTGAAGCTGGTGTGTGAGTTTGGTGTTGGCGTTCGCCTCCGGCTCCCTGAAGTTGAAGTAAGGGCTGGTGTATTTTTCTGTCAATGTGTCTAAAGAGCCTTCAGTGTAGACAGGGCGACCAAGCGGTACATTTGTAAAGATGCCACCAGCTGTATTACTTCCTATGTTTTGAATCGCACTCGCCCATGCGCCGCCAACTTTATGTCCGACAACTGGGAATGGTGCTTGATTTGCATTGGTGGCACTGTTCGCTCTCCAGCACACCCAAATACGGTCTAAACTCTGAGTTGCGACTGTGAATCTGGTGACACCTGTGTGAATGCCATTGAAGCTGACATACTGTTTGAAGGGGACTTCAACAAAGCCTTTTTGGGAAATCATGGAAGCCACTAAGTTGTCATATACAGCATCGGCTAACCCTATGGTCTCGATGGTTGCATGGATATTCGAGAGAGAGAAAGTAGCACCGCCTGCACCAGCTGCGGTAAACGATGCAAGGGCTGGAGCATCAGATAATGCATTATTGCCTGCTCCGCCGGCAGCTGTAATTGCTGTTGCACTTGTTGGATCGGCGGCGGCGGCGACTGTAACTTTTCCTCGTGTTTCGTCGGGTAGGTCGGTTCCTGAACTACTGGTTACAACATTTGAGCCTGTAAGATAAATAGAGATGACTAGGTCTGGCAAAATCGAGGCATCTAATATTTTTGGTTCACAGGTTCCTAAAAAGCCCTCCCAGTGGTCTATGCAAAATTGGGTTTGTCCATTTGTGGACTCATAGGTCTCATTGCCAGTACCTGTCATAATGTTGCTGTGTGCCACAGGAAGGAAGTTAACACTTGCATCTGGCACCTCATTGCGTCTTGTGGTTCTTAATATCTCTGGGTGGCCGAAAATGGAATTGGTTTTGTCGCCATATAAAGCATCTTTGGCGTGGCGAAGTACATTGTAGAAATTCAAGCCCTGACTTAATTGGACTCCACCAGCAGTGATTTCAACCCGTTCGATGAGGGAATCAATCTTGGCTGGTAACCTTGCACCTGCATTTGTCCCTTCGGCAGAGGCACTGAAGTGTAGGGCAAATGTGCGGATGTTTAATAGAGCATTGGAGGGGAGTGTGAATCGGATGATTTGGTTGGGATTGGCGGTGGTCTGATTTTGAGGCTCGAGGCGGAAGATATTTGTGCTAAATCCACTGAGTCTGTCCAAGAAGTAAGTTAGACTGGGGCTGTACGACATTATAATTTATACAACCATTTTATTTTATAATCATTTCTTTAAACTGTTTGCCCTCCGTGATCTTGATGTATCAAAAGGTTGCTAAATCTGGCGGGAACCGGATTTTGGTATGGCTTGGTTTTCAACAGTTCGGGCGTTGTGTCACGGACAATATCCACACGGATGACACAAGTGAAGGACATATTCCCTAAAGTGCTTTGGTTGGCGGCTAGAGGCAATAGCTGGTAACTGACATCCCTCGCCCCTGTGGCTGTCTTGCCCCCTCCTAAAGTGGTGAGGGCTTGGTCGTGGTTGTCGGTCAGCCTGAAGCGAATGGTGTTGATGACCTTTTGTTTGCAGTGAATGAAAAACTCCTGCCCAACTTGGCTGTCATAGTTGATGGCGCTACCCAACATGATGTCATTTATGGGGATGCGCGCCAATATTGAGCTGGTGATGGCATCGTTGTGGCTTCGATTCCTAAAGGTAGAGCTGAGAGAGTGCGTCTCAATTCCGGTGCTTACTAGGTCGGTTCGTAAATAGAGGTGGTTGAGGGAGGCACGTTGTGATGGGTAGAGGCATTGACATTTCACACCCATTAATTTTGAATTCATGTCTGTCTCTAGTTCAATGTGTATGGATGAGGTTGGAAGGGTGGTAGGATTTGCAATCCGAGTCTGTGTTTGTCGGTTGCCGCCCAACAGCTTGTATATGTCGCCATCTTGCTCGTAAAAGACAACGGACATTTGTCGCACTAGTGGCACATCAGTCGCTGAATTGCTAGAACTTGTTTTGATCTCAAAGGAAATTATGCCGGTTGCATCTCCAGCCCATGTTGTGGAAGCCTGTATCGAAGTATAGGAATTTGGCTCAACATTTGTACTTTCTAAAGCTAGCAGGGCGCCGGCGGTTGCTTTTGCATAAGACATCGCTCCATTTATCTGAGCGGCAAAGTCCTCCGCCAACTTGAGAGCACTGGTATTGTTACGATTCGTCAAGCGCAAGGGGATCTCCCATATCCCAAATCTATAAGTGACACCGTTTATGGTCTGTTCTTCCACAAAAGTGAAGTTGGCAAGTGGGATGCCCTCTTGAAACCGAGCGTTCTCGTCCCCATCCACATACAAATAGAAGGTGTCGTTGGTGCCATTTACATCGGTGAAGCCACGAGACATCGAGAAGTTGTTAAGGGTCATACGTATGTACTCCCCTGCATCGCACTGAATTGAGTTTGCTCCTAAATATAGCACAAAGTTGTCCCCTGTCGATCCATTGTTTAAGGGGTTGTCCGAATCTACATATAAATTAAAGGAGTTAACAATGCTTTCCATTTATACTAGCCCTACATTATTTATCTTCGATAACACCACATTTAAGTACCCCTCCCATATCATTGCTAAACTTTCCAACACTTTCCCACTCCCCTTCACTAATTATTCTCTCCACCTCCTCCACATCTGTGTTTTCATGGTAATCATAGACCATCTCTAGCCAAGCCTCTGGTAGATTGGGATAATCCTTTTTCATATCAAGCATAGCCTTCTTGCGTTTGGCTAATTGCAGTGCGGTGTAGTTGTAGGGATTCTCTTCTTGATAGCGAGGTATTTCTCCTGATATGTCCATATATAATGTGTAAAGATTTTAAATGAGCGCTTCAGACTCATTTTCAATATCTGTTTCAAGCTCTTCTCGACTCAAAGGTCTGGATTGAACTCCTTTTGGATGTGCACTTGATCGTGTGACTGTGCGGTCGGGTGTGTGAAATGCTCTTGCCGCGCCCTCTGCTCCCACAAAGTGGACTGCTAATTCTTGCGTTATTTGTTCACCTCGACCCTTTCTTTTTGGTTGTGGTTTGCCCCTAGGGCTTTCAGGACCCTTTTTTTCAAATAAGGTTGGATCTGGACTCAAGCCTTCACTGCTTACCTCTTGAGTTGATGATGAGCTCCCAGCTTCTTCTCTTTGTGCAAGTAGAGTTTGGGTTGCTACATCTATTTGAGTGCTTGACCCAGAAGGTAGGTTGGGAACGGTGGTTGGCGCTTGAAAGTTGGTCACCTGTGCATCATAGACTCTGTCGAGACGCTCCTGAATGTTACTGACATGGGCTGGGTCTATGTTCTTTGCCAAGGCATGCGCTAAAGCATTATAATTGACAGGGCGTGGGGATGGGCGAACATATTTTGGGGGTTTGGTCTGAATGAATTTGCTCTTGGGTGGTGGGTCATAGAGCACCTGCTCCGACATAACTAAGGGCACGGGTTGAAACTGCTTGCACATCTTCATAACAGCTTCATCACTTAATGGACCTGTTCTGTTCATATATATATCATGGCAACATTTATTGGATGTACTCTGACATTCCAGACCTAAATCGTTGGTCCTCAGTCTTGGGAGAGAAGTCCAATAGTAAGTAGTTAAAAGGAATATCGTGGCAGTATCTGCACATCTCCATAAACTTTTCTTCACTCACTGGCAAATCACTTTCCTCAATTATCTTTTTCAGTTGCTGTTCTTGGTTTACTCTAAATAACCAAAGCATGGTGCAGTTCTCTCGAATTGCTCTGTTGATGCCTCCATGTGAACAGTAGCTCTGAACAAGCATAAAAATTGAGATGCCTAAACCTCTACCCAAGTGTCGATGTTTGATGCACATATTAATTAGCCCAGCACTGGGCTTGCTCATTAAGGGGGTGCCTAAAGTATCATCAAGAATTAATCCCAGCCTCGGCGGCTGTTCTTTCTTATACTTCCACTCGGGCGGGCCTTCAAAGAATCCCTTTTCCTGATACTCTAACAGGGTCAGCTCGTCCAGCTCGGTGATTGGCTTCTTTCGCATATCCTGTTGAAACTGTTTATATTGCTCTTTCCTTAAAAGGAAATCATCCCACTCGTCTCTCTCATCATCGACCATCCCTTGTATTTCTTTTAGAATGGTTAATGTTGGTTCGTGAATATCCTCCTCCTCAATCTCAGCTATGTCCCAGATGGTTTTATTAGACCAATATGTGGGCGTCACTAACCAGACTCTGTCAAAATAGATATTGTCCTTGCATTTTTTGATAAAGTTGGCTACAGCGACCGATTTTCCACCTCCTCTCTTGCCACTGGCTATCGTCAAAGTATGTAATTTTGGAAAGTCCTCAGCTGTCTCGATAGTAAAGGCTGACTTGGCGGGTAAGAGGGTCTTGAAGCCACTTATCCTCTTTTTCTTTAAGCCTTCTCTGGTGCTCATTTATATAAGCACAATATATTTTTATCTTTCGTCTTCATCGTTAGGAGCTGGCTCAGCCTCAACTTTGTTCATCTCCTCTGCCCACGGGCTCTGATAACTTTCGCTCATCACATCGTCGAAATGATTTGGGTCGTCGGGGTGTTGTTGCTTATAAATTCGGTCAAAGAAGGTGGGGTCTTCTCTGCGGATGCGATCCTCGTGTGCTTGAGATAGGATCTTCTCACCTTCCTTGGCGGTTTGTTGTTTTGTTGCATACTTATACTCCTCTGTCGCCAAGCTGATGAATTGCCCCATCCGATCAAAGAATGTAGGGTCGTTTGCTTTCAAATAATCTATGTCGTCGCGTGTGGCGTCCACCAAGGTTGTCTTCATGTGTCCATGCATATAATCGACATTTGTGTAAGTGTGCTGATCATCATGGACCACACCTACCGTCTTGCTAAAGTAAGGGTCGGATGGGTCTACATACTCGCCTATCTTGACATTATGCACCAACCGACTTTCAATGCGATTTAGGTTGGCGACGGTCTGTCTGTATTGATGCTGCTGGTCTTCCAAGGCACTTCTCGCCCAGTCCACAAACTCTGGATTGCCTTCGGTCAGTTCCTTCAATTCTTTTGTACTTAGCCCCCCAGTTTCGTCAAAATTGTTAAGGTCCTTTTGATTAGACAAGAACTTATGACCTAGATAATCCATTCGGTCTTTATGGACTTTTCCAGCAATGGCGAAGCCCCCACTTACGGCGCCTCCAACCCCTGCCATAGCGAGCGATGCCCAGCCTACAGGATTCCACCAATTTGCAGCGCCTTCTTCCGCCAATAAAATAGAGGCTGCCTCGATCGTCCCACCTGCAACGGCTCCGCCTATTGCCCCTGATATAGGCATAGCGGCAAAACGATCTAGTCCTGCCTTTTCCAAACCTGTTTGGATTCCATATTGGATAGGCAGAGCCACCAAAGCCCCCGCGCCCCCCTTGACCGCCGAGGTCAAAATCCCCTCTGTGATGCTTGTGCTTACTGCCTCCGTTGCCGCCATCCCTGTAGACTCTGCCAGCTGTGACATGCCTTTCACAGCCAAGTTTTGTGCTGCTTGACCAACTCCACCACCCGCCGCGCCAGAGATAGCAGTATTGACAACCACATTATGAGAGCCAACTGCCTCCAATCCTTTTTCCACAGCAATACCTGCTCCTAATCCAGCACCAAGGCTGGCACCGAACCCCGTTGCTGTCTTACCGAAATTTACTTTTGTTATCTCACCCGACTCTTGTTGTCTCGGAGCATCTGCAGAGAATTGGTCTATTGAATGGCCGTCCTTTATTGTTTGTAAAATGCTTGTCGGTTTAGGGTTGTCCTCACCGTATGCCAGAGGGGCAATTGTAGTTATTTTGACATTTTTTGTGGGGTTTGTGACAACTGGGTCCGATACATTCCGCACTGGGTTAGTTATTTTCCCTGCATCCATACCAACCGAAAATTTTGTGGTCTTCACGAAATGAGCCTCCGCTGGTAAGCCCGCTCTCATATCACCAGATTGGGCAGTGCCTATTACTGGGTCAAAACCTGTTGTTGGGATTTTCCATTCTTTATTGAGATATAATCCCTTAGGACCACTGTTGGAGTACACAACTGTGGATACGTTTTCGTGCCCATACACATCGATAAGGTTTTCAGCAACGCTATCTAATTCCGGATAGCGTTGACCTGTCTTATTACTGACAGGTAGGTGACTCCTGAAGGCAGAATCTATATCTAGGTTGTTGATTTGTCTCCCAGTAATAGTGTTTGCATCGCCGGAACTTGCTCCATGCATCACCATAAAAACCTTGCCGGTGGCATTGTCTTTCACGACCATTATGTCAGGTGTGGAATTCTGTACATCGATGCTATATGTATCTGAGATTTCTGCTGTAATGGCTTCGGATGCTTCTTGCATAGCTTCATTTTTACTCATCCTAATTGTGTCGGCGTCTTCCAGAACTGCTTTTGCATTGTCTTCTCCATTATGTTTCAATTCAAAGTCATACGCCTCTTGCATTTGTTGATCAAAAAGTGCTCTAGCTTGATAAGCGACGTCAATGAGTTGGGCTTTTTGTCTCAGGGCTGGGTTCAGCTCCTCAATGACTGTTTTATCATATATAGACACCGGTTTGCCTCGACCTCGCCCTAATGGATTTTTGGTTTGGGGGCTTTGGGGTTCATCTATTGCTGCTGGGTCAATAGAAGGGGGGCTGATGGGCGGTGGTGGTGGTGCTGGACTTGGTTTGGGTCGATTGTGGGGTCTGAAAGGCTTAGTGCCCGAGTGGTCTGCGTGTGCTAAATTGGCGGCACGATTGCCCACCAATCCACATAGAGGGTCTCTCAACCGCTCGGCTACTGTCTCGTTTTTGCAATGACTGCTGCTCATTATAAATAAGATGAGAGATTTATGATGAGCTAATAATGTAATTGGCGTGCATAATTATAAGTAAAAAAAGGATTGGGGTTGACCATGACTCTTGATTGCGTTGCGGCGGTTGTGGGTTGAGGCTGAGGCTGAGGTTGGGATGGGGCTGTGCGCCTTGAGCGGCGTTTGAGATAGACTACATTGGAATCATCCTCGGAGCTTTCAGACTCGTCCACTATCACCACCGGCTTCTTTTTTGGCTTTGGTTTTCGCTTGACAACAGTGGTGGGTTCTGCCTCCTCCGCCTCCTCTCCTTCTTCCTCTATGGCTGTTTCTATTTTCTGGGAGGGGCTTTCTTTAAGTTCCTTCTCCAACTCTTTTATGGGCGCATTCTTGGTTCTAAGCTTGGCGAGCTTCTCCTCCAATAGCTGTATCTTCGCCGCATCCCCATCCTCCTTCATCCTTCTCTTGACGGCTAAAGCTTTCTCTCGCGCGAGGGCTAGTTTGTGCAGTTGTTCCTCGCTCATGGTGCGAGTGGCTTTCTTAGCTTTTATGGGTTGCGGTATTGGTTCTTCTGGTGGGGGCTCGGGCTCTTGTGGCTTGGGCTTGGGCTTGGGCTTGGTCATCTATGATATCTATAGAGATTTTCTACTAAATCTATTCACTTTCTATAAGATCTATGGTTGGAGGGTGGGTAATTAGTGTAGGGTGTGTATGGTTTATGGGGGTATTTTTTTATCCTTCTTAAAGAAAAAAACATTTTCCCCCCACCCCACTTTCTTTCTCTTTTAAC
>VMHT01186040.1_pt1 | contig 13160 bp, 19 predicted proteins | sample 4693611 | NCBI WGS metagenome assembly VMHT01 (sample SAMN12280063, study PRJNA550983) | marine metagenome | isolation source: seawater sampled from same location over 5 years 0.02-0.2 micron viral filtrate | place: USA: collected off the coast of southern California halfway between the port... ... | reverse complement strand
GAGAAGATGAATATCTTGTATAATCAAGAGGTTGCAGATCGTGGGCGTAATATGTTTGCTCTCTATTCTGCATTTACTAACTACGCTACATATGCAGATGAGAAGAATGGTTTTCTTCTACGTAACACAGGCAATGACACACAAGCAGTGTCCATGTTCAAGCGTGAGGTAGAGGTAGCCAACTGGATTGGTACACCTGCTTTCAAGTCACTGGATGTTAAGGTGGCGGCATGAAACAGTCTAATTGGATAGGAAGTTCACTTAAAGAAGAGAATATTGCTATAGATGAGCAGTTAAGAAAAGAAATAACTAAAGCTGCTGTTAATTGGTATAGTAATGCTTGTGTTCATAACACAAAGAAAACTCTCTTTTTAGATAAAGAAGGAGAAGAGATAGTGAAAGTTCTAGGATTTACTGTTAACATGGTATATGAGGTGAAGTAATGGCTATTCGTGATGAAGATGGTGATGTTGAAATGTATACATTACGTGACATATTCATTGATCCGTATACAAACAAGTGGGAGTCACCGAAACGGTGGCTTCCTCTACTACTAGAGTTTATGTCTGATGAATCCTTAAAAGGTTGCCCATACAAGTTCACTGTTTGGTCTTGGCATGTCAGAGACTATCTAAAATGGTTAAAGTCTCCAAGAGGTGTTAGTCCTTATCTTGATCCATATGAAGTTACAGAAAAATACATATGGAAATATTGGAGTGATGTAGAAGGTTTTAACTACGATGGTGGGGGAGACTACTTTTACACTGAAGATTGTTATATGGAGTTTGAAACAAAAGAAGATGCACTAGCATATTGGAAGAAGAATATCAGAATTGAACATGGCCTTAAACCTAAACTAGACACAGTAGAAGAGTTCTGCCATGAGTTTGGTTGGTCCTTATATGAAAGGAAATACTAATGAGCATTACTCTATTTACATTAGTAGATGAGTACTACTTATCTCACGATTTCAAGGAGTTACGTGATGCAACTAAAGTACATTATCGCTACCACATTAGTGCTGTATTGGCTACCGATATTGATGGCGTAATAGTTGGTGAGGTGGATTGCAGTAAGCTGTCCACCAAGCAATCTAAGTTGGCCTATGACCAGTGGTGTGATCGTGGTATTGCTACTGCGAATCACACTCTGGCAACAGCTAGAATAATATATAACTATGCACTAAGAATGGAGCATTGTTTTATCAATCCTTTCGCTACGATACGTAGGAGGACTACACAGCCTCGCAAGGTTGTTTGGGGTAGGGAGGATGTACACAAGCTACTAGATGCCGCCTACAGCGATTTTAGCACCCGTAACATAGGTTTGATTGCTCACATGGCATATGAATGGTGTCAGCGATTAGGTGATATGCGCCTGCTTACATGGGATGCAATCGACTTTGAGGCTCGTACTGTTTATATAGAACAATCAAAACGTAAAGCAGAGGTACATCTGCCTATCGAAGATGACTTGTTTGATATGCTTATACAACAAGAAGAGGATTTTGGCTTTCAAAAGTACGTTGCACCTAGACCCAAGCCACGTGAGGGTGTTTACATACCATATAGTATGACTAAACTACCTTTACATGGGCGTAAGTTGATGGATCAGGCAGGACTGCCACGAGAACTGCGTCTATCTGATTTACGAAGAACTGGCACGACTGAAATGGTAGAGGCGGGTGTCGGTATGGCACAAATTATGTCGGTTACAGGACATGCTAATCCAAGTTCAGTCAAACCATATCTAAAAAATACGTTGTCAAGTGCAAATAATGCATTGACAGCACGAAAATCTCATGGTATAAGCATAGCAAGTGCCGCAAAGGAAAGTGATATTACATGAATAATATATATAACACTATAAGTGATATGGATATACCTAATGGTAGTACAAAGAGAATGGATTGTCCTAACTGTGGTGGGTACAAAACATTTACAGTGACCAATAACATGGGTTCTCTTGTATGGAATTGCTATAAGGTTTCTTGTACACTGAAAGGCGGCACTAGGGTGCATCTATCTGTGGATGATATACGCAGTGGCTTTAGTGGTGCAGAAAAGTTTGCGGAAGAGGCATTTGAGTTGCCCTCTTACGTGGTAGATAGAAGTCCTAGCTTGTACCATATGCGAAAGTTTCTAGCTACGTGGGATTTAGACTACGAAGAACTCAATTTATTGTATGACGTAAAAGAAGACAGAGTTGTGTTTCCTGTGTATTCGCAAGGCAATATTGTGGATGCTACAGGACGCTCTCTTGGCAATAGATTACCTAAATGGAAAAAATATGGAAAAAGTGGCTTGCCATATTCGTATGGTTGTGGTAAAGTCGCTGTTGTTGTTGAGGACTGTGTGAGTGCAGCCGTGGTTGGTGGCAAATCCTTTGTCGGGGTTGCGCTTCTTGGAACATCTCTACAAGAGTCGCATAAAGGGTATCTTGCGCAGTTCTCAACAGCCGTAATAGCATTAGACCCCGATGCGCTACCCAAGACTTTGCAAATGGCAAAGGAACTGCGTGGTCACGTAAACGATGTTCGTGTACTACGTTTGAATGACGATTTGAAATATCGTAACCCGACAGATATGGAGAACTTATATGGAATTATCACTAATTAGAAGTTTAATGGACAAATCGTTTTATGACGATCATCGTGGGGCTAGATGCCCTGACAGACTGTTCAGCAAGGATGTGCGTAAGATTAAGCACACCATTGACACTGCAATGGATAGGTATGACCGTACTGTGTTGCCTGACGAAGTTGAAGCATTGTTTATGGCTAACAACCCTACGCTTACAACAGCACAGAAGCAGGCATACGCAAGTCTGTTTCGCAAGGTTAAGATAGAAGAGCCTATGGGCAGTGATGTAGCACAGGAAGTGTTATCTAAGCTATTCCAGCAGGTAGTGGGCGAAGACATTGCTAATCTTGGTTTTGATTATGTCAATGGTGACAAGTCTAGTCTTGAGCCTTTGCGTTTGTTACTTGAGCAATACGGAGATGACTTTACACCTGACTTAAATATAGAATGGGATGATATTGATATGGAAACACTCATGGCAAAAGCTGACCTTGAAGCACGTTGGACGTTTAACATTCCCACGCTAACACGTAAGGTAGAGGGTGTTAATGCGGGGCATTTGATTGAGGTTGGTGCTAGACCCAATACAGGTAAGACATCATTCCATGCGTCAGCAATTGCGGCACCGGGTGGGTTTGCACATCAGGGTGCTAACTGCATTATCTTGTGTAACGAAGAAGGCTACCATCGTGTAGGCGCACGTTATCTGACTGCCGCTACAGGCATGACAATGCGTGAGATAAAAGATAATCCAGCAAAGGCACGTGAGTTGTATGCACCAGTAAAAGAGCGTATCAAGATTAAAGACGCAACAGGTCGTGATATGAGTTGGGTGGAGTCTATATGCAAAACATACAAGCCAGACATTGTACTGCTTGACATGGGTGATAAGTTTGCTAAGACAGGCGGCTTTGCTCGTACAGATGAAGCACTCAAGGCTAATGCAATACATGCTCGTATGATTGCAAAGGAGTATGAGTGCGCTATGTTCTATATGTCCCAGCTATCTGCTGACGCTGAAGGTAAGGTGTTACTTAACCAGTCGATGATGGAAGGTTCGCGTACAGGCAAAGCGGCAGAGGCTGACTTGATGTTGCTGATAGCAAAGAACCCTGTAAAGATAAACGAGCATGGTGAAGAAACGAAAGAAGACCCAGAGCGTCACTTGAATGTAGTTAAAAATAAGTTGACAGGTTGGCATGGTGTGGTACACTGCAATTTAGAATATCAAACAGCGAGGTATGCAGTATGATGAGAATGTACACAAAAGATACTCTAAATGAGTTAGATGAAGATGTTAAAGACTGTCTTGATAAGGCGCAGAACTTAGATAAAATGCGCTGGAACAAAGACTATTACAATAATCTACATGACAGACAGGCAAAGAGATTATTAAAACTTAGAAAGTTACTAGAAAGGGATTTAACTGTCGAATTTTTTGGGCAGAAAAATTTTGGATTGGTTTTAGTAAACAATAAGTTTGTGGTCTGCTTACTAAATAATGAATGGAGAACTGTGACTAAAAATAAATGGTATAAGCACAAACAGGATTTAGATCACTTCATAGACAATTATATTTTAGGAGATAAAAATGAAGCTAACGCTTGATGTAGAAAACACAGTCACTAAGCGCGATGGCAAGATGCACCTTGATCCCTTTGAACCAGAGAACTCACTGACTATGGTTGGTGTATTAACGGATCAAGGTTATGAGGCACACTTTCCATTTGATCACGCTGATGTACCTAATCAACAGGACTACTATGAGCGTGTGCAGTGTTTCTTAGATGAGGCTACCATACTTATCTGCCACAATGCTGCGTATGATCTTATGTGGTTGTGGGAGTCGGGATTTAAGTATGATGGGCCTGTGTTCGATACAATGCTTGCAGAGTACGTGCTACAGCGTGGTATCAAAGAGCCTTTGTCATTGCAGGCATGTGCTGAACGCTATGAGTTAGACACAAAAAAGCAAGATACATTGAAAGAATACTTTGCCAAAGGCTATAGCACCAGAGATATTCCATACAACGAGTTATGTGAATACTTGTCTGCTGACCTTCACGCTACACAGGAGTTGTCTAACAAGCAGGTATATCGTTTATATACACCAGAGGACTCAGGCTTGATGGATACTGTTAATCTAACAAATCAAATGGCTGTATGTCTTGCACGTATCTATCAGCGCGGTTTTAAAGTCGATCTAAATGTTCTGGATAGTGTGCGGCAGGAGTTTGAGCAAGAGCAGAAAGAACTTGAATCATCTCTTGAGTCTACTGTTCGTAAGGTTATGGGTGATACACCTATAAACATTAATAGCCCAGAGCAACTGTCTTGGGTTGTATACGGACGTAAGGTTAAATCAAAGATGGATTGGGCAACCAAGGTTGACCCATACATGGACAGAAAAGAGTTTGACCGTCTTCTATCTACGGATACAGAGCGTTTGTATCGTACGACTGCAGAGCAGTGCCGCACTTGCCGTGGCTCTGGTATAATACATAAGGTAAAAAAGAATGGTGAAATGTTTAAGAATCCTAACAAGTGTCCTGATTGCTCTGGCGAGGGTTTCTTATTCAAACAAACAGATGTGCTTGCAGGCTTTAAGTTTAAGCCACCATCACCTAAGTGGGCAAGCGCAACAGGCTTTACTACAAGCAAACTAAACCTAGAAATATTAGAAGGTGCGGCTCGTAGTAAGGGGATGACAGATGCGGCAGAATTTCTAAACAAGGTTCGTAGGCTGAGTGCCGTTCATACCTATCTGTCATCTTTTGTGGAAGGTATCCAGACAAACACTAAGCAAGATGGATTGCTTCATGTGCGTTTACTTCAGCATCGCACAGCTACTGGTCGTTTGTCTGGTGCCGATCCAAACATGCAGAACATGCCACGTGGCGGCACGTTTCCTGTGAAGAAAGTATTTGTGTCACGATTTGATGGCGGCAAGGTAATGGAAGCTGACTTTGCACAGTTGGAGTTCCGGGCTGCTGCCTACTTATCACAAGATGGAGTAGCGATTGATGAAGTATCTAATGGGTTTGATGTACATGCGTATACCGCTAAAGTTATTACCGATGCTGGTCAACCTACGGATAGGCAGTCTGCAAAGGCTCACACGTTTGCACCGCTTTATGGCGCAACGGGCTTTGGGAGAACGAAAGCGGAAGCAAAGTATTATGAACACTTTACCGAAAAGTACCAAGGAGTCGCAGAATGGCATTCCAGACTGGCTAAAGAGGCTTTAGAAAAACAAAAGATAACCACACCTAGTGGCAGAGAGTTTTCCTTTCCTGACGTAGTTCGTAAGTCTAGTGGTAGGGTAAGCCATTTTACGCAGATAAAGAACTATCCTGTGCAGTCGTTTGCTACTGCAGACATTGTGCCGATAGCTTTATTGCATATAGATGATCTACTAAAAGATAAAAAGTCTTGCATTGTAAACACCGTGCATGATAGTATAGTTATTGATATTCACCCTGACGAAGAACATCAAGTTATTAATACGATAGAACAAACTAATAATGCTTTACCTCAACTCATAGCTATGCGGTGGGGTATAACATTTAATGTTCCTTTGCTTTTAGAAGCAAAAATTGGTCCGAATTGGCTTGACACCAAGGACGTGGCATGATATAACTATGCCTCATTCACTATGAAAGGAGAAGTATATGACAACAGAAATAACAACTATTGACCCAAATAATTATGCTGCAATGGCGAAAGCAATGGGCATTGCAAACGAAGGTAAAGGCAAGAGCAAAAGCAGTTCTCTTGCTCGTTTGCGCATTAACCATTCGCCAGTCATGGGTACTGCCGAAGTTAACGGAAAAAATGTCAACGTAGAAGTAATTCAAGGTGGAACGTATAAGCTAGAGGTTCCTGATGGTCCCACATACTATGCATCGTCTGTAAAGGTGCGTCCGTATGTACAGCGTTATATGTATAAGCGTTTTGTTATGGGCGGTGCAAACTCGTCTAATCGTTACATTAAAACTATCATGCACGATGATCTGAATGTTGATCTAAAAGATAATGATGGTGGCTTTAACTGTGGTAAGCCTGCGGGTTATATACAGGACTTTAAAGCGTTGCCAGAGAAGCTACAAGACTTAATTAAACAGATTAAGCGTGTACGTGTTGTTCTGGGAACTGTTGAGATGACTAATCCTGTAAACGAAAAAGGCGAGTCTATTGAACTTGATACTACGCCTTTTATTTGGGAGATCGACAATCGTGATGCCTTTAAGATTGTTGGTGATGTGTTCGTAAAGTTGGCAAAGATGAGCCGTCTTCCTGTAATGCATAACTTTGTTGCTAATACTGAAGAGCGTAAGATGCCCAACGGTAATAGCTTCTTTATCCCTATTGTATCATTGAACATCCATGATGTTGTAAATGTTACGCCAGATGATAACAGTATGTTTGCTGACTTTTTAGCGTGGGTTGATAACTACAACTCATATATATCAAATGCATGGGCAGAGAACGCTAACGCAAAACTAGAGGATGGTGATGCAGAAGTGTTGGATGACTTGGTTGATATTGAAGTCGATGAAGAGGCAGTAGCATAATGAATCATCAAGCTGAATTGTCGTTGCATCAGTATTTGCAGGATGCGGTTAGCGGTAAGTCGTCCATGTCGGATGACACAATAAAACAGGTTGCTGCCGATGTTGCAGATGCTATGCAACGACAGTTTGGTAGTGGTAAGAGTAGAGGCGATTTTACATTACGTATGTCTAATATAGGTCGCCCTACCTGCCAACTCTGGTATGACAAGAATAAACCAGAGGCGGCACTACCATTGCCTACAACATTCGTAATGAACATGATGCTTGGTGATATTGTAGAAGCTGTGTTTAAAGGTTTACTAAAAGAAGCAGGAGTGAAATATGAAGATACGGACAAAGTTAGCCTTAGTGTTGGTGACGATAATATTTCTGGTTCTTATGACCTTATCATTGATGGTGCAGTTGATGATATTAAATCAGCTTCAGACTGGTCATACAGAAACAAGTTTGATTCCTATGAGTCCCTTGCAGATAAAGACGGGTTTGGCTACGTGCCTCAACTCGCCGGATATGCTAAAGCTGCCAACAAACGCGCTGGCGGCTGGTGGGTTGTAAACAAAGCTAATGGTAAGTTTAAATATCTACCCGCATCTGGTCTTAACGTAGATGAAGAAATAAATAAGATAAAACAAACGATTAGCAAAGTAAAGGAGAACAAGTTTGAAAGATGTTTTGAACCAGTGCCTGAAACTTTTCGTGGCAAGCCCACAGGTAATAAAGTCCTTAATGACGGATGTAAATTTTGCAACTATCGCTTTGATTGCTGGGATAATCTTATTGAGTTACCTGCTGTAAAGTCACAGGCAAAGAATCCACCTATAGTAAATTACATAGGTGATGTAGTTGCCTAGCGCAAAACAATTTAGGGCAGCACGTAAGTATGGGTATCGTAGTGGTCTTGAACTAAAGGTATCTGACTATCTCAAAGAACTCAAGATTGACTTCTTGTATGAGGCAGTTAAGATAGAATGGGAAGACTTAGCATACAGAACGTATACACCAGACTTCGTGCTGTCTAATGGCATTATAATAGAAACAAAAGGACAATTCACTGCAGCAGATAGGCGAAAGCATCTGGCTATTAAAAGGCAGCATCCTAAGTTGGATATTCGTTTTGTGTTTGAAAGTAGCAGACGTAAACTTCGTAAGGGTGCAAAGTCCACCTACGGTGAATGGTGTATTAAGTATGGGTTTAGATATTACGACAGGATTATTCCTGAAGAATGGCTAAAAGAAAAGGGTAAAAACAAACACCCAAAGTTTATAAAGTTTGGTGGCACAAAAGTAAAAAGGAGATAGACATGGATAATATAACAGATAAGATGGCTATGCAGATGAGAGATGAGGACTTTTTAATAAGGGTAAGACCTTTTGCTAATGATGATGGTTCTTGGAGTGGAGAGGTTGATGTAGCTATTATGTACGGTGATAATAATCCATTAAAAGACGATGATTTTTATCAGGTTCTTCATTTTACAAAAATGATGTGTGCCGCTATGCCTGTTATGGAAGAGGTAAAGGAACTAAGAAATATTGTGCATGAATATGTTACAACAGTTATTGACAATGAGGTTGATATTGATGTAGAACTAGAAGAAGAAGTGGGTGTAGAAAAAACCTATGATGGTAATGTAATACATCTGAACTTCAATAGTAAGACCAAGGGATCGGCATGAGTAGACATGAAGATTATATGAAAGTGATGCGGCAGCAAGAGGAGTTACGTATGGCACAAGCAAACAAACAAAGTGATAATGTTAAAGCATGGCCCGATGTTGATATGGTTAATAGTCCACCGCACTATAACCAATCAGGTATTGAGTGTATAGATGCTATTCAAGCTGCTCTTGGAGACAACTTTAAATATTACTTACAGGGTAATGTTATGAAGTATCTATGGCGATTCGATTACAAGTCTAAACCAATAGAAGATTTAGATAAAGCGGATTGGTATTTAGAAAAACTGCGAGAAGAGGTAATGGCAGATGGTAAAAGTTAAAATGTTTATCACAATTGAAATTGATGAAGAGGAATATCCTATACCAGCAGATGGACAAGTTGGAGAGGAATTAGAGGATGGCATACGTGAATACTTCTATGACATAGACGGTGCTGAAATTAGAACTATGAAAACATTAACGGAGTGAAGAGATGATAAGCAATCAATTACCTACAGATTACCAAAACTTTATAGCACTGTCACGCTATGCACGTTGGAAAGAAGATGAGCAACGGCGTGAGACATGGAGTGAAACAGTACAAAGATACTTCGATTACATGGAAGGTCATATAGGTGCTAATTACCAGTACAAGTTACCCGCTGACTTACGTGCTGAACTAGAAGAAGCTGTGCTTAATATAAGCGTTATGCCTAGTATGAGGGCATTGATGACCAGTGGCCCCGCACTGGACAGATGCCACGTAGGTGGATACAACTGCTCTTACGTGCCTGTGGATAGCCCACGTGCGTTTGATGAGACTATGTACATCCTTATGTGTGGCACAGGTGTAGGCTTCAGCGTTGAACGTCACTGTATTGAGAAGCTACCTATCGTAGCAGAAGACTTTCATCGTACTGATACAGTAATTAAGGTAGGAGATAGCAGACCCGGCTGGGCTAAGTCACTTAAAGAGTTGATTGCTATGCTATACATAGGACAGATACCAGCATGGGATGTATCAGAGGTACGTCCTGCAGGTGCTAGGCTCAAGACATTTGGCGGTAGGGCATCAGGCCCACAGCCTTTAGTTGAGTTGTTTGAGTTTGTTGTACAGAAGTTTAGAGGTGCAGCGGGACGCAAGCTGTATCCTATTGAGTGTCACGACATTATGTGTAAGATTGGTGAAGTGGTAGTCGTGGGTGGTGTTCGCCGCAGTGCATTGATTTCATTGTCTAATCTTAACGATGACCAGATGGCTCACGCTAAGTCTGGTAAATGGTGGGAGTATGAAGGACAACGTGCGTTGGCTAACAACTCTGTAGCCTACAAGACTAAGCCTGAGATGGGTACGTTTATGCGTGAGTGGTTGTCTCTGTATGACAGCAAGTCAGGTGAGCGTGGTATTTTCAACAGGCAGTCAGCTATTAAACAAGCTGCTAAGAATGGCAGACGAGATACGGAACATGACTTTGGATGTAACCCTTGCAGTGAGATAATCTTACGCCCATATCAGTTCTGTAACTTGTCAGAGGTAGTGGTGCGTCAAAGTGATACACTTGACACACTCAAAGAAAAGGTTAGACTAGCTACAATATTGGGTACATTCCAATCTACGCTGACTAACTTTAAGTATTTACGTAAGATATGGAAAGACAACACAGAAGAAGAAAGATTGCTGGGTGTATCTCTTACAGGTATTATGGATAACCCGATGACATCTAAGGCTGGTGAAAAGCTGCCCATACTGCTTGGTATACTAAAGGACGAGGCGGTACGCACTAATGAAGCTATGGCAAAGCAGTTAGGAATACCACAGTCAACTGCTGTTACCTGCGTTAAGCCTAGCGGCACAGTGTCACAGCTTACTGACGCTGCGTCAGGTATACATGCTAGGCACAATCCGTACTACATACGCACTGTACGTGGTGACAACAAAGACCCGCTTACACAGTTCCTTGTCTCACAAGGCATACCTTCTGAACCTGACGTAATGAAACCCGACTCAACGACAGTGTTCAGCTTTCCTATGCAGTCACCATTGGGTGCTATCACACGTACCCAGATGAACGCAATAGAGCAGCTAGAATTATGGCTCACCTATCAGCGTTACTGGTGTGAGCATAAGCCATCTGTAACTATCTCTGTTAAGGAGAATGAATGGATGGACGTAGGTGCTTGGGTGTACAAACACTTTGATGAGGTGTCTGGTATCAGCTTCCTGCCATTTAGTGAGCATACATATCAGCAAGCACCCTATCAGGATATAGACAAAGATGAATACAAAAAGTTCTTGACAAAAATGCCAAAGAATGTAGACTGGTCATTGCTGCAGGAGTTTGAGAAAGAAGACACCACATCAGGTGGGCGTGAGTTAGCGTGTACTGCAGGTGTGTGTGAGATTGTAGACATAGAGGCAGCGTGATGGATTGCTGGTATTGTGGCTCAGAATTAATTTGGGGTGGAGATATTGACATGGACCACGAAGATGATTACTATTGTATGAGTAGTAATTTTTCTTGTCCAAATGAAGATTGCAAAGCCGATGTTATTATGTATTTACCAAAAGAAGAAAGGAGAACTAAATGAACCTAAGAAATATGTTAATAGATGCACATACTTCATATTTAGTTGGTGGTATTAATAAACACAAAGCTAATATAGAAGTGTATATGAATAACACAATTGGTATCGGAGAACACTCTGATATAATAGAAACCATAGACTTAGAACTAGAAAAACTAGCAACCTATCACGACAAGCTAGAGATGCTTGTTAAATACTTCCCTAAAACAGAAGAAAAGGAGATAGCTAATGAGTCTTGAGCATTACACACGAGATAACGCTACATTTGAAGACGGTGAATGGTGGTATATTCAGCCGGGAGATGGCAATAGGCGGCGAATGGCTTCTCATGCAAAGAAGAATACGAGTCGTATGTTCGTAAACGGTAGGTACATACCTAAATCACATCCATTACACAAGCCCGGACGTTATGAATCTTTAGATGACGTTTGGTCACATAGTAAGATTGAAAGCACGGAACAAGGTGATGTGTACGTAATCACAAACAGTGCTTGGCCTGAGTGGGTAAAGGTTGGTAAAGCCAGTATTGCGGAAGATAGACTCAATGGCTATCAAACATCTTCACCTTTTCGTGACTATGAAATTATTGCCAAAATTTATACAGAGAATAGGCACAACAAAGAACGCGAAATGCATAAGATATTTAGTCATTTTGCAAAGGAACGTAAAGGTGAGTGGTTTAAGATTGACAAGGTGACAGCAATTAAGCTGTTTAACTATCAGGTAAAAGGAGAAAAAATTGCGGCCTAAAGGACTGAGTAAATACGATGCTCCACTGCGTATACAATACCAGTGGGGCTACGATGCGTTTAAGCGTGGTGGTAGGTTTGTGACGAAAAATGGAAAACAAATGTTCCAAGAGAATCGTCCAAACCTTGACCCGAACACCATGCAGTACAGAGAGTGGCAGCGTGGTTGGAACGATGCTTACTATGAGAATTTAGAAAAGGGTAAATACAATGGGATTAAAGGAAGAAGCTGAACAGTGGATGAAGGAGAGATACATGAGTAACATTACAGCAACGGAGTACCAGAACAAAGCAGCAGACACTGCTATCTTTCCAAAAGAAAAAGCCCTTGAGTATCTTACTCTTGGGCTTACTGGTGAGGCAGGGGAGATTGCTAATAAAGTAAAGAAGCTACTACGTGATGGTGCAGACAGAGAAGAGCATCATGCTAAGTTAAACGCCATTGGCAAAGAGTTGGGTGACGTTATGTGGTATTGTGCAATGCTTGCAAAAGAAGTGGATATGAACCTTGGTAAAATCATGGAAGACAACTTGGACAAACTGGCTGACAGGAAAGCTAGGAATCGCCTACAAGGTGATGGAGATAACAGATAAAAGTGAGGGGGCTTGATTGCCCCCCTTTTTTATTGTACACCTTCTCTGAATTGTTTACTACTAGGTGTGTCTATGTCAGTGACATCTGTTAAGATATCCCTTGTAAGTCTTTCCAAAACACGTTTCTTAGAGAAAGGTTCTTTATAATCCTCTCTGTACATTTTTAACAATGTTTCAAAGTCTTCTGTTTCTGAAATAGGCCCGTGACCTTCTTGTGCATTATAATCTTTTATAATTATTTTTCTTATATCAGCAGGAACTTCTTTGTAGAATCTTGCACGATTTTTTCTCTGATAATCCTCTGGTGCATCCCCCTCATCGTATTCCATAGCTGTACCAACTTTAGCACTTTTAATAGCTTGAACAATAGTTCGTAAGTATCTTCGTTTTATAGTATCACTACGCATTGCTTGATAT
>VMHT01075085.1_pt1 | contig 13160 bp, 8 predicted proteins | sample 4693611 | NCBI WGS metagenome assembly VMHT01 (sample SAMN12280063, study PRJNA550983) | marine metagenome | isolation source: seawater sampled from same location over 5 years 0.02-0.2 micron viral filtrate | place: USA: collected off the coast of southern California halfway between the port... ... | reverse complement strand
TTATTTATATACAATGCTATGTCATTTGCATTAGAGACTGCATGAGTTAATGTAAGACTATCGCCACTAGCACCAGTTAAGTCTTGCTTTATAAGACTTGTAAATGCTGTATCTGCTTGGTTACCTATATATGCCATTATGTACTAATCGAATCCACTCTTGAAACCCATACATCTAAACTAGATGCTGTGCTTGATTGAAAAAACATTCTGTCTCCATTTTGCACCACCATTTTTGCACCACCATCTAACAGTTGTAGTGACGATCCACTTGGGATTGGTGCATCTTTTATTATGTAATGTACGTTAGATGAGGTTATAGTATTTCCCATTCCAGTATGTGCAGTACAATAATAATATAATGTTGTTGGAGTTGTTGACGTAGTTGTTAAAGTAAGAGTTGCACCTGCTTGACCTTGTGTTCCACTAGTGACAACATTAGTTGTATAACCTGAACTGTTAGCACCATTAGCTTCTGTTGCTAAAGCAAAAACATGTGACCCACTACTTATCGTATTACTTGATAAATCAAATGTATAAGTAAAACCTTTGTATATTGTTATAGCAGGTTTAGTTTGACCATCTATTAAAAAATTACTACCTGATACAGTAACTGCAAAATTAAAATCAGAGCCATAACTAAGAACACTTGAGGTCATAAAGCATGATGCCGTTATAGCATTAGCACTTGTGTTTGCCATGTTAATACCAATGATTGTGTCATCAGAATTAAAATCTGCACCACTAGGAATATCATCAGGTATTGTACCTATCCCAGTTAATATATCTCGTTCAAAATCTTGAGCCATATTTTACTCCCTTATAGAGCCACAGCCATTGCTGTAGCAAATCCCTTAGTTGAAAATGTCGATGTATCTACTGCTTCAATGGCTACCCAAGCAGAGCCATTATAAAATTTTATATTTTGACTAGTTGAATTGTAATACAAATCTCCTGCACTTACTGTACCACCACTAGGATCAGAAGCATGAGTTCCTTGATATACATTAGAAAATGACGTTGCATTAGTTTCTGCTTGTTGTGCATAATACTTTGCAGAAAACAATGTGCCATCTACTGTACCTGCAGTATAAGTTGCCCAATCTTTAGCAGAGTGTTTATCATTTGCAGATGCCCCTCTATTTATTGCACCGATTGCATAACCTTTTGCAGAATATTCACCATTACTATTAACTTGAACTGTTGCACTAGGATTTGTACCACCACCTAATGCCCATTCTTTGGCTGAACCAGTTACATTAGTTACATTAGTACCACCTACGGCTTGTGCTTTTGCAGAATAATCAGAAGTGTTTGGCACTTCACCATCTACTTTAGTAGCATAATTTTGTGCTTTAGTTGCATTGTCACTAGCATTATTAATTGCAGTCAAATTGTTAGCAACTGTAGTTACATTACCATGTATATTCGCCACAGTAGATATATCGTTTGCTTTTGTATTTAAATTACTTAATGCATTAGTAGCAGTTGTGCCATCTTGTAGATGTGCCAATGTTGTAATGTCAGCAGATATACCACCTAATGTATTAATGTTTCCAGTAATAGCAGATAATGTACTAACATTAGCTATCGTTGGTCCTGCTTCTGCTGCACCAGTAGTTGCATTAAAACCTAAAAGAGTACCAAGTCTGTTTGCTTTTGTAGGTAACGTCATTGTTGCAGTTGAATCTTCGTCTGCAAGTTGCAATGATCTAGTAACAGTATCAGTTATATCGTCTGCTATTGCAGTAAATCTATCTAACTCTCTATTTAGTTTTGCAACATCAAATGCACCTGATGATGGGAAGTCTGTTGTTCTATTCAAGGCTATTGATCTTGTTATAACAACAGTAGACCCACCTGATATACCTACAACAGAATTACCAGATGTTGTGTTTATTGTACCATTTGCACCATTACCACCGGATACTGTATAATGTGTAGTTAAATCTTTCTTTGTACCATCAACATAAAAATTTAAATCAGCATCATCAAAAAATTCAAACGGAACAGTAAACTCCGTCTGTGTTACACCCTGTGCAACAGTGTAAGATTCTCTTGGTGAATGATCGCTTAATGTAATAGTCATACTCGCACCCTATTTGTTGTTAATGTTGTGTGCAACGCACAAACGCCTTAGTACCTACCAAAGGATTTGAACGAATTTGTTAATTGATTCATTTCATCTTTCCAAAACCACATTCTTGCTCCGGGTAAATTTCTAACCACTTGTTTAGAACCCTCGCTTACATTACCTTGGACAACATCTATCACTCCTTTAGTTATATCAGTTGCAATACTAGGCCCTGCTCCTAAAATGTCTGTTAATGGATCAATCGTGCTAGGTTTTACTGCAAACTTAGGATTAATTGTTCCCATACCAATATCAGGGCCACCTAATTGTGCTGATGTATGCAATGCTCTATAATAAAAATCAGAGTACATTGCTAATAAACCTGAGTTATCTATCGATCTAGCTAACAGATCAGGCCATTCCATTTTATCTGTAACATAATCTGGTGTTTTTAAATCCATTGCTAAATAACCTAAAGCAACACTTGTAACAACTGCTGCTGCTCTATTTTTTACCTGCCCTTGTGCAAATGCTGCAGTAATTTTATTTGTTGCAGCAAAAGTATAAGAATAGAACTGAAAAGGTAATCCTAATAACCCATTTTCAATCCTTGCATAGCCACGATATTTAGCATCTTCTGATAAACCAAAACGTTTCGCAACACGCATTGGTATATACACAATGCCATCTACAATATTAGGTTTATCTGCAGGCGTTCCCATAAGAACTGTATTTAATATACCACTATTCATAGAACTTCTAAAAGCTTCAGTTGCCTCAACATCGCCCCATTTCATGGTATTAGGTAAATATAATCCACCATCTGTTTGCTCAAAAGGCATTGCAGCAATACGCCTAGCCATTGATTCATCTATATTATACTGTGCAAGCTTCATAACATCTTGTGCAGTAGCCTTTCCGTTAGCTATTTCCTTTGATAATTTAATTAATGAATGACCACGTACAACAGAATCAATGAATTTCATAGTGTGTGTCATTGGGGTTAGACCATTTAAAAAATAATATGCGTTACGAACCTTTGTCATTAATCCATCTTCCAAAGGATTGTTTGTAACGTCTTCTACCAGTCTCATATGGACATCACCTTTAATAAGGTCTGCTAATTCACCTGACAATCTACCCTCTGCAGTTGATAGCTTTACTCTATTATCTCTAAGTATTGCTAATAAACCTTTCATAACATCACCAAGTTCATGCTCCATAACTATCTTAGCAAAATCAGGTAATGTAGCAAAACCTGCTGAACCTAAATAATTAAGCTGTGCCATATCACGTAATATACGTGCTGTTTTTTGATCCCATGTATTAGCATCTCGTAACACCCGGCCAACAATACGATCATGCAAATGCATAAAATCTTTACGAGTTGCATTTATTTCATCCATTGACTTGCCTGCTGCAAATAAAGCATCATCCATATCATCTAATACATCGTCTAAACTTTTACCAAATGATCTTTGAAACTCATACTGTCCTGCTACTCTTTGATTGTATGCACGCATAACTCTTAATGGATTTGTTTCAATAAATTCTGTAATTAACTTATTAGGTATATCTAATGTTCTATGTTTAAAATGTTTAGATACACCATGACCAAAGAACTGTATTGACTCATCTGTTGTATCGTCTAAGCCTAATATTCTATCTGTCGTTTCATTAGCACGTTTTAATAAAGCCTTTGGTTCTGTAGCTTTGGCTATTTCAAAAGGAGACAATGCAGGTTTTTGCTCTAGTTCACCATACTTATTACGAACTATAATCTTAGGATTCTCTTGAAACCAAGTTACCAATCTTTCTACAAATACATTTCTATTATCTCTTATCTTATGTTTTAATAAAAATCTTGGAAAAAAACTTTCTTCATTTGGAGGCAGTATCTTTACATCTTTTATTTCCTGTAATGTAAACTCTAATTCTTCTGTATCTCTTGCAATTCTATCACGGCTTCGTCGCAAATTTCTCAAACGCTCTAACTGTCCTTTGCTTAAAAAGTTTTTTGTAATTTTCTGTTCGCTAAGTTTAGCAAAAAATGCATGTTGTTTAGGTGTAAAGTATATACCTTTTTTCTGTTGTTCTTTTAATTTCTTTTCTAAATCACCCATCTTTTTAGTAAAGAATCCCTCAATCTTTTTTGCTTCTAAATCATCAAGTATAGATTGTGCTTTTTGTCCTTGTGTAAGATTAGATTGATTTAAAGAATCTATAAGTTCATCAATTTTTGCTGCTTGCTCTGGTATCTTATCTTCCATTTCTTTGATAAGTTTACTTTTCTTTTCTAATCTTATTTGATTGTTTATAACTTTACGTTGCATTGAAACTGTATCGCCAATTAAACCAGTTTCTTTTAATCTTTTTTCCCATTTAGTCCAATGTTCTGTCCACAATTTAGCAAGTTGTTTTTCGTTTTCATCAAGAGGCAAACCTTTAATATGCTTCTCACTTACTTCTTCTAACCAATCATTATAACCTTTTTTATTTACATCAACGTCATATGTAGGTGCTGATTTATGATATATATCACTATATAATTTACGTGATTTATCATGTATTATTATCCATTCACCATTAAGAACTTCTTTATTTTGATGCGTTGAATTTCCTACTGTTTTTCCATACTTGTTCAGGTTTAATCTAAGACCTGAATCGTTAGCTAATTTTAAAAATGCAAGCTTTACACTATCAGGTTGATCAGATTGCAAAGCTCTTTTCATAGCTGTAGTAACACCTCTATATAAAAAAGAGTTCATAAACATATTACCTTCAAATCCATAAGGATCGTCTATGCCTGCTGTCTTTGCTTCAATATCTATTTGATTACGAATATGTAATTCTTTTTCAATCTCTCTAAGCTCTACATTGTTTTCATCAATAGTTCTGTTGATTCCATCTATTTGTTTTTGAATCTTTCTTTCTTTGTTTTGTAAATCTGTAAGCTTCTTCTTTTGTGCTTTTGTAGGATTAGGCACACTACTTTGTAAATATTGTTTATATGTATCAATATCATTAGCAACTTTGTTTCGATTTGTTAGTAGTTTATCTTTGTTTTTATTTAATCCAAATTCATCTTTAGGTATGCTTTCTTTTCTAGCGTTTAACTTTTCTATTTTAGTTTCTGCAAATGGTTCTTTAGCTTCCAGTTTAGAGTTAAATGCTGATTGATTACCTGTATCGTTTTTACCAAAACGTATTACTTCATAATCACCTTTAGCTATTTTCATTTCACCGGGAACAAACACTTCACCCATAGCTTCGTTTTGTGCTTTATACTTTTCTAATACAGTCTTTTTAATTCTAAAAATTACAGAGTCATCACCTGCTTCTGTATCAGGCATTCTTGTCTGACCATCTTTATATGCAGTATACGTAACAGATGAATCTAAATCCTCTCCTAATGAAACACCATACTGTCTTTCACCAACAAAATCATCTGCACTCCCTTTTAAAGTAAGGTTGCCATCTCCATCAATAAATGAATTCAAACTTTTATCTTTTAGATTAGTTCCGTGATATACAAACTCACTTCCTCTTGGCGTTTCTTCGACTATACCAAGCTGTCTGTTTAGTTCACGTATATCTTCTTGCATCTTAACTTGAACTTTAGCTCTTTTTGTAAGTGGTATTGAAACTAAACCACCTAATATCATACCACCTGCAAATGCTGTTCCTACATTAAACATGCTTTCTTCAACGTTGCCTACAGCATCAAATGGATAACGTGCAGCTTCAAGACCAACTTGCAATGCAGCAGTTCCTGCACCAACACGAAAAGCAGACTTTGCTATACCTGCACCAAAGCCACCAAAAGGCAAGGCAAATAAATTAATAGGATCAAATATACCTGCACCAATTTGTGAAAGCATACTACTGTTGTAAAGAACCTCACGTCTTTGCTTGCTTTCATCGATTGCACGTTTCATTTCAAACATATGTTCGCTATTATTTGCACCCACTAAATCAGGAGCATATTCTTCATAACCTTCCATATCTTGCAATGGATTATATGTTGCATCAAAAGCATCACGATATTTAAAATAGTTACCCATTGATTCAAATAAAGGATCGTATTGATATGCTAAAGATGCACTTAATGTTTCACCAAATGTAGGTGTTGGTGCAAGTTTATTTTCTACACCAGATACATAATGAAAATCATATGGATTTATTGTCATTTAAAAAGCACCTATTGGAGGAATAACCTTACCAAATTTTTCTGCTGTAAGTTTCTCCTCTACTATCTTTTTATTTATTGCTTCTTGTGCAAGCTCCTCAGAACCAATGTCATCTTTTAATCTGTCTTCCATTAATTGTAATTGTGCGTCTCTTTCTTTCTTAATAATTTCTTTTGTAACTTGGCTTGTTGACCATGCATACATAGTTGGTTCACCATCTTTATTTGTACCAATCAACGGAATTACTTCGTTTGTTGGAGAAACTGTCATTGCATAATATATAACTTCACCACCATATCCCTGATCTATATTAGTTGGAGATATAGGATGTGGTGCTAACATTACCTTTTTTTGTTCACCCCCTTTTGCAATTTCTGTTGCAGTGCCTAATGCTTTTGCAGCAGCATAAGTTGCAGGAGATTCAAAAAATAAACTTGGTATTTTATTACCTAAGCCAAATGTAGTGCCTCTACTTGCTGACAATTTATCAAAAAAACTATCAGAAGAACTAATAATTCCTGTATTTAAAGTATATCCATCAGGTAAATCTTCTTCTATTTTATCTATAAATTGTGTTGCTAAATTATCATTAGGGAGGATAGCTTCTATAGCATACATAGATTTATTAACTGGGCCAAATTGATCTACTATCAATCCATTTGTAGGTAAGAATTTTGAATCAATAAAGTTTGTTACTAATTCGTCTATTTTGCTTTTATCATTTATTCCAGAAGAAATTAAATATTCTACATAAGGCTTCATTTCATTAATAACATTATATTCTAATTTTTGTTCTTGATTTCTTAAATACTTTTCAACGTCGCCTGATCTTCCATCATGCAAAACCATTCTTACTAAATTATCAAACTTAGGTTTATCTTCTTTACGCATTTTAATATTGTCTAATATGTCATTAAAGTTATCTATACCTTTTATTTCAGCAACATCTAAAGCAGCCATTAATAATGAATTGGTTTCTGTACTTATTCCACCCTTAACAGTAAGTTTATTTTGTATATTATTAGTTTTAGGATTTAAATATCTAGAGAATCTAGCAAACCTGTTAATCGCAACTGCTCGTGCTTCTCCCTCTAAATTTCCATCTGCTAATTGTTGCATTTGATTTACAATCGTAGGTGGCAAGTAACCTTTTGTAGCTACAAACTTTTCTATTTCTGGATCGTTTAATGATTGTTGTGTATAAAAATATGATTCATCTTTACCATTTAAAATAATCTTTTCTGCTTGAGTGTTAGTTTTCTTTGATGTTATTGCAATACCATCTTGAATGTCGTTCTTAAGATTAGTTTCTTCTTCTTCTTTTTTTTGTTGAACTTCACTATCTTTAACTAAAGCATGTAATTGTGAGAAACCTTGTGCAATTTTATTGTTTAATGAATCAGGTGTTCCTTTTAATATTTCTTTGACTGGCTCTACTAATTCTTGACGTAAGCCAGACATTCTTGTTCCATTTGATATTATTGCTTGCCTTATTGCATTTATATCTTCTGATTTTATATCAGGTATAGTTGATAGAATATTGTTTTTAATACCATCTGTAATAGCTTGATACATAGATTTTTCGTTATTCAGTATAGTTTGATCACCAATCAGACCTATATCCTTAAGATTTTCTTTTTCTCTAGCTTCAACCTTTTTCATTATCTTAGAATATTGATCAAAAGTTTTTGCATTTTGTAATTCAGTAATAATATTATTATTAAATTCTTGTTGTTTTTTTGTTGATTTGTATCTGTTAACGGGTGCATTTCTGTTTTTTTCAAGACTTGCGTCTTGCTCTAATTGATCGGCAGTTCCTTTTAAAACCTTTAGTTCGTCATTAAGTTTTGGCAATAAACTTGTTTCTGTTGACTCAATAGCAAGCTTAGTAGCTTCTTTATACTTTTCTGGAACTTGTGCTAAATTTACTCCATTACTTAATATAGCACTTTGTATTTTTACAAGATCATTTGATGTCGCTCCTGCTATACCTTTTTTTAATATACCAAATTGCATAGCAATCATTGTGGTTTCTAAAAGATTGTTAACACCACTTTGTTTAACATTCATATATTCATCAGGTAAATTTCGTATATCAACCATTAAAGATGCAATATTATTTTCTGCTTCTGGATCACCTGTTTCAAATTCTGTAACAATATTTGCAATTCGTGATTCAATAGTTTTAATTTGATTAGTTAAATGATATTCATTTTCTTTTATACCATCTTTTATTTTTAGATCGTTACCATGTTGAGCATATACTTTAGAAAAAGTGTTTTTGAAATCTTCAACATAATTTGCACCACCTGTCTCTTTCATTCTTTCTGTAACTTGATCGAGATAAACTAATGCTTTTTCTTTAAACTCTTGTTCATTTTTAGCTGTTTTTCTTATTTCAGCTAGACCAGTTTGAGTATCTACTTGTATAGCATTAGACATCTTTTTTCTTAATAATGGCTCTGCTGTATTACGTGCAACTTGACTTAAATTAGTTGGCAACTGTCTCATAACAAGTTTATTGTTTTCATCAAGTACAGATAAATTCATGACTGTATCTTGACCAAGTTTTTCTTGTTCAACGACTGCATCACGGAATGCTCTATCTTGTATTTCAGAACCAAGTTTTGCTATTGCATTGCCAACTTCTGTTGCTCCAGTATTTGTACTTACTATTCCTACAGGTCTATTTACAAATGTTGATGTTTTTGTTTTTAAAAATTCTGCCATTATACACTCACAACTGGGGGTAAACCTCCACCAGAGGTTCCCGGACTTATTTTAGAATACTGATGACCTGCGTTTAACAAGCTTCCTACAGCCTGTATCCTTGCTGCACTTCTTGCATTACTTGCTCGTAGATTTGCAGTTTGTATTCCCATTGATCGTTTGCTTTGCCCACTTAAAAATTGCAATCTTTGCCTGCCCTCTTCAACATCAAACTCTCTTTTTGCTCTTTCTCTAATAGCTTTTAATGAACGATCAGACCCTATGTCTCTGCCCATAATACCACCTAATGAATCATTAATACCTTGCATTGTTTGAAAGTTAGCAAGCCTAATATTATGCTCTTGCATTGTTTGAACTACAGCATCTTTTTTTTGTTCTTCTATTTGTGCTGCTTGTGCTCTAGCTTCTGCTGCTTTAGCTTTTCCTGCTTGCATTGAACCATAGGCACTTAGAACTGCACCTGCAACCATCCAATAACTCATCCGAACGCTACCTCCACTACCATACCATTTAAGTCTAAACTAAAAGGATAACTTTGTGATACATTAACTCGTGGGTCACGACTGTATCCTAGCACCCTAAACTCTTCCTTACCTGTAACTGCTACTCTATCTGCTGACATATCATCAGTAACATTTCTAAACACTAAGTCTTTATCATTAACTGATACAGCTAAAGTAGAATGTAAATCTAATACAACACGGCTAATTCTTCTTGGTTCTCCAGTAAGAGGGCCACCAATAATACCTGCATCCACTGGCAAGGTCGTGATGAGAGGAACGAATGCGTAACCTATAAAGCCAGTGGACACACCTGATTTAGCTAATGACGCATCTATCTGTGCTCCAGAGATTGTAAACTCTCCAAGATAATCATTACCACTAATTGCTTTAACAACTGCACCATTAGAAAAGTGTGAAGTTAAACTACCAAACACACTACTTGATGCACTAAATTCATCACAGAAATCCATAGGCATAGCTACTTGAAACTCTTCTAAGAATAGCTTGGTTGTACCTGAGCCATCATTTCTTGAACAAACAACAAACAATCTTTCATGTATAGAACATATTGAATGCCACTTACCTGTTGTATCCCATAAGGACCAACCTTGTTTTTGTTCTCCACGTATAGAATAAAATACAGCTAACGTACCATCACTGTTAAGTAAGAATGCATATGACTCACTTCTATTTAACGCACCCTTGATTGATGTTTGTTGTACTGGGTCAACTATTAAATGTGGTGCTAGTCCTGATACAGCTACAGATGTATACGATGCTTCTGAATCAGCAAATAAAAATTCTCTTAATGCACTACCAGTTTTCTGTATAAACAAAGTAGCACCATCAAATACTGTAGGCTTTACAAATGAACTACCATAAGGAGTCTGTCTGCGTATCTGTGCATTAGCTGCAGTAACTGGTTTGTCTGTTGGTGCTTGAACAAATAACTCTGCACCTGTAGTAAAGACCTGTAAGTCTCTGTTAGATACTAAATGTCTAATAGTAAATATCTCACCAACGTTTGCAGTAAGATCAAGTGCATCGTTATCCTCACCATCACCAACATCAAAGTTATAATACTGCCCAGACTTAGAACCCCATATACCATCAGGTTGTGCTAGTGTACCACCAAACCATAATCTGTTTTGATGAAAGGTAACGGCTGCAGGAAATCCACGTACTGCTGAGTAACTTTGCTCTTGCCATTCTGTAGTCGCTGCACCTGTTGCTACCCTTGGAGCACCACCACCATCGGCCGAAGCATTTGCTGTAGAACTTGACCCTGCTGTAAACTCATAAGTATTTTCGTCAATAACAGCCGTAATAGTTCTAGGGCCATTAAGTTTACTAATAGCTAAACCACCTATTGTTCCTGCTCTATCTATAACAATAGATGCACCAACTGCTAAACCATGTAGTGCATGAGTTACTTGAACAGTCGCACTACCCTCAGAAACTTTTAATGCGTCGTTGTCTAACTGCTGTCTAAGTGTTCCATAAATAGTTGCTGTAACTGTTGTCGCATTTGTAAACGCAGTTATCTTAACTTCAGCTTCACCTATCTTTAAGTAAACTCCAACATGATCTGATGTAAAGTAATCTGCTGATGATGTAAGAGTTACACCAGTACCACTAGTTGCACTAGATGATAACGTAACACCTAAGTCTTGAAATGAATAGTATGGTTGAAACACATGCTCACTATTTACTGACTCCTCAAAAGCATATGTTTCTACAATAAAAGTAGTCAATCCTGTACGTATAAGCTTTCTTGGGGCAACAGTTTGATGAGCAATAAACATAATGTCCCCCTGTTGAGCAAAAGTAAACTCCTCAAGATAAGGTGCAGATGTTGTATTAACTAACCAAGCCTGTCCTGTAATGGCCTGTATAGAACTAATATTACCATTAGCCGGATTGATTTGGAATACTTCAATACGTGTATTACTAAATGCAATTAAATATTGTTCATCGTCTGAAAATATAAATGGTTCTATTCTTACTGTTTGTCTTAAATCAGATGAATAAGCAGGAGCAGATGCAAAGTTATGCCAACGTTTAGTTCCCGGTCGTTTAGTAACTCCACCCTCACCACGTATAAAGAAGTTACGAACTTTTTCTGCTGCATTCTTATAGACAGCCGTATCGGTTCTTGAGGTTAATGACGGACTTATCTCACCAAACTGAAAACTATTTTGAGGTATTCTTATCCTTGCCATTAACTTAACCTATTTGTTCTGAACCTCGTGGTTGTCAATCCTCTTGATGTTTGTTGCTGACTGTCAAGGTTTCTTGCTTTAGCCATTAACCTTTCTGCCTTTACTTCCATCATTTCCATAAGCTTATCATCTCTAGCTATTGAAGTTGCAAATACAGATGCCAATGAATATTGAACAGCTAATGAAAAGTAAGATGGGAAGTCTGTCTCAGGTGCTCTATAAGTATAGTCGGCTATTAACGTATCGTTTGTTGTAGAGTCTGAAAATATTTTGTCGCCATATACTGTGTATATAATTTTGTTGTCGTTGATTGTAACTGCATGAAGCATAAGAAGATTGCTTGGGAGTTGATGTGCTATATCAAACCTACCAGTTGGGGTATCTGTTAGTTGATTTAACACTGCTTGCTCTGTTGCAAACCTCCATCTTGCTACACACAAAGATGACCTAACGACATCTTCATACATGTTAGACGCAACCAATGCTTCAGTTGAACTGCTTTCAAAAGAAGTAATTGGCTCTGCACCGATGAGCACTAAGGCTCTCGATGCAATATCCAACGCTGAATCAGATGCCGTTGATGCCATTTATTTTAGTCTGTTTCAGCTACAGCAGTACCTTGTGATGTATTCACCACTGTACCATTATTAGTTAAAACTGATGCTATATGAGTAGTAGGTGTATTTGTATCTACACATATAATAATGTCACGAGCCTTAATCATATTAGCTGAATCATTAAAATACCCTGATGCTTTAACTGTTGCTATTGCATCTGCACTAGTATAATGCCAGAGATTTACACCTGATCCACCTGCTAAACGAGTTAAGTTTGCTGAGTCATAAGCCATTAAACCCTCCTATTAATTGTTGTCAAGAATTTCATAAATACCATTGTCATCTATGACACTAGCACCCATGGACATCATTGAAGTTGCAAGGTGAGAAACTTTCTCTGGTACATAATTTAACTCAGTAGTTACATTAGCACCAATGCCTAAGCCTACAGAACTTGTATGATACGCTAAGTTCTTTCCTGCTGTAATGGCAGAAGTAGACATGATGTTAAAACCAAGAAAGTTCTTCATGGTCATTCCACCGGCGTATGGTAAGCTCTGTTCACCTACGTAATCTGATGATGCAAACTCTTCAATTAAGAAAAGATCAGCAAAACCTTTAGGATGCATAGCAATATAACGCTGTCCATCTTCGGGAATGTTTGCAGTACCAAATGTTTCAAATGTGGTTAACAAGACTGTTTTTGAAACAGCAACATTAGTAGCACTAATTGCACTTGAGTTAGCACCTGCATCCATCGCTGTGACAAGAATCTCGTCTGTCTTACGACCTAATGCAGCAGCAGCAGAAGTTGCAATAGCTTGACGCTCATCAATGTTTGTCTTGAGTTCGTCTAACTTGTCAATGTATTCTGCAGCATAGTAG
>VMHT01108583.1_pt1 | contig 13161 bp, 10 predicted proteins | sample 4693611 | NCBI WGS metagenome assembly VMHT01 (sample SAMN12280063, study PRJNA550983) | marine metagenome | isolation source: seawater sampled from same location over 5 years 0.02-0.2 micron viral filtrate | place: USA: collected off the coast of southern California halfway between the port... ... | reverse complement strand
GGGAGTAACTATCGCGACCGCGTCGCGCCCGCCGCCTCCGGGCGGTCGGTCGCCCGCCCCGCGCGACGCGCGCGACGTCGACGTCGACGCGCGCCCGGCCGCCGCCCGCGCGCGCGACCGCGCGAGCGCGCGCGAACGCGCGAACCGCGCGCGCGCGACCGACGGGCGAGGGAATCGACGCGCGCGCGACGATCTCGGCGACGGATCGAAGACGCGATCGATCGATCGAAGATATTTCCGCGGTCAGCGCTGGCGGAAACGGCGCGCGCGACGCGCGCGAGGGCGAGGACGCGCGCGAGACGGGATGCCGTCGATGACGCGGAGTCGAACGGACTCGCCGAACGCAATCGCGGCGATCGCGGTGGACGTCGCGGTGCGAGCGCTGGGAGGGAGGCGGGCGACGGAGGCGGGGACGGCGAGCGACGAGGCGAGCGAGGTGGTCGACGCGTTGTTGCCCAGGGTGACGCGGTTGAGCGTGCGAAAGCGATTGTCGGGGCGGGGGGGGAAGAGTGATAGAGAGGGACGGGTGGGGGCAGACGAGATGGGGTTCGACGCGATGGATGCGGATACGTTGTTCGGGGAAAGATCCACGGAGGGGTCGCTTCGCGGAGGCACGGCGATGTTTCACGAACGAAAAAACTCGTTCGATGGGGAAATTAAATTTGAATCGGCGTTGCCGACGGCGTCGGACGATGCGGTGATTCCGACCGAGGAGGGTGGGCGGCGACCGCCGACGCCGGGTAAGACTCGCCCTTGGTTGAAGGAATCGCGAGCGACTCCGATGCAAGTCGACGACGAGCGAGCGAAGACTTGCGGCGACGCCGTGCCCAGTATTTTGGCTTCGCCGAAGAGAAACGGATCCATGCTGATCCTGAATGCGGAAGATCACGATACAAAGATGCGCTGCGTGGGAACGCCGACGTTGGTGCCGCGCGCGCGTCGCGCCGAAGTCAATTCCCCGACGTTGGTTGGGGTCGAATCGCCGTCGGCGGGTACGCCCTCCGAACGATCCATCGAGACGTCTGACCACAAGCCGTTCAGTCGTAGCGCATCCACGCTGTCGACGGTATCTCTCGCCTCGGCGTTCAGCCCGGTCTCTCGACCGATGTCGAGGAATGCATCCCAAGAAGACCTCAGTAAATGAGGAATGAAACGTCCCATCGTCGCGACACCACGCCCGTTGTATTCACCGATTCCTCGACCACTATTTATGTAGTTCTAGTCGCGTTCTATGTTGTGAATATTGTATTCTCAATCAATGTTTATTCCGTCTAGGTGCAATCTATTCCTCCCGTACAAAAGCCTACAAAAGTAAAACCTTGGAGGCGGGAGAGGCGCGCAAACCGGAGAACCGGACATGCCCGCGACGCGCTTGCTGTTGCGGGACGCCACGCACCGCGCGCGCCTTGACACGAACACCACGCTCCCGAACACCCGTCATAGTCGCAGAGATAGTCGCGGCTGTCCCATCCTTCTTCACATCAAACTTATCCGCCGCGACGTGCACGTTCTTCACCGCCCGGCCAGAAATATCCCCGACGCTCTTCTCCCACTCAGGATCCCAGCACACGGCTTCCGGAGTGGAACACGCGATAGATTTGCCAAATGGGCACGTCGCATACGCGCAGTCACCATTCTCAAATCCAGTCACAAAGTGCTCCTCGAAAATGGAGCGGAGCAAGTAATACTCCTTCGTCGTCGGCGGATGCAGCGGGAAGCGTTGGGCGCGTCTCGCAAAGTCTTCATCCGACACTTCGAGCTCGGCATGCGCCGCCAAACCGTCGACCCAGTCGTAGCCGACGCCGTCGCTAAATTGTTCTTTTTGTCGCCAAAGCACTTCTTGCGGCAAGTAGGAATCTCCAGGGGTGTCGAACGCCTTGCGAAGGATGTACTTTTCCAAGTACGGACGCCCATCCGCATCCTTCTTGTTGACATCAATCATCTTGTCCTCCGGTCGCATGTTCATCGCGAGATCGATGACTTGCTGAGACAAGAGCGGAGTGCGCACCTCAATGCCCCAACTCATAGTTGATTTGTTCGCGCGCAAAACGTCCCATTGGTGCAATCGCATGGTCTTCCGACGGCACTCGGCGTGGAATTCAGCCGGGTTCGGCGCCTTGTGAAAATACAAGTATCCGCCGAAGAGCTCATCCGCGCCCTCGCCCGACAGCACCATCTTGAATCCCAGTGACTTGATATGACGGCTCAAAAGATACATTGGCACCGACGCCCGAACTTGTTCGAACGTTTCCAGATGCCAAATGACATCCGGAAGCGCGTCCAAGGCTTCCTCAGGCGTGAAATGCACCTCGTGGTGAATCGTTCCGAGTTGCTCGGCAACCTTGCGAGCGGCGACTAAATCTGGTGCCCCCTTGATACCGATGGAAAACGAGTGCACGGGTTCGTCCGCACCGTACGTGTTCTTCGCTAACTTACGCTGACGCACAGCGATGGAAGTGATCAACGAAGAGTCGAGGCCTCCAGAGAGGAGCACGGCGTACGGGACGTCCGCCATCAAACGCTTGGTGACGGCGTCGACGACGCACTCACGGAGCTCCTCCAAGTTTGCCTCCTTGGTCGGCACGTAATTTTCATCCGTAATCCACTGCGGGTTGTACCAGCGCTCGATCGTCGCCGGCGCGTCTCCCTTCTTGACGTACACGTGACCAGGGGGGAAGATTTCATAATTCGCCACCCCCGGGTCGTCGTGAAGTGTCTTCATCTCGCTGCTAAACCACACGCTCCCATCCTTCCCGTTCGCCATATACATCGGAATCTTACCCATGTGATCTCTCGCCGCCACGATCACATCGTTCTCGCGATCCTCAATCACGAACGCGAACATTCCGTCGAGCTCGCTCACAAAGCTCGGCCCGTGCTGCTCGTACAGGTGCCCGATGACTTGACAATCGCTCTTATTCTCGCTCACGATTCCATACTTTTCCCTCAATTCCGCGTGATTATAAATCTCCCCGTTCGCGATGAACGCCGTCCTCTTCGTCGCGTCCGTGAACAGCGGTTGATCGCCGCTCTTTCCCGGCGCCACGATGCTCAGGCGCTTGTGCACCATGAAGGTTTGTCGTCCCGCGTCGTCCAATCGCACCTCCATCCCGTACGAATCCGGTCCTCGGTGTCGCAGCCGCTTCGCGAGCTGATACACGCGCTGCCGATTCTTGCGCGCGTCGCCCGTGAGGCGCAGGACGCTGAAGATCCCGCACATGATCGTCCGCGCGCGTTCGACGCGCGGCAAAGCCCTGAACGCTGGAACCCTCGAGTCGGGCGCGCGCGCCGGCGGACGCGCGCGCGACGCCGCGAGGCCGCGAGGCGAGGCGCGCGACGGGTGCGCGCGCGGTCGAACGACGCGAGCGCGGCGGACGCGGCGCGCGGTGGACGCGACGCGACGGCGTGTGCGCGCGAGACGACGCGAGCGCGCGCATTATCCGACCGAGCCGCCGCCGATCGATGGGCGACCGACCGTCGTGTGGGCAAACAGTGACGTGTGGGGGGGATTCGGGATGGATCGCGCGCGAGCGAGACGCGGCGAGGCGACGCGACGACGGCGCGCGCGAGAAAAGTGCGTCGTTAACAACGAACGAGAATTTTTAAACGGCCGATCGAGGCCGAGGGGTCGAGGTCGGCGGCGGCGTCGAGGCGAAGGGCCTCGGGAAGACCGCGCAGGGGGACGTCGCGGAGACGGGACGAGGGCGTGCGGAGCGCGCCGTCGCGAATCTCTCGCGAGATTTGGGCGAGCATGTCGCGGCGACCGGCGCCTTGAGTGGTGTTTTCGTCGTGCTCGAGCCAGCGGGTGAGCCAGAAGCCTTTGAGGGTGATGTCTTTGAAGATGAAGGCGCCGGTGGGAACGACGAGCGGTTGCTTGGACATGCCGCCGTAGGTAACCATGACGGACGATGCGTTCGGCTGAAGCAGTCTAAGCATGGTTTGCGCGCTATATCCACTCACGGCGTTAAACCCAAACCGCGCCCTCGTCGCGAGTTCGCGCGTTTTCGCGTCGAGTCGGAGGAATTTACCCTCGACGTCTGGTATCACGACGTCGGCGCCGTCGGCGCGCAACGATTCAAAAACCTCCTCCGTCGCCGTCTCGCTCGATCTCGGCCGACACATAGCTATCGTTCTAATACCCCTCGCGCGTGCGAGCTGCAATAACGCCCGTCCAACCCCCGAAGTCGCGGCGTTCACGACGATCGTATCCCCCTCTCGCGCGTCGTTATCGACCAACAGCCGCAGCGCCGTGCACGGATTCACCGTCATCATCGCCGCCTCGTGCACGGGCACGTCCCGATCGATCACATCAAACGCGTTCGCGTTCGCCACCACCTCTCGTCGCCACGTTCCCAGCGCGTACGATCGATTCGGCACCACTCTGTCGCCCGTTCGCGCGCCCCTCGCCAGCGCCCTCGTCCCGCACGCCGTCACCTCCCCCACCATCTCGTTCCCTCCGCACGCCGGCAGCTCGCGCGCGACCGGGTACTTACCCTCGATCATGTTCACGTCCGACGGGTTCACCGGCGCGGCGAGGACGCGCACGCGCACGTCGTCCTCGCCCAGTTCGTCCGGCAACGGTATCGACGCCACGCGCAGGACCTCCCCCGGCGCGCCGCGCTCGGCGTACACGCACGCCTCCGTGTGCGCGCGTCGACGCGCGATGACGTCGCGGATCGCGCGCGGCGCGCGTCGGCGCATCGCGCGTCGAGCGCGACGCGATGCGGCGTCAGAGCGCGCCGCCGCGAATCGATCCGCGCGCGCGTCGATGCGAGTCGACGCGAATGGACGGTGAGAGCGCCGCGACGACGTGCGGGGCGTGCGAGAAAGCGCGCGCGAGGTACGCGTGTCCGAAGTGCGGCGCGAGGCTGTGCGCGCTGGCGTGCTACGAGCGACACAACGATGGGAAGTGTCAAAGTCGATTTCACGAGGACGCGCTCGCGAGCGCGATGCGAGGGATGACGGCGACGGCGGAGACGAAGCGGGAGATGATGGAGACTTTGCGGCGACGCGCGGTGGCGGACGGGACGCTGGATCTCGGGATCGAGGAGGAGGAGGAGGAGGAGGAGGGCGACGACGACGACGACGGCGGCGAGCGGTGCGTGCTGAGCGAGGCGAGCTTGGAGGTACTGCGCGCGGGGGGGGAGTTGGATTTAGAAGCGTTGAATGAGGAAGAACGGGCGAGTTTTGAGCGAGCGGTCGCGAGCGGGGAGCTCGTGGAGGCGTGGGTGCCGTGGTGGGAATCGCCCGAGGCTGGACGAACGCGCGCGAGCGCGAGGGGCGAGCGCGCGGTGGCGGAGCTCGATCTGTGTGAACCGACGACGAGCGAGGGCGCGAACGACAAAGATAAAGGCATACCACCGCTCGCGAGCGCGGATGAAGCTTTGGATCCGTTTGAGAGGTTGAGCGGGGGTAAAGAAGCCCCCGAAGCGCTTCGCTGGCACTGCGTCAACGCGCTCTCGGCGTACGTCCTCGTCAAGCGATCTTTCAACGGATATTGGAGCGATGAAGAGGAAATCGCGTGCGACGCGATGTTAGAACTATCCGCTGTGCTCAGCGCCGAGCGCGGTGCGATCGCGGAGGCCCAGTGCGCGCGAGACGCCGCGCTCGACGTCGTCCGCCGCGCGCCGCGCGCGCTCCCCTCCTCCCCCTCCCCTCGCGCTCTCCAGCGCGCGCTCACCGCCGACCTCCGCGCCCTGTTCGCCGCCCCAACCATCCCCATTCGAGCCCTGCTCGACCTCTCTCGCGCTCTCGACGTCGCCGCGCGCGCGTCGGCGTCCGACCGCGCGCGCCGCCGCCGCGCCGCGCTCAAGTCCCGCTACCTCTGCGCCTACCTCTGCGCCGACGCCCTCGGCGTCGTCACCGCCGACGTCGCGCGCGCCGTGAAAGAAATCATCGACGACGACCTCGACGTCGACCCCGACGTCGACCTCGACGTCGTCCGCGTCCGCGACGGCGTCGCGTCGCCCCGCGCGCGCGGGTAGCGCTCCACGCACCACGTGGCGCATTTTAACGATCGCGCCTATATACATACATACACGCGCACTGTTTGCCCATACGTGCCAGCTGGCACCGGCGAAAATAGCCGCGGGGGATACGATCGTCCAACGCGTCAGAGCGCGTCGCGCGAGCGCCCGTCGATCGAACCGTCGACGCGCGTCATGGCGCGACAGCGCTCCTTCGTCGCCGCGGCCGTCGCGGTCGCGCTCGCGTGCGTGGCGCTCGGCCCGATCGCGGGCGCGAACGCGGGACACGATGATGGGTGGGGACCGAATCCCACGACCACGACGTCGAATTCGTACAACAATCCGGGGTACTACGGTCCGTACTACGGAGGCGGGTCGAGCTGTCCGTTGTCGGTGGCGGCGTTCGGGAGAGACGCCAACTGCCCGACGTCCGCGGGCGATTGCGGCACGACGTCGTTTTATGGAAGTTCGGATTGCCAGCAAATGACGTGGGAGTACGACAATTACAAGTATTACGTCCTCGACGGGCAACCGAACTTGCCGAAACCGTTCACGGGCATTCCGCGCGTGAACATCGAGACGAATGAGAAGTATGAAGGTCAGATGGCCCTGGATCGGGCGTACGTCGGATCGATCGTCGGTCAAGCGCTGCCGGGCATCGTCATCGCCATCATGTTGTTCGCTTCGATGCTTTTGGTGTGCTTCTTCTACCTCATCTCCTCCGTGTGCAAGTGCTGCGGCGTGTGCAAATGCTGCTTCCGACCGAGACCGTATACGCGCAAGGCTTTGCACGTGGCCAAGGGAGTGCAACTCTTGTTTGTGGCTATGTGCTTCTGCGGTTGCGTCGTCATCTACGCCGCGTCTCCGGACGTCTCCAGCGGCGTGCGAACGATCACGAGCGGTTTGGTCAACGCCACGAACGACCTGTCGAACGATGTGAGCTCGCTCCAGACGACATTGGGTGCCGTTACCTCGACCGGCATGAACACCGCCGAACTCACTTCCCTGAGCACCGCGGCTACCACGGCAAACGTGGAAATTACCAAGACGAAGAATAGCATCGACAAAGCACAAGAAGACGTCAACCTCGCCGCCGACATCGTCGCCGGTGTTCTCCGCGGCGTTGCCGTGATCACGATGGTACTCTCTGTGCTGAACTTCTGGCGCTTACTCATCATTTTCTCCGTCTTGACGTCTTTGATTTTGATCGCCACGTGGATCGTCGTCGGCGCCTTGGCCGCCGTCGGCGTCTTCCTCGACGACTTGTGCTACACGATGGATTTGTACGTCCAAAATCCGGATTCTGTCTCCATCAGCAAGGAAATTCCGTGCCCAGACGCGAAAGACGTCGTCCAATTCGGTTCAAAGTTCCGCGAACAAATCAACATCATGGTGCATGACCTCAACGACAAAGTTTTCACGCACAACGGTGGTGTGGGTGCTGGAACCCCAAAAGATTTTCTGTGCCCGGCCTATGAAAAGCAGACCTGGGATAACTTGTGCGGTACCGCCTCCCAACGTAATGCTGGTTCCTGGGTATCCCCGTTATGGAGCGACGAATTCGCAAACAAAGCCTGCGAAGCCTACCACAGGGGCGACCTCGGCGGCACGTCCGCGGCCCCGTCGGCTACGTTCACGCCCTTTGTGACGTGGGATTGTCGGTCAGGCGACACTCCTACCGGCTACCTCAACTTCACGTTGAGTTCAAGTACACGCGTTACCCAGACAATCGGCGGGGACATTGGGACTTACTACAACGGAGTAAGTGGCGTGACGACGCAGATGGTCAGCGACATCACGAACGTCTACAACGTCATTTGGCAGTTTGAGTCCATCCTCAAGTGCGACTTCATCTCCAACACGTTCATGTGGGTTCAACCGGGCTGCCGCGAAGCCGTTGACGCCATTCAGCTCATGTGGAGAGGTTTCATCGTCACCGCCACCGGCTACTTGTGCTTGTGGATCACCATGCTCGTCACCCTCGGCCGCATGGCCAACGCCGACTTGATGATTGACGGCGGTAAGTTCAACGCCAAGAAGGCTGGTTTGATCTAAATCATCGCCGCGCATCGCGCACGGCGCGCCTCACGAGGCGCGATGCCGTGACATTTTCTCAAGTAACAACCTTTATGAATCAAATCTAAAATCCTACTCTAACTTTCCGCGCTCGGGTTCGCCGCCGCCTCCTCGGCTCTCGACTTTGCGAGCGCCGCTCTGCGCGCGTACATCGCCTTCGCCTCTTCACTCCGCGCGGCCAGCGCCACGCGTCGCGCGTGTGCCTCCGGATTGAACGCCACCATTCCCTCCGGCGATCGCGCATCCGGCGGCTTACTCAACCCTCGCGCCGGCGCCTCCATGCGCGACATTTTCGATTCATCAAACGCGTGCTCCGCCCCCGGAAACACCCTCAACTTCCGCATCGTCTCCTTGCTCCGCACGCACCTCGGCAGCATGCGTTCGACCGCTTTTCTCAGCACCCACGTCGGATCTCGATCGAACATCTCCCTCGCCGTGCGCGTCACCAATCCCCCGACGTATCCCGTGTGTCGATGATACCGCTTCTTCTTCAGCTTCTCCCCCGTCAGGTGCACCTCCCCCGCGTTCACCACCACCACGACGTCCCCGCTCCCCGCGCCCGGCGCGTACGTCGGCTTATCCTTACCCTGCAGCGCCACCGCGATCCGCGACGCCAATCGACCCAGCACCTCGCCCCTCGCGTCCACCAAGCGGTACCGCAGCCCGCGCAGGTTGGCCACGTTGCGCACGATCGCGCTCGATTTCGACGCCATCGCGCGCGACCGCGACGCGCCGAGCGCCTCCGCGCGCGCGCCGGGCGCGCCTTCGTCCGCGCGCGCGACCGCGCGCGACCGCGACGACCGCGGACGACGAACGACGCGCTCGAGCGTCGATCAATGGCGAAATCGCAGAGGTTTTCGCCGCACACGACGGCGCGAGACATGTCGCGCGCGATCGTCGCGCGCGCGACGGCGACGGCGACGGCGACGGCGACGGCGACGCGCGCGCGCGCGCGAACGACGCGCGCGGCGCGGACGACGCGGACGACGCGCGCGCGCGTCGTCGCGCGAGCGACGGAGGATGGGCGAGAGGAGGATTCGAAGAGCGACGCGACGACGACGAGCGCGAGCGATGCGCGCGCGGTCATGCGAGCGTCGGACGCGGTGGAGGTCGCCGAGGATGATTACCGAGGCACGCTGCGGTTGTTTCTGGACACGGCGGACGAGGAGACGTTCGACGCGTGGTTGCCCACGGGGATGTTCGTCGGCGTGACGACGAATCCGACGATATTGGAACGGGACGGCGTGGAGTGTAGCGTCGATGCGCTGAGCGCGCTGGCGAGGAATGCGCTTGAGTTTGATGCGGTGGAAGAGTTTCAAGTGCAGACGTGGGGGGAGGATAGCGATGAGATGTGGAAGAATGGAATCGCGTTGGCGCGACTGGACCCGGAGCGCGTGGTGGTCAAGGTGCCGGTGACGCTGGAGGGGATAAAGGCGGCGAACGCGTTGGTCGTGGACGGGGTGCGGGTGACGATGACGGCGGCGTATGCACCGCATCAAGTGCTCGTGGCGGCGTCGATCGGAGCGAATTATATAGCGCCGTATTTGGGACGAATGAACGACGCCGGTCGAGACGGCTTGGGAACCATCGTCTCGATGCAAGAAACCGTGGATGAGTTGGAGAGCGATATGCGCATTCTCGTGGCGAGCGTGCGCACGGTGGCAGAGATGGCGAAGCTCGCGGCGAAAGGCTGCGATACGTTCACCATCAGCGAAAAGGTTGCGGCAGAAATGTTCACCGATCCTTTAACGAGCCAAGCCGCCATCGATTTCCAAAGCTGCGCCGAGCGCATGGCGCCCAAGCCGCCCAAGAAGGAGAAGGAAGCCGTCGTCGTCGAGGAAATAGACGTCGACGACTCCGACGACACCGACATCGTTCAAGACAGCGACGCGAGCGACGCGTGAGCTATGATTAATGCAAGCTATTCTATTCGTACGACTCCCGCACTCGCCGCGCCGCTTCGCGAACTGGTCCGCCCCGCGCGAGATCGAATCCGGCACCTCCGCCGCGAATCGAGGCGCGAGGCTCGACCGCAGGGCGCGCGCGACCGCGAAACGCGGACGCGACTTCGCCCGCGGCGCGAACGACGGACGACGGCGACAGTTGGCGACGCGGGACGATGACGACGAGCGACGACGACGCGACGCGCGAGCCGACGACGACGGCGACGACGGTGAACGACGCTTCTAGGTCGTGAAATAAAAGCGCGCTGAGTCGAGCGCTGTACGCCACGTTCGGGCGAAGGCACGAGGAGAGACGGAATCGAGCGCGAGGTGACGCCGCCGGCGCAAAGTCGAACGCCGCGAAAAACGGGAATCGAACGTCGGTGGCCGATAAAGCGTGCGGTGATGATGTTTCGTAGGCGCGATAACGATCGAGTCGCGTCGGCGCGCGAGTTTTGTAAAGTATATTGATCAAAAGATGGAGCCACCGCGCGACGCGAGACGCGTCTCAACTTGTCAACTTCACAACTTCAACTCTTCAATCTTCAACTCTTTCAACTAGTGTACAGAGGAGCGAATCGATCGCGCCAGTGCTCGTTCGTGGTGAGTCGGCATGTGTCAATCGATGGAATCTCAGCGCGTGCGCATACTTCTCACGCGAAGCGCGTATTGAGCATTGAGCTCGTCCAAGCGTCTCGAGATTTCGCGAGCGTCGGGCAAGCGACACGAGTCGCCGCACCAGAACGCTCGACGAGCGGGTGAACAGAGCGCCTGATTTTGCCAGTATGATGATTTTCCCTTTCCGTTGTTTGCGATCGAAGACGAATACTCATGCGAACGCGCCACGCTCGAGCTCGACGACGGCGCCGCGGCCGATCCCGACTCGACGTCGGAGTCGGAGTCGTTGAGCATGTTTATCAAATCCACCAAGTCGCACGGAAACATCTCTTCGTGGCTGGCGAGAAACACGCTCGGTGACATGAGCGTCACCGTACACGGGGAGGCCGTCGTCGTGGCTTCCGAAGTCGGGGTCGTGCTAATCCTCTCGTCGTCTCGCGAAAGCACCAAGAGGTCAGAAGTGGGCGACGTGACGACCGAGTCACGCGCGAGGGTATCGGCGCTCGAAGACGCCATGATGAGTGATCGAGACGATGTCCGTCAGTGTACGCGAGCGCTTTGCGGGTAAGGTACGATTGCGCGCGTTAAAGTGTGACCAGCGCCGTGCGCGTCACACTTTTTCGCACGTGAGCGCCGTTGGGTCGTCAGAGCGAAGGAGCAGCGGAGCCGCGGTTCATATTGAATTCAGATATGTATTATCATGGTACTATACTGCTACGGTGATTGTTGGCTGTGGACATCGGTATGATACAAACGAGCTCGCGTCGTTATGAAAATGCGTGGCAGTCGTGCACAAACGTCGCCGTCGAGCTTTGTTGACGTATTTCCGCGATTGAATTTGGATCGGCAAAGGACGCTGGAAGCAGCGCGATCGATTGTAAGGCCTCATTGATGAGACGCATGTAGTACAAACAACCAAACGTGCTTGATTGTACCCTGCTCATGTCGAACTGGTATTCGTCTGCTTGCTGTTTCATCTTTGCGACGACGTCGCCGATGGTGCTGGTCTGGAAGATAACAGCCTTCATTCTCTCTATTGGCACTGGACCCTGCAAGCCACGGAAGCCACTACGCTCCGCAATCATGGATGATTTGTTTTCCATGGCTGCTAATAGATTTTCTTGCATGGCCGCCATGCCGAGATAGTTCGCGTACGGATGAGCCGGCGCCGCCAACGCCGACGGACCTCGCGTAACCTTCTTATGCGACACACGTTGGCTGCGCCTCTGATCAGACAGGGCAGCGAGCTGCTTAGCGATCTCTGCTTCTTCGCCCGCGTCTGTAACGTCGTTGAGAAAGAAGGAGCAATAACGATCCGCCACTTGCACGTGTCGCGGAACCTTGCGGAAGTATGTGTCTTCTGGAATTTTCCCGAGGTCGGCGTAGAAATCAATCAGAGGTCGCATTTTCCGCGTCCCACACGGTCTGCGCAACTCGTCCATCGATTCTCGTATCATCCGTACCTCGACCAAGGGAGGAAGAGGAACAGGCGATGGGTCTCTCACCGCCTCGGCGACTGGTTCGCTCTTCAAGTCCGCGTTGGCTCCGCCGATACGAGGTTGTTTCACGGACACCAACCCACTCAACGCGGCTTCTAAGTCATCCTCGAGCACTTCATCGTCGTCGACTGAAGCCTTCGATCGCTTTCTCTTCGCCGCAACAGCCACTTTTACTTTCTGCTGCGCGGGTTTCGCGAGGGCGACTTCGAGTTCGCGCGGCTCGACGACGACCTCCTTAATCTTCATATACTTTTCCATCTCCCTCGACGGCTGGACTCCCGGAGGCAGACGCAGCAATAACTTTTCCTTACCCGACCTAAAGTCGATCTGCCAAGGCTTGGTGATCACCAACTGCTGCAACGCCTCGGTCTCCGGCAACAAGATCGTCCCCCACAACAACTCCACGCTCGAATCCACGCTCGGCACCCCGACCACGCGCGCGCAAAACTCCCCCACGGTCTCCCCATCGTACACCGGCATCTGCGACGCCTCGTAATCCGGCAACGGCTTCGCGCCCGCGTCGCTCGTCGTCCCTCCCGCGTCGTCGCGTCGTCCCCGTCGTCCTCTCGTCGACGCCTATCCCTCGCGCGCGCGTCCGTTCCATCGTCAGTCCATCGCTCGCGTTCGACCGTCGCCCTTCCTCGTTCCTTTCGCGTCGTTCGCATCGCGCGCTCGCGCCGCGCGCCCGCGCGCGTCGCGACGAGTTCGCGCCAATCCCTCGACGCGTTCGTTTCGCGCGCGCGTCGTTCGCCCCGCGCGCGTCGTCCGCGCGCGCGCACCTTGGTGTCGATCGCGAGCGTCACGTGTCCGATCGGCGCGCGCGTCGCCGCGCGCCGACGCGCGTCGCGCGCGTCGACGTCCATCGCGCGACGCGACGGCGCGACGCGACGCGGCGCGCGGAGATGTGCGCCCCGTCCCCTCGGGGATGTTGCGGCGATCGCGCGGGCGCGGCGATCGCGCGGGTCGGTCGAGTGGGTCGATCGATCGATCGATCGATCGGTGCGTGGGTCGATCGGGTGATCGGTCGGTCGATCGGGCGATCGGTCGGTGGGTGGGTCG
>VMHT01216209.1_pt1 | contig 13162 bp, 10 predicted proteins | sample 4693611 | NCBI WGS metagenome assembly VMHT01 (sample SAMN12280063, study PRJNA550983) | marine metagenome | isolation source: seawater sampled from same location over 5 years 0.02-0.2 micron viral filtrate | place: USA: collected off the coast of southern California halfway between the port... ... | reverse complement strand
CTAATGAAGTAAAAACTTACTTTAATAGAGAGAATGATGAATGGAAACAGTATAGAGTTAGTAATCGTAATTTAGAAGCTTTTAAATCACAATTTCCAGAAGCTAGAACTGAACAAGGTTGGAATGATTTTCAAAAAGCAGAAGAAAAAAGAATAAAAGCTCACAACAAAAAAATTGCTGATTACAAAAAAGAACAGGAAAGAATAGAACAGGAGATTAAAGCTGGAAATCAGGAAAAATTAAATGAAAATATAAATAAAGCTTTTAATGAAGCTGATGATAGTAATTTATATAAAAAAGATTTATCTATAGAAGAAAAAAAGAAATGGCTAGAAGATAATGATTATGTGCTTACAAAATCAGGTTATATTAAAGCTGATAAAGATGCTGGTGGTTTTATTGATCAAACACTAGATGGTTTAGGTAATACATTTAACGCTGTTACTAATTTTTTAGGTAATTGGATGGGCGGTCAAGATGCAAGTGAAGCTTTTATTGAAAGCTCTAAATTGTTTATTTTAGATGAAGCCGAAGATGAAAAAAGGTATCTTGAAGAAAGAAATCCTAATTATAAAAGAGACATAACTAATGAAATTGTAAGCGAAATTAAAGAAAAGAAACAAGAATTAAATACGCTAGAATTAAATCCTGATAAAAATGCTGAGCTTATTCAAAGTTTAAATGAAGAAATAACAAGCTTAACAAACGCTATACCTACTGGTTTAAAATTATATGAAAAAATAGAGGTTCAAGATTTTAGAGACGCAGCAGAAGAGTTGGTGCCTGGTTTAGCAACTGTTGAAGATGTTGAAGGCGAAGAAAATATAGCAGCTATTGAAAAAAAGTTTTTAGAAGAAAACCCTGGGCAAGACTTTACAAAATTTAGAGAATACTTAGAAAGAAGATCCATTCAAAATACTTTAAAAAACAGTCTTACTGAGTTTGGAAATGAAGATAAAATTGAAGAAGTAATACAAAGAGCAGTTGAAAATTATGGATTTGATGAAGATGAACTTAGAAAACAAGTTTTTGGTACTGGTAAATCAGCTAGAGAACAACAAATAACTTCAAGATCTGATTACATAGATGATATTTTTGAACCTGGTTTTGAAGAATTAGAAAAAGATTATAATCAAAGTTTAGAAGACAAAGGTTTTAGATTAGATACTTGGATGGATGATGAGTATGTTAAAATTATATATCCAGATGCTAATGATGAAGAAGTAATAGAAATAATTCAAGGTGAAAAAATGGAGGTTTCTGTTAGACCAGAAGCCATTAGTGAGTATACTCAATTCCTTGATACAGCTGAGTTAGAAGCTCTTACAAAAGAAAACGGTTTTGATTTATATGAACTTGAAACAAACGATGACGGTGATTTAAAAGTTATAGAAGGTAAAAAAGCAGCTTTACAAAGAATAAAAATTCAGGAGTTAATTGATGCTGGGTATTCTGAAGCTATAGGAAATGATGCTGTTATTAAAATGAAAGCTGAAGAGCTTGAACAAGTTTACGCTGAAGAGTTAAAAAAATACGAACAAGAATTAACTAGTAAATATGACATGTCTAATTCTGATGACGTGATGAAAGTTAATGAGCTTTATAGTGCTAAATATAATGAGCTTGTACTAGGTAATTTAGTTAACTCTAAAGAATATAAAAAGCGAGCAACTGAAATAGGTTTTGCTTTTGCTGATATAGGTAAAAAATACGACATTGATTTTACAAGACAACAAAGTTGGTTTACAAGAACAATGGATAATCTTTACGATAGAAATGATTTTGATTGGTATAACCCTGTAGAATGGGCTGCTGTAACTTTAAATGGAATAGGATCAGGTATAGAAGGAATAACAACATCTATTGGTGATCAAGCTGTAGCTAGTTTTCAAGGGTTTATGTCTAGAGAAAAAGTTAAAAAACTTGATGCTATAAATGAACGGTTAGAAAATGGAGATTTAACAGAAGATTCTAAAATATATTTCAACACGCTTGGGCAACTAATGGAAAGTGAAAAAGGTGGTATAAGTGTTAAAGAATATAAAAATATATTAAATCAGAAAAAAGATTATTGGGACGAAGCTATTACTAGGCAAATGGAAGAAGCATTGACTAGTGCTAAAAGATTAGAAGCTTATGGAGGAGCAAATTTTGATGATGGTATAAGTTTAGAAGATGTATTTGCAACAGTTGGTAACACTTTACCTCATATAGCTATGGCTACAGCAGGTACAATGATTGCCGGACCTGGTGTAGGTATGGGATCAGTTTTAAGTGGAGGAGGAATAGCAGGTATTGCCGCTTATACAGGTACTCTTGCTATGGGACTTCAAATGTATGGGGATAATTATAATTCAGCTATAGAGCAAAATTTAATAAATAGAGGATTAGGAAGAGATGCTATTAGAAAAAGAATTAATGAAGAAAACCCAGATTTAAACCAAGCACAAGTAAACGAATTAGTAGAAGCTGAGTATGCAGAAAACTTAACAGCTAATTATAGTTCAGGTGAAGGTGCTAATATGGCTAAATCAGCTGCGGTTGCAGCGGCTCAAACATTTTTAGAAAGCTATGGTGCTAATCAAATCGTAGGAGGATTACAAAATAGTTTAAAAGGAGCTGGTTCTATCGGAGCTAAGCTTAACTTAACTAATTTATATAACGCAACATGGGACGACATAGGTAGTAGCATGTATGCTTTTGCTGTAAATAGAGGTGGTCCTGCATTAGAAGAGTTTGGTACAGAGTATATGCAAGAGATATTAGGTCAAATGGCTACAGGAATGCAAACAGGCGAAGGAGCTGGAAAATATGTTAATGCTGATGAAGCTTTAAAAGCTGGTATTGGTGGTGGTATATCTGGATTTATGATTCCTTTTTCAGGTGATGTTATTACTCAAAGTAAAATGATGATAAGAGAAACAGCTGCTAATATAGCTCTTAGATATGGAGGTGATAGTAAGTATGCTCAAAGAGTTGCTGTTGCTAATAAATGGTTTACACAATCTAAACTAGATATAGACAAAGCGTTAGAAGATAACCGTATAGATGAAAAAACATATAATGAAAAAGTAAGATCATTATCTAATGTTAAAAATGCTGGATTAAAATTAAATTTATTTGGCAACAATAGTGGTTTAGCTAGTACTCAAATGACTAAACAGGACATGCGTACTTTGATGGACTTATATGTAGACATGGGTGCGTTAGATCAAGAAATAGAATTAGCTAAAGATAACGAGCCTTTGCAAAATGCTCTTAAAGAAGAAAGAAAAGTTTTATCTAATGCAGCTACAGAAATTATTATAGCTAATAGAAACGCTATGGAAGCTGCTAATGAACAAAAAAGAAAACAACGAGCTAGAGATAGAAGTGGGATGTTATTTAGCGGTATACCTATATCAACAAATAATTTTAGAAATAGAAGAAGTGGTAAACAAGATGAAGGTGAACTAGATTTATCTGAAGCTTCTGCTGAAGATTTAGTAGCTGAATTTGAATTAGATAAAAAACAAAACGATAACTATAGTAAGCTTGAAAGACTAAGATTAAAAGATATAAAAGCAGATAATCAAGCTGGGTTTGATCAAGTTGTAGACGCGGGTGGTGGTATTATAGAAAACGCGCTTAATAGATTATGGAAACCAGGTAGTTTGTTAACCAGAGATCAATTCAAAACACAATTACAAAATGAATTTGCTAAAGTTTATGATTCTTACAGTCAAAGCAAAGATCCAAATAATCTAGGCATTGGTAAACAAACAAGTAATTTATTTAATTTAAGAGCAAACAAAGTTGCTACAGATAATTTTAGACAACAAGGTAATACTGTTAGTATGTCTGATCCTAAAGCTCAACAAGTAGCTGATACTGCTAGCGAATCTGATTTTGATATTGAACAACAACAAGAAGTTGGTAAGCGTGAAAAAAAATACATGGCTGACAATACTAAAGTTACTGAAGCTGTAGGTGAAGAAGCTGCTAGTGAAATAGACGAAGAGACTAGTAAAGAAATATTAAGAGAGGCTAATAAAGGCGAAGGCGCTGAAGGTATAGCTGGCGCATTAGCTAGAGCCTTTGGTCAAGCTACTAATAGAGGCGGTAGAGGTTTATTTAAAATAATAGGTGATAAAGTAGGTAAGCTTAATAAAGGATTCAAAGACTTTGTAGACAATACGGTTGATAGAGATTTTATAGCAGCACTACCTGCCGCGTATTTAAAACAATCTAAAAAATTACAAGAAATATTAGGTATAAAAAATATAGGTGATACTCAAGTTGTTAAAACAGATAAAGATGGTAAGAAAACATACTCAAGACCAAGTGTGTTTGCAATACCATCTGATATTACAGATGATCAAGTTCAACAAGTAAGAGATTATTTTAAGAAAAGCCCAACTACTAGAGAAGGTTTATTAAAAAGATTATCGCAAGAATTTGCTTTAAGTTCAATTAATAAGTTAAAACAAAATAAAGACTTTATGCAAAAGCTACAAACAGCTTTAGGCGATAAACAAAATGCTTTAGACTTTTTAAATGAAATAGAGGGTAAACTTGATCAGCGAACATTAGAAGATACTACAAAAGATATAACTGTACCTTCTAAAACAATGAATCAAATAATAAAACTTCTTGATAAAGGTATTAAAATATTTGAAGCTAAGCCAGGACAAATGCGTATGGAAATAATTCCAGGTGGCGGTAATGCTGTAGCATTTGTTTTAAAAGGTATTAAAGCTGGTTTACAACAAGGCTTATCATTTGTTCAAGCTCTTAAAAGAGTAGTTAAACAAATAAAGGATTATAATGCTGTAACTAAAGAACAAAAACAAATCATATATAATCAAATAGGTTCTCTTACAGAAGCAGATCTTGATAACTATGAAAGAGTACAAGAAATAGTTGAAACAGCTTTAGCTGAAGTTGCATTAAATAAATATAAAAATGTAGCTGAAAACGAAATTGAAGGTATAAAAAAGATATTAAAAAGAAAAAATAAAGCTAATAAAGTAAAAGCTTTGAAAAACTTTTTCCAATTTGTAAATACTTCTTTTCAAAAAAATTCTAAAACTCATAACTTATGGGAAGGTGACAACGCTGAAGTTGCATTTAATTATTGGCAAAAAGAATTTGGTGTTGATCTAGGTAAATTAGGTTTTACTCTTTCTGATGGTAAAAATAAATCTATTTTATTAGACGGTAAAAGAGTTGTAGATGTAGGTCCTCTTAGACCATCTAATGCTCCTACTAATATACAAAAAGCTTATACTAAAAAAGGTTTTAAAGGCGCGTTAGAATATATTAGAAATAATATAGCTAAAGCTGATCAAAACTCTAATGAAGCAATTAACTTTATAGTAGATTCCATAGGCGATTTAATTGAAGCGGGTAAAGTTGATGTAGCTGTACAACTATTAGACACAATGGGTTACGCTAGTGATTCTGCTTTACGTATGGTTGGTAAAATAAGATCAATACAAAACAATGTAAAAGCAGTAGATGGTAAAAAATCTGTAGAATTTGAACACACGCCACCTATATCTGTGTTACGTGATAAAATTAGAGGAGTATTAAAAACTAATCAAAACGTTGAAAGTGTTAAACAGCAAATTAGAGAAATATTAAATGAAAGCTACGTAGATATTATAGGTAAACAAGAAGCTAAAAAATTAAATGATACTAAAGAAAAAGGTGGGTTAGGTAGAAAAACATCAGGTGAAGGTCTTAATAGATATAACGGCGCGGTTAAACAAAAAAACCTAGTCATGGTTGAAAGAGGTCCTAACGAGTTAGTACAAGATCAAAAAAAAGCTACTGATAAAAACGCGGATTTAGCCTCTGATATTGTAAACAAAAAAGACACACCTAAAAAAATAAAGAAAACATTTTTACAATCATTAAAAGCTAGAATAAACGCATTGAAGATAAATAAAAAGCGAAAAGGTTTAAGCGCTTTTGATATGGATGATACTTTAGCTTTAACAAAAGAAAAAGTACTCTATACAATGCCAGATGGTAAAAAAGGCGAATTAACTGCTGGAGAATTTGCAGTACAATATGAAGGTTTATTACAACAAGGTGCTGAGTTTGATTATAGTAATTTTGACAATGTAGATTTATCTACTGAACGAGGTCCTTTAGCTGGTAAAGCTTTAGAACGTCAAGCTAAATATGGTAGTAAAGATATATATGTTGTTACAGCTAGACCAAATGCTTCTCAACAAGCTATTAAAACATTTTTAGATAGCATCGGATTAAATATACCTTTAGAAAATATTATTACGCTAGAAGATGGATCACCACAAGCTAAATCAGATTGGTTACTAAGTAAAGCAGAACAAGGTTATAATGATTTTTATTTTGCCGATGATTCAGCTTTAAATGTACAAACAGTAAAAGATATATTAAGTCAAATTGATGTTAAATCAAGAGTTCAATTAGCAATAGCAGATAAAACTGAAAGATTAAACAGCGAAATGAACGATCTTATTGAAGACGCTACAGATATAGAAGCTGATCAAGAAGTTTCAGATGTACGAGCTAAGCTTGAAGGTAAAAAGAAAGATAAAGGTTTCTTTAATAGATTATTAAGACAGCTTACTATAACTGCATCAGCAGATGATTTCTTAGGTTTATTATACCCTTTGTTAGGTAAAGGTGATAAAGGAACAAGACAACTTAATTGGATTAAAGAAAACTTAATAGATCCATATAACAAAGCTGAACAAGCTTTGGTTTCTGCTAAAATGACAATAGCAGCAGATTTTGCAGCTCTTAAAAAAGCTTTTCCTAGTTTAAAAAAGAACGCGTTAAACCAAGAAATAGGTGTTGGACCTTATAATAAATCACAAGCTATAAGAGTTTATTTATGGAACAAACAAGGTATGGAAATACCAGGTATGTCAGAAGCAGATGTAAACGCTTTAGTAGAAGCTGTTGGTAATGATTTTGAATTATTACAATTTGCTGATAAAATACAAGAAATACAGAAAAATCAAGAATATCCTTCTCCAGGAACTAATTGGATAGCAGGAGATATTAAATCAGATATATTAGGTAGTTTAGATACTACATTTAGATCAGAGTTAATGACTGAGTTTAACGAAAATGCCGACATTATATTCTCTGAAAAGAATATGAATAAATTAGAAGCAGCTTTTGGGGCTAACTATGTTGAAGCATTACGTGACTCATTAAGTAGAATGAAACGCGGTAGCAATAGATCAACTTATCAAGGAAGTGGATCACGTCAAGTTAATGAAATGATGGACTGGTTAAATGCTTCTGTTGGTGTAGCTATGTTTTTAAATATGAAATCTGGTCTACTTCAGATGTTATCTAATGTAAATTTTGTAAATTGGGGTGATAATAATATATATGCAGCATCTAAAGCTTTTATGAGTAGAGACTATGTTCCTACTGTTATAAAGTTAATGAACTCTGATTATCTTACAAATAGACGAGATGGATTAAAAATAAATGTAAATGAAGCAGAGCTTGCAGCAGCCGCTAATAAAGGTGGTTTTAAAGGGATGCTTAGCTATTTATTAGATAAAGGATTTATACTAACAAGAATATTTGACACTTTAGCTATTGCAACAGGTGGAGCTACATTTTATATAAATAGAACAAACTCTTTATTAAAACAAACAAACCCTGAAACAAACAAGTTATACACTAAGCAAGAAGCTGAAGCAAAAGCTTTTGATGATTTTTATGCTATAGCAGAAGAAACACAACAATCTAGTAATCCAAGTAAAATATCATCTCAACAGGCTAGCATCGCTGGTCGTGTTATATTATCTTTTCAAAATGTTACAATGCAGTACAATAGAAAAGCTAAAAAATCTATATTAGATCTTGTAAACAGACGTAGAAAACCTGGCATGACTCAACGTGAAAGTGATTTAAGCAATTTATCTAGTGTTATATATTATGTAGGTGTACAAAACTTAATATTTAACGCTTTACAACAAGCTGTGTTTGCTTTAGCGTTTGATGAAGAAGAAGAAAAAGATAGAAATAAAAGTGCTGATGTGGTTAATGGAATGGTTGATTCATTATTATTTGGTCTTGGTTTTGGTGGAGCTATTATATCTACCCTTAAAAATGTAGGTTTAAAAATATTTGATGAGGGTCAGAAAAAATCTCCTAAATACCAAGAAGCAGCTTGGTCGTTATTTGATATATCTCCTGTAATAGATAGTAAAGTTCGTAACATAAGAACAGGTTTAAAAACATTTAGTTGGAATATGAAAGAGATAAAGAAAAGAGGTTGGAGTTTAGAGAACCCAGCTTACTTAGCTGTATCACAAATAGTGTCTGCGGTTACTAATATTCCTTTAGATCGATTAATGAGAAAAATGAATAACATTAGTCAAGCTTTTGATGAAGAAACTAGAACATATGAAAGAATAGCGCTTATATTAGGTTGGAATGGGTGGAACTTTGGTTTACCATATTGGGGTAGAGAAAGTACAATTAAAAAAGAAGCTGCAGAAGAAGAAAGACTAAAAGTAGAATTTAAAAAATCTGTAGAAGCAGCTAAAAAAGCTGGCTTTACAAAACGTGTACCTTTTACAGGACCAAATTCAGGAAAACCAAAAGGTTTACCGAATGTGGATTTTGTAGCTATAAAAAGGTATGATGGAATTATACAATATTATAAAAAACCTTAAAATTAAATTATGTGGAAATTAACAAAACAATATGTAAAAGATCTATGGAGTTTATTATGGAGTAAAACTTCAATTGATGAAAAAGCATTATCAACAGTAAAAGAAATAAAAAAAAGATATAAATTAACAGCTCAAGAACTATCTGATGTAGCTAAAGCAATTAAAGAAGTTGGCAATCAACTTGGTGATATTGACGATGCTGTAAAAGGTAAGGCTAGAAAAGGAAGAAAAACAAAAAAATAAAATGAAAAACAGTATTTTAATTCTATTATTAATATTCTCTTTAAATATGTTTTCTCAAAAAAAACAGAAATGTATTACTATTAAAGAAGAAAGATTACCTGATTACAAAGTAAAAGTAATTAAAACAAACCATTGTGTAGAACCTAAGGAAATAACTATAGCAACTTATATTATTACAGAGTGGGAGAAGAAAAAAAGAAAAAAACGTAAAACTAGAAAAAATGAGAAATGAAACAACTAATCCTTGTCCTCTTTGCGGCGGTTATTGCGGTATCTGCTAACGCACAAGAAAAGAAAAAACTATTTAAAGACTTTTTAAAGTACAGTACTATATATGTATCTGGAGATATTAAAAATTCAAAAGAAAATGCGCCTAATTATTTTGTACGTACAAATCCTAATGGTAGCTTGTATGATGTGCCTGTCGTGGTTGACGGAACAGACTATTATGAACATGATTATCGTTACGGATTCGGTATACGTAAAATTGCGAGGTTTGATTATGAAATAAAAGGTAAACAATACTATGATGGTACTGAATCTAACGTATCTATGACAGCACCTAATTCAGCTATTAAAGGTTTTGAATATGTATTTCATACTGAAAAAGAAAGAGTCAGAGATGACGTTTTTAAAAATCATAGATATTTTCTAAAACACAGTGGAAAATATCATATAGCAAAAATAGAAAGCAGAAAACAAGGTAAAATTAATTTTGATTATAAGTCAGCTGAGATTAGAGCTAAATTACCTATTGGAAAGAAATTTTCGTTGAGTGCAGGCGCCATTTATAGAACTCATGAGCGTCCTTATGGTTACAACCCTGTAGAAATATGGTTAAATGAAACTAATGAGGACGGTTATGCTATGAACCCATGGTATACACTTGGTTTTTATTATGGTTATGATGATATATATTATACATATGAAGATGATTATTCAGGTGAAACAGTGTCTGATTGGTACTGGATAAATCCTGAAGGTGAAACTGTAGCTTATACTGATTTACAATTTAGACAAACAGTGTTTACTGATCTTATGAATCGATTTAATGACGAGGTGTGGGAAGAGATTGACGCGTTTGGTGTTATATCACCTATCGTCGGTTTTGATTATTACCATTATAAAAATAACTTTTGGCTTCATGCTTATGGATCTTATTTACCACCATTTCATAACTATGTAAAAGGTGATGAAGCTTTTAGTTATCACAACAGAAACAACTGGGGTCTCGGAGGATTACGTGAAGATGCGGAAAAAGAACAATGGGAAGATTATCAAACCGGTGTTCAATTTGGTTGGAAGCTTAGCAAAAGCATAGGAGTATTTGTAGAAGGTGAATATACTAAATTTTGGGACAGTAAAATATATAATAGTTCAGTAGGGTTAAATATAACATTAAAATAAAATGGCACAGAAAATAGGTGAAGAAACTCAGGTAACACTTGATCTTAAAACTATAGGTATGATAGTAGGTTTTGTAATAATGATTGCTGGTATGTGGTTTACATTACAAGCAGATATACAAGATGCAAAAGAATTACCTGAACCAGTTATTGATAGAATAGAGTATGATTTAAAAGACGAATTAATACGTCAAACAATTATGGATACTCAAGAAGATGTTGAAGCTATGCGAGATCAGCTAGATAAGATTGATGAAAGATTATATGAAATACAAAAACAAAGATAATGAAATATATATTTTTATTTTTAATACCGTTTTTATCATTTAGTCAACAAGATGTTCCTGAAGAATATTGGATAACAGATAGTGATTTTGAAAATGTTATTAATACTAACGAAGCTTTTGGTGATGATGAAACGAAACCTGTAATCGTAGAGTTTTGGGCTAAATTTAATGAAGCAAATTGTTTTGCTGATTGGGATAAATTAAAAAATGTAATTTATTATAGAGCTGATATAGCTAAAAACCCTGAAGCAAAAAAGAAATACAGAGTACGAATGGCGCCAACATTAATTATTTTTAAAGATGGTGTTAAAGAAGTAGTATTTAAAGCAGGTTTAGATCTTGTGCTACCTGCAAATTTACAAGAAATACAAGAATCAATAAATGAAATAAACAATGCAAGTAAATTTTAAAATATGAAACCATTTACATCACAACACATGTCTCCTTTTCATAGAAAAAAAGAAGAATTAAAAGATATTCCAAAACAAGAACCGCAAGGAGGGGCAGGATCTATAGGTATTATAGGTGGAGCCGCTGGTGCTGCCGCAAAAGCAGCTGCAAAAGCAGCAGCAAAAGCATTTGCTAAAAGAAATCCTGGTGTTACTTTAGGTGGAGCTACTAAAAATCTTCCAAAAGGAAAAGGAAAACCTAGAACAGGTAAAGGAAAGACACACCCTATTATTACAGGAGGTAGATCTATGAAAGGTTTTGGAGGTAGATGAAAAAAAGAAAATTAAACAGTACTAATCCTAAATACCAACCATCACCTGTTGAAGTTGTAAAAGAGAATAAAGTTTTAATAGCTAGTGGTAAAGTAAAAGTATATGCTGTTTTTAGTGAATTAGAATAATATGGAAAACATAAGTAAACATATAACTTACGCAGAAGCAATACATTCAAATACAGCAAAGCGTAGAGGTATAGATAATACACCTAATCCTACACAAGTAGAAAACATGAGGTTGTTATCAAAAAAAATATTTGAACCTTTAAGAGATTGGACCGGTGGACCTATAAAAGTTAATTCATTTTTTAGATCACCTGAGCTTAACACCGCTATTGGTGGCGTAGCTTCTAGCCAACATTGTAAAGGTCAAGCTATTGATATTGATGACGTATATGGTTGTAAAACAAATGCGGAAATGTATCATTGGGTTAAAGATCATTTAAATTTTGATCAAATAATATGGGAGTTCGGTACGGATATGAATCCTAACTGGATACACATTTCATATGTATCAGAAGAAGATAATAGAAACAGATGCCTAAAGGCTTATAAAGACGAATACAACAAAACAAAATACAAAATAATTTAAACATGGAAAGAAACGAAATAAACCAAGACAGTATAAGCTCTGTAAATGCCTGGAAAAACCATAAAGCAGGTTATATGAATAGAACTGATAAAACACCTGAGCAAAATCAAAAAGAATATGATATGGAAAAAGGAGAGTTTTACTTTAATACAAAGAAAAATAAAATGAGCCTTATTCCTACAGACGATGCTGAGGTTCAAGATAGATCTGGTATTCAAGATTATCAATTTGCACCAGATAGAAAATCAGCTTTAAATATGTTAGGAGTATCAAAAAAGTCTTCACCATTTAATTTTAAAGGAGCTAATTCTAAAAATTCAAAATGTTGGAAAGGATATAAAAAAGTAGGAACTAAACCATCGCCAAGTGGAACAGGAGAAACTGTTAACGACTGCGTAAAAATATAATATGTACACGCAAAATAGTAATCCATTTAGTAGAAATAAAATAAAACTTAAAAGAGCACCAGAACTTAATCAAAAAACTAAAGATAGTTTACAAGGTGAGGCGTTTAAATATGGTAAAGCTTTTTATAGCCCTAAACATAAAGTTAATGTAGATCCTGAAGATGGAGTTTTAGAAAACAGAGTATTTTATAAAGATGGCTCTGAATTAAAATATGAATCTATTGATAAGCCATTTAGTAAGAGTGGAATTAATAGAGATTCTAAAGAACCTAGAAAAACTACAACAGGTGAGGGAAGAAATTTTCGTACTGTAAAAGAAGGTGCTGGTATGACTGAAGCAGGAGTTGCAGATTATAAAAAGAAAAATCCTGGAAGTAAATTAAAAACTGCTGTTACTAAACCTGTAAGTGAATTAAGTGAAAAAGAAAAAGCTAGAAGAAAATCATTTTGTGCTAGATCAAAAGGATGGACTGGTGAAAGAGGTAAGGCTGCAAGGGCTAGATGGAATTGTTAAGGATCAAAATATAACGGGCGTACCATACCCGAAGATCCTGTAACCAAAAGGGGAGTTCAATCGAGCTCCCCTTTTTTAGTTACTATCCATCACAACTTAAACACCCTTCGTCCATTGCTTTTGCGGCTATGTCGCCACGAAGAACAGACTCAGTTCTCATATAGTATAAAGTTTTAATTCCTTTTTTCCACGCGTCTAAATGAACTTGGTTAATCCATTTAGGTGTTGCCTCTGCTGGAAAAGCTAAATTTAAACTTACACTTTGATCTATATATTGCTGGCGTATACCAGCCTGTCTTATTAATTCTAAT
>VMHT01174505.1_pt1 | contig 13164 bp, 23 predicted proteins | sample 4693611 | NCBI WGS metagenome assembly VMHT01 (sample SAMN12280063, study PRJNA550983) | marine metagenome | isolation source: seawater sampled from same location over 5 years 0.02-0.2 micron viral filtrate | place: USA: collected off the coast of southern California halfway between the port... ... | reverse complement strand
GTTAAACCAAGAGGGTACAGGGGCTTTTAGTATTTTAGTTGATGAAAATACAATTAAAATTTTAAAGTCTTCTGGTGATCGTGTATCAGATTTGAGAGGGTTAAAATGATTTTATTTATAGGTGATTACATTCAATTGAAAAACAATTTTTACGGTAGCAATTCGGAATGGTTGCGCGTGGATGACATAGAACCCTATGACATTTGCGTACTCTCAAACGGTGCGCGAGTCTGTGCATCAAACGAATACATACTACAGGCTAAATCCGCGACACAGTATCAAGACTTAGTGGCGTGATTAGATAAGTGAGTGTCGCGCTCAGGTAAGTAGTGGGCTGTGACACTTGCTAGAATTTAATTTTAACTAACATCGAGGGCTTAACATGGCTAATAAACTAGGATACTTTGATAATTTTATTAATGATTTAACTGAGAGGTCGGGCAATATGCTTACAATAACAGGTGATACAACGGTTCTAACGCAGGATAACTATGGCGCGTTGATAGGCATACTGGACGTTATGCAAGATCAAGTGATGCAGGATTTAGACTATTCTGATTTGACCGATCGAGGCGCGGAAGTATTAAGCGAGGACTACCGCAGACTATCAGATATTAAAAAGCAATTAGCTTTAACTATGGAGGTGTTGAGAAAATGAAAGGCATAATCGACACATCAGAACCAGTATATAAATACAAGGTGTTAATGTCTGAGTTGATCGGGTACTATGTAGATGTTGCGGCATCGAGTCCTGAAGAGGCTCAGAAGTTTGCAAGCAACCGCGAGATTCGGGACAAGTGGAACAAGTACGGTATCGCTGTTGTAGAAACAGCACCAGTCTCAGCAACACTAATAACTAAGGATGAGGATCATGGGTAAATACGAATGCGGTTGTTGTTTAGTAATGTTTGACGAGCATAAAGGCGGTACAGAACTATGTAGTCTATGTAGTCATAGTTTGCTTAATGTAAACGTAGAAGATAATACATATGTACATGAAGATGATTACGCCTTAGAAGTTGAAACGGATCTATCTGTTTAAAGCTATTGTTCTTTTTCTTATTGTTTTCTATGAAGAGAGAATAAAATATCTTTTAAACTATAAAGTCTATTATAGCATAGATTGATTCAGAAGTCAAGTAATTGATTTAAAATATAGTTGTTGACATAGACATTTAAATATGTTAACATCCAAATACAAAACCTAAATAGGAAATAGTAAGATGAATACAGTACATAATATGTTTAGTAATGCAAGTGCCGTTCAAGGTTTAAGGGATGGCGGATATGGTGCGGCTGATTTTGATATAGAGGTTGCGCCCTTAATTTATTTAGATGCTTATGAAAGTTCTAAAAATATAATCTATAGGACTGACACTGCGGCAGAGTTAGGAGTTCATGGCCGTGGATATAAGCCTATAGCACCCAAGAAGATGATAGACAACACTCGAAATATCTTGGAGCGTTCTGATCTAAATACCGTTGGACTCACAGAACAAATAAGAACTAGTCATGATGGTGCTAGATGTTTTGTGCAGTACAACCTCCCTGCTCATACATACGAAACAGGTGATGGCGATAGGGCTAGTCTTAGTTTGTTATCGACCTCATCCTTTGACGGTACTTGGCCGTTCATGATTAGTGTTGCCGCAGTTCAATCAGCGTGTACAAATCTACAGGTTTTTGTTAGTGGTGAGGTAGCCATCTATAAGGCTAAGCACACTCAGTCCTTGGACATAGAGCACGGTGCTAATATAATTGTTAAGTCTTTAGATGTCTTCAACAATGAGCGTGAACTGTGGAAGGCTTGGCAGGGTACTCAGGTCAGAGACATGGAAGCTTTCAATTTCTTTACTGATGCCTTAGACGTTAAACTAAAGAGCGGCTTTACTTTATCTACACCTTCTGATCTTTTAAATAGTCTACCAAGACGCAATGAAAATCTAAACTATATCTGGCGAGTGTATGATGCTGTCTACAGAAATCGTTTAGGTGCTAATTGGTGGGCTGTGTATAATGCTATGACCGATTGGTCAACACACTTTGGCGCGGTTCGACAGTCCAGTGAGCGTAACATAGCATCAATCCAGAATGATCGTCAGCAAGTAATCCGAAAGGCTATCAAGTCTGAGCCTGCACTGAGGTTAGCGGCATGAAACTAGCCAACGCCCCATTTAATTTACAATCCAAAGCGCATCTCAAGGTGCGCTACATCTTTGAAAAGAATGACCAAGCCTTAGAAAATGCTGTATTAGATTTAGTATGCGGTGACAAGGCTCTCTGGACTCTTGAAGAATGGGGAGTAGTAATAAAACATATCACCTCGTCTGACTTAACTGTTGGCGAATACATTAAACCATATTGTACAGGAGCATAAAGCATGACAGCTAATTTCGGAGAGTACTACTTGAGTTTTAATCTACGCAACGGTGTAGGTATCGACTTAGAGTTCGCAGACAGTAAGCCAGTGTGGATTAGTAATACACTGACAGGTTCAATAAGTGCGGCATCTTTTGAGGGCGTTGTGTTTCTTGCGCCCTTCATGATAGTAACATTCGGCAAGGTGTGGCAGGAGAATGAGTGATGCAACGCATGGCGGCAAAGGAGATCGCCAACGGAAAGTAAACAAGGAACAATACGACAGTAATTTTGACAGGATATTTAAACAGGAGAAAACAAATGAACAAAGCTACGACAAAGGCAAGTTTCTTCAACGCTCTGCGGAAAGCAACAGTGTGGATGGAAAAGGAACAAGAAGAATTGAAAAGTAAATTTGAATCAAGGTTTATTAAAACTGTAAGGACTGCTGTAATCTTAGCGGCCTTGCTCACACTCATAAATGTTATTTTAGTTTTAAAAGGATAAACACTATGGATTTTATATTAACAGCAGTGGCTATAGTCGCTTGCATATATTTAATTAAACTTTTGTATGTCTCTGAACTAATGATTGAAGATTTAAAAAAGGAGAGTCTAGATGAATAATAAAAATGTATTGATAGGACTTGCAGTTACAGGAGCCTTAGCTGTGTCAGGCTACTCGCTTTTTGACAGCACTAAAAAGATTGAAAAATTAGAGGGTCAGTTATCTAAATTGAATCGCGATCATGTACGATCAGTCAAAGATATAAATGAGTTGATTGAAACTTATGACGCGGTTAATAATTCACTGACTTACAACGAAGCGGGTATCAGCATTGCTATGGAAGACATAGCAAAACAAGAGGATATTTTAACCTCGCTGACGGTCAACGATTCCATACTCTTAGATGAGATAAACGATGTTAAGGCAGGGCAAGACGAGCAGGCCAAAGAACTACTGGCAGTTAAAGAACTAGCTACGGCTGTACCTATCGTCCCACAACCTATAGTGGAGGTTGTTACAGCACCTGTTGTAGTTGTTGAACCTGAGCCAGAGCCTGTAGTTGTAGTCGCTCCTGAGCCTGAACCTGAGCCTGTAGTATACTTCTGCCCTAAGCCCGACAGCGGAGTTAACTTTGGGAAGTACATCAGCAGGTTGTCCTTTAACAAGGCAGTTAAGTTTACTGTTTCTTTTGATATACAGGACGGAACAGTTGCTAATGTTTCCTTTACTCCCGAAGTCACAAAGAAATTAAATAGGGCGGTTAGTCGGTATCTCGATGACTCCATAATCCCTATAAATAATGTGACTGATTGTAGTCTTCCGTTCACGATAGCTGTATAAATATGTTGACAGGGGGTGAAGAGTGTGGTATACTCTCACCTCAATTTTAACCACCACCACAAGAGGAAAGTAACATGGCTATACTTCAAGGCACAGCGTACTGGGCATCGGTCACTACACCGAACACGACCTTTGAGCCTACGTACTCAGTAAACTTAGTTGTAGATGAGGCGACCGCTGAAGATTTTAAAGCGCGTGGATACAACATCAAGCAGATGGACGAAGGCCCATCCATTGTAATTAAGCGCAAAGTAGAAGGAAAGGACGGCACAGTACGAGCCGCGCCTAGACTTGTTGATCAGTACAAGAACCCTCTCGATGCTAAAGTAGGGAATGGTTCTGTAGTTAAGGTGCAGTACAATGAGTGGGAAACCACCAATAAGTTTGGTTCTTTTAAGGGCTTGGACTTTCAAGCCATGCAAGTTCTAGACCTTGTTGAAGTTGGTAGCCCCGATGGATCGGAGTTTGAATCAGAAGCAGACGAAATGGAGGATGAATTATGAGTGACGCACCACAGTACACCTACATCAAAGACGATGTTACATATGACGTAGGTCAGTTATCACCCGAAGGACAGTCAGTATTCGGAGTCTTAGTAAACGCACAAGGCAAGCTACGCGAAGCAGAGTTGAACGTGACACTAGCCCGCGCATCTATTATGACTCTCACTGGTAGCATGGACGAGCATCTAGTAGATGATGCAATCATTGAAACCTCTAACGAGGAAACCAACGAGGAGTAAGGCGTATGCCTTTTGTTAAACACAAGCTACCTTGTCCCGCTTGTGGAGGCAGTGACCCAGTTTCAGTTAACGACAACGGCTCTGGGTTCTGCTTCAGTTGCAGGACATACTTACCAAACTATAGCACAGCGGAAGTGCAACAAGATGATGATGTAGAAACGGAGTTTGAAATACATCGAAGGAACAGCAAGATGAATAACAGTTCTACAGCTACGTTTAATGAATTGACTGACCGCAAGATAAGCTTAGCTACAGCTAAGAAGTACGGAGTCAAATCAACAACACTGAACGGCAAGATAGACAAGCACTACTACCCCTACTACAACGGACACGAGTTGTCAGGAACTAAGATACGTAAACAGAACAAAGAGTTTGCGTGGACAGGAAGTCCCAAGGAAGTAGGTTTGTTTGGAGAGAACCTGTTTAAAGCAGGCGGTAAGTTTATAACTTTAACAGAAGGCGAATGTGATGCGATGGCCGCTTACGAACTAATGGGTTCTAAGTGGCCTGTCGTTTCTATTAAGTCAGGCGCACAAGGCGGGATAGGTGACGTTAAGAATAGCCTTGAGTACCTTGAGTCTTTTGATTCTGTAGTCATTAATTTTGACAATGATAAGTATGGTAAGGAAGCGGCTCAGGCCGTAGCCAAACTACTGACACCCAAGAAAGCTAAGATCATGACACTGCCTGTAGACTACAAAGATGCTAACGATATGTTACGCCAAGGTAGACACGCGGCATACGTCAGTGCTTTCTGGGACGCTAAAATCTATACGCCTTCTGGCGTGTTGAATCTATCCGAACAGTTTAAAGCCTATCAAAAGTTACGGACAGAAAAGAAAACAGCTATACCATATCCTTGGCGCGGCTTAAATAAAAAGCTAGAAGGTCTTAGGGCAGGTGAGTTAGTCACACTTACAGGCGGTACTGGTCTTGGCAAGTCTTCTGTCACTCGTGAGATCGAACACTGGTTGATTGAAAACACCGAAGATAATGTAGGTGTTGTGGCTCTTGAAGAGAACTGGTCGCGCACTGCCGAAGGTATCATGGCAGTCGAGGCTAACGCTAAGCTACACCTTGACAGTGTTAAGTCTCAGTACACGGAGGAACAACTAGACGAGTGCTTTAAGAAAGTGTTTATGGGCGAGAACGAGGGGCGCGTTTGGATTCACGCACACCACGGAGTCAATAACCTTGAAGACATCTTCAGTAAGCTACGCTACATGATTATAGGTCTAGATTGTAAATGGATTGTAGTTGACCACCTTCATATGTTAGTTCTATCAACCCTTGAAAATGACGAGCGTAAAGCTATCGACCAGATCATGCATCGACTCAGGACTATGGTAGAGGAGACAGGCTGTGGTATGATACTAGTGTCACACCTCCGCAGGGTTGAGGGCAATAGAGGCCACGAGAACGGCATCGAGACAGGGCTTAATCACCTTAGAGGTAGCCAGAGTATTGCTCAGCTAAGTGATTGTGTTATCAGCCTTGAACGCAACCAACAATCAGACGATGAGATAGAGGCATCGACCACCAAGGTTAGGGTGCTGAAGTCTAGGTACACTGGAGATGTTGGCGTTGCTACTAACCTGTTGTATGATGGCGCGACAGGGCGGCTACGAGAGTTAGATGATTATGACGAGGCTCAGTTTGACGGAGATATAATATGAGTAACTTAGTATTTGATATAGAAGCAGACGGCTTAGACCCCACGAAGATACATTGTATCGTGGCACAAGACGTTGATACAAAGGATGTGTTTACGTTCGACAACACGCAACTAGAGCAAGGCTACGGACTACTGCGCTCTGCAACTAAACTGATCGGCCACAACCTGATAGGCTATGACATCCCTGCAATTAAAAAGGTTGCCGGAATTGATTTGTTTGACAAGAAGATTGTAGATACCTTAGTGCTATCACGACTCTTCAAGCCAACACGCGAAGGCAACCACGGACTTGAAGGTTGGGGCTATCGTCTAGGTTTTAAGAAAGGAGACTTTGGTGATCAGGAAGATGCATGGGAGCACTATACTCCAGAGATGTTAGAGTACTGCAAGAACGATGTGTTGCTTAATACTAAAGTCTATGAAGCACTCAAGCTTGAGAGCCGTGGGTTCACGCCACAGTCAGTGCAGATAGAACACGCAGTAGCTAAGATCATTGATCAGCAACGCACCAACGGCTTTGTCTTAGACCTTGAGAAAGTTATGGGTTTAGTGGCTATGTTTGAAACCAAGCTACACGATCTAGAGCAGGAGGTTCACGAAGAGTTCCGGCCTGTAGTCACCACTCAGATACTGACACCTAAGTTCACAGCGACAGGTGCAGTAGCTAAGACAGCAACCGATCAGCACGGTAAGGGTACAAGACTGACAGACGAGGAGTACGAGAAGCTTTCATTAGATATAGATTGTAAGCCTATCGCACGTAAAACTGAAACGCCTTTTAACTTAGGGTCACGCAAGCAGATTGGCGAGTACCTAATTCGTTTTGGTTGGAAGCCTCAGAAGCATACACCTACAGGTCAACCCATTGTAGATGAGTCAACTTTAAATAAGGTTAGGAACATACCGCAGGCCGCATTGATTGCTAAGTATCTTATGTTGCAGAAACGCTTGGCTCAAACTAAGAGTTGGATCAAGGAACTCAACGAAGACACTGGCAGGGTTCATGGGTACGTCAATCCTAACGGTGCAGTGACATCGCGTATGACACATTCACATCCTAACATGGCTCAGATTCCTAGTAGTTCGTCACCGTTCGGCGAAGATTGCCGATCTTGTTGGACTGTTCCAGAGGACTATCGTCTGGTAGGGATTGATGCTTCAGGCTTAGAACTCAGGATGCTTGCACATTACTTAAACGATGAGGGCTATACTAATGAAATACTTAACGGAGATATACACACCGCTAATCAGCGCCTTGCTGAACTTGAATCAAGAAGTCAGGCGAAAACTTTTATCTATGCCCTCCTATACGGAGCAGGAGATGCAAAGCTTGGGTCTGTGGTTGGACGAGGTAGAGCGGTTGGGAAAGGACTTAGACAACGCTTCTTTGATAATCTCCCATCATTTAAAAAGCTTACAGACAGAGTACAACGAGAAGCTTCAAGCGGATTCGTTAAAGCACTAGACGGACGTAAGCTTACGGTGCGCTCAGAACACGCGGCCTTAAATACGTTGTTGCAGGGAGCAGGCGCAATAGTAATGAAGAAAGCGTTAATAATACTAGACGAGAAGATAAAGAACCACGGATACGATGCTAAGTTTGTAGCCAATGTACACGATGAATGGCAGATAGAGTGCCACCTTGATGATGCAGTAGAGGTTGGTAAGCTAGGTGTTCAAGCTATTAAAGAAGCAGGGTGTATGTTTAATTTAAATTGTCCACTGGACGGAGACTATAAAGTCGGGGAGAACTGGAGTGAAACACATTAAACCTAAAGTAGTGGAGCTTCAAAACTATGTCCATCTTAAATATAATACTTCTAGGGGCGGCCTCTTCAGGCTCCCCAGAGGAAAATCACCCATGACTGTTATACGAGTAGTACAACACAATGAAATTGTTTTGATAGAGTGTATATACTTAGTGTCAGGTCGGGTAACAGTACACACAGGAGATAAAGATGTTGTTCCTCTAAAGCTTGGAACTTTTGAAGACGATAATGATTACGAAATAATTGACACTGAGGAATACTATAATGAAACCTATTATTAATAAAGATTGTAAGAGGTGCGGCGTAAAGTTAACAGACAGTAACTGGAATCCTTCATGGAAAAGAAGAAACAGAATCCAATGTAGTTCCTGTAACAACCCTAATCGAACTAAGTATAATCCAGTTAGTAATCCAAATAGAATGTATGTAAACGGCAAGTACGTGCCTAAGTCTCATCCTTTGTACAAGGCAGGGCGCTACAAAAACTTTGAGTCTGCCGCGTTTTCTGCCTTGGAAGGCTACGAAAAATCTAATGTAGGCTATGTATATGCTGTCTGTAACCCTGCGTGGAAAGGTTGGTACAAGGTTGGGATGGCTGTAGATGCGGCTGATAGATGTTCAGGGTATCAAACCTCCTCGCCCTTTAGAGATTATAAGGTTTCTTATTCTAAATACTTTGAAGACAGGCGAGAAGCTGAGAGACTCGTTCACTCCGCGCTAAAAGAAAATAAGATTGAACACGCTAACGAGTGGTTTAAAACAGACCTTAAAACTATAACGAATGTAATTAAAAATATAAAGGACGTTCAGCATGAAGCTTAATACTATAGTACCTGACATCTACAAACACCTTGAAGGACTATCAGACGGTAAGCCTTTGCCGCTAACAGAAGAAGATATTGACAACACTCTTGTTGGAATTAAAGAAGCTCTAATGTCTTGGGCAGTTCCTTCTGATCGCAACAAAGACTTCACGGTTCGTATGTCTAATGTAGGAAAGCCATCGCGTCAGTTGTGGTATGAGAAGCGTGACCCTGCGGGGCGTGGCGGTATTGATGGGCCAACGCAAATCAAGTTCCTGTACGGCCACTTGCTTGAAGAGATTGTGTTGATGCTTGTGCGGATGTCCGGCCACAAAGTAACAGACGAGCAAAAAGAAGTTGAAGTTAAAGGCATCGTAGGCCACATGGACTGTAAGATAAATGGCGAAGTGGTGGATGTTAAGACCGCATCTCGCTTTGCGTTTAACAAGTTCAAGGACGGACGCTTATCACAAGACGATCCTTTCGGATACCTTGGTCAGCTTGCGGGCTACGAGGCGGCAGAGGGTACTGACAATGGCGGGTTCTTGGTGCTGAACAAAGAGAGCGGTGAGTTGTGTATGTACGTGCCTGACGATCTTGATAAGCCCAACATTAAAACCTCTATTAGTCAGCTATTGCCTGCATTAGAGCTTGACTCGCCCCCAGAATTATGTTATACTCCCATACCTGATGGCAAGAAAGGCAACATGAAACTTCCAAAGGGTTGTAGTTGGTGTAAGTACAAGCACGAATGCTACAAAGATGCTAACGATGGACAGGGTTTACGTACCTTTAAATACTCAAACGGACTCGCATACTTGACAGAAGTTGTAGTCGAACCTAAAGTAGAGGAACTACTAGTATGAATGGCAAGAAAGCTAAACGGATTAGGAAGCACTCAGGCGTTATTATAGTTGATTGGTTACGCTCATTACTCAGTGAAGAAGAAGGACAGGGCGTTACTGTTGATAACTACAAAAACTTTATGCCTGAGCAGACTCACTACATGGCGCAAAGAACTATGCATCTTAACGCCTATCATCCTAAGTGGGTCTGTAATAAGATAACTAAGATTATTAAATCAAACCCTCACCGCGTAATAGAAACTATCACATTAGGAGAAGTACAATGAAAATTGAACAGATGATCATAGCTACAGGAAGTTTTTTATTTAACAGTGATAAGTCTATTACAGATATAGACAACGAGTTTCTAGAAGACTTGCGGCTCTTGATAGATGCGGAACTAGAGCGCAGGGAGGCTGTACTTCATTGAATAAGATTAAGAAGGGCTACCGCAAACAACGAGTCAAGCGTCCTGTAGAAAAGAATCTTGTTAAAGGTTACGACTCTAATTGGGAGTATGAATTACATTCAGGCATCCTTGATGGTTGGAGTTTCCACACCGACAAAGTTCCTTACACCGTTGAGCATAACTATCACCCAGACTTTATCCGCGAGGTTGAGGGCAAGAAGATTCTGCTTGAAGCCAAGGGTAGGTTCTGGGACTACGCAGAGTTTAGCAAGTACATCTGGATTAGTAAGACACTGCCCGAAGATACAGAGTTAGTGTTTCTGTTTGCGAATCCAAGTGCGCCAATGCCACAAGCTAAACGTAGAAAAGACGGCACTAAAAGAAGCCACGGTGAGTGGGCAAGTGCTAACAACTTCAGATGGTTTAGCGAAGACACCATCCCTGATAGTTGGATTAACCCCAAGAAGAGGGAGAGTTTTGACTGACTTCAATAGAAAAGACGAGAGGCGCGATAGGTTTTTAAGAAAGAAGAAGTTCAAGAAGATTAGTTCTTCTTCTAAATTAAAAGATACTAGGCGCAAAGAACCTACAATTAACTTATACGAAGAGATAGCACATGAAAAGATTAAATGATGCAACACCCGCAGATTGGGATAGAGTAGCTAAAGAACATCCTGCACTTGAGCCTTACAAGCCTTACGTTGATATGGCTATGCAAGAAGCACATACACTAAGTGAGGATGTTGTCAACAATCCAAAGCACTACAACACTGGCAACATTGAATGCATCGAAGCCATTGAAGAGTCAATGTCTAGCGTGGCTTTCAAGGGGTATCTCAAGGGCAACTGTATGAAATACCTTTGGCGCTACGACTATAAAGGCAAGCAAGTAGAGGACTTAAATAAGGCTACGTGGTACTTAAATAAACTAACAACAATTGTCACCAAGGAGAACACTTAATGGATCAGTACCAAGAATTTATACACAAGTCACGCTACGCACGTTGGATACCTGAACATAATCGAAGAGAGACATGGACAGAAACAGTGTACCGCTATGTACAGTTTTGGAGAGATCGTGAACAGATTACCGTGACTGAAGGACAGAAATTATACGATGCAATATACAATCTAGAGGTTATGCCTAGCATGAGATGCATGATGACAGCGGGGGAAGCACTCGACAAAGACAATGTTGCAGGGTTTAACTGTAGTTATCTGCACATAGATTCACCGCGATCCTTTGATGAGTTGATGTATGTTCTTATGTGTGGCACAGGTGTAGGGTTTAGCGTTGAACGTAACTTCATAAACAAACTACCTGAGATTGCAGAAACATTTCATACTACTGACAGCGTTATTGTCGTTAGTGATAGCAAGATCGGTTGGGCTTCTGCGTTCCGCGAGTTGATTGCTATGCTATACGCAGGGAAGATTCCTAAGTGGGATATGCACAACGTCCGTCCCGCAGGCGCAAGACTTAAAACCTTTGGTGGACGAGCATCTGGCCCAGAACCCTTAGTAGATTTATTTAATTTTTGTGTTGGTGTTTTCTCAAAAGCCGCAGGCCGCAAGCTAACTTCTATTGAGTGTCACGATGTTGTCTGTAAGATAGCAGACATCGTTGTTGTTGGCGGTGTAAGGCGTTCAGCCCTGATAAGTTTATCTAACCTATCCGACCCACGTATGGCTAAAGCTAAGTCAGGAGATTGGTGGAGAAACGAGGGACACCGTAGACTTGCTAACAACAGCGTAGCGTACACAGAGAAGCCTGACTTTGAGTCCTTTCTGTCTGAGATGCAGAACATGTACGAGTCTAAGGCGGGTGAGCGCGGAATCTTCAGTCGCATAGCGGCACAGAAAGTTGCAAGCAAGAATGGACGTAGGGATGCTGAGCAGGACTTTGGTACTAACCCTTGCTCTGAGATTATACTACGCAGTAATCAGTTCTGTAATTTGTCTGAGGTAGTTGTTAGGTCTGAAGATACTTTAGAGACTTTGAAATCTAAAATAGAAGTAGCCGCGATGATCGGAACACTACAGGCTACACTTACAGACTTCCGATACTTGCGTAAAGTGTGGCAACGTAATACAGAAGAAGAGGCTTTGTTAGGTGTGAGCCTTACAGGGATCATGGATCATAAAGTGCTAGGCTCGTCTACTGACAAGCTTGCTGAATGGCTAGAGGAGATGAAGGGTGTTGCGGTTAAAACTAATAAAGCTTGGGCAAAGAAGTTGGGAATTAATCAATCAGCGGCTATTACTTGCGTTAAGCCTAGTGGCACGGTGTCTCAGCTTGTTGATAGTGCCAGTGGCATTCATCCTCGTTTTTCTAAGCATTACATTAGACGAGTACGCTCAGATGCGAAAGACCCCCTCGCGCAATACATGTCAACAGCGGGATTCCCTGTCGAACAAGATGTAATGAGTCCTGCATCCCTTGTGTTTAGTTTCCCTGTGAAGTCTCCTAAGACTAGTACAACAGTTAAACAAGTAGGGGCTATGGAACAGTTAGCGTTGTGGAAAGCGTATCAGAACCATTGGTGCGAACATAAACCAAGCATAACCGTTTACTACACAGACGATGAGTTCTTGCAGGTATCCCAATGGATATGGGAAAACTTTGATTTGTGTAGCGGTATTAGCTTGTTGCCGTACAGTGACCACGTATATCAGCAAGCCCCCTATGAAGAAATAAACGCAGAACAATATAAGGAGTTAGTGAAAGCCATGCCGAAAGATATTAACTGGAATGACCTTGAAAACTTTGAACAAGAAGATAACACAACAGGCTCACAAGAGTTGGCGTGTGTGGGCGGTGCTTGTGAAATCGTTTAAGAAAGGCAAGGAAGCCAATGTCTTAGGGTTTAAAATTCTTATTAACTGTGAAGGGGTTGTCGTGACAGAAATGTCCGGCATCCCTGAAGGTGATTTAAATAAGGTCTTTAGCGGTGACGAGTTGTTAATTATGAGAAACATTGTACAACTTACGAAACCAAAACTAGAGGCGCTTCATTCTTTTTTAGAGGATGAACTCAGCGCCCTTAATCATACTACCACTTAACTTTGTTAGCCCAACAGCTTGCCTTATTATTCTGGACTTAAACCTTTTTCTAGAGCGGCAAGCCTTAACTTGAGATTATGTATGTCATCTAAAAGTTGTTCGCCTTTGACTATCTCTTTATCAACAAGCCCCGCTGTGTATTCGATTAGCAT
>VMHT01061379.1_pt1 | contig 13165 bp, 18 predicted proteins | sample 4693611 | NCBI WGS metagenome assembly VMHT01 (sample SAMN12280063, study PRJNA550983) | marine metagenome | isolation source: seawater sampled from same location over 5 years 0.02-0.2 micron viral filtrate | place: USA: collected off the coast of southern California halfway between the port... ... | reverse complement strand
TAAGCATAGTAATGTCAGCAGTAGCATCGGTTCCTTTGAATATAATATCAGAATCGTTTGCTGTAGCATCAATTGTAATGTTTCCAGATGAAGTTGATAAAGTAACTGCTCCATCCCCAGCTGAAATATCATCTGCTGCTACACCAGCACCACTTTGAAAATATGTTTTTAATGTTGTGACATTAGTCATTCTCATTGTGCCACCATCATTTACAAGTAAACCATCTCCATCTGCAACTGCTGTAGTACCTCGTGCAGTACCACCATCTATTAAATTAATTTCTGCTGCTGTTGCACTTATATTAGTACCACCAATATCTAATGTTGTTACAGAAACTTCTCCTGCAACTGTAGCAATTCCATCTGCTAATGTAATTAAATCAGTATCGTCAGTATGACCTATTGTTGTACCATTAACAATTACATTATCTACTGTAAGTGTAGTTAAAGTTCCTAATGATGTAATATTTGATTGGGCAGCAGTTGTTACTGTAGCTGCAGTCCCTGATACATTTCCTGTTACATCACCTGTTAAAGGTCCAGCAAAAGCATCTGCTGTTACTGTACCATCAAAGTATGCATCTTTAAATTCAACACCACTACTACCAAGATCTAAAATATTATCGGCACCTGGTGTTAAAGCACCATCTGTAAGTATTAATTGTTTTTCATTTCCAGCATAAAAATTAATTGTATCTGCTGTTTCAAAATCTATTTTAGTTTCGTCATCTTCTCCAATTTTAACATCTGTAGCAAGTATAGAGGTAATTCCTGTTTGTGCTGCATCAATTGCAAAATCAATATTATCATTTGATGTATCATAAGTAACCGTAATACCACTTTCAGTATTACTAGAAAGCATATTACTACCAACAGTATCTCTAATAAAAGTAGCTAAAGCTGTACCATCTACAGTAATAGCATCTGCTTCTAAAGTTCCGTCTACATCTACATCACCAGAAAAATCCCCTGTTGCTGCATCTAATTCACCTGATAAAGTAATATTAGTAGCACCAGTAATGGCACCATCCATTGCAACAGCACCATTAATATCTATTGTAGTAGCATTAATTTCTATTTCAGTATCTGATACTAAATCTAATACACCATCTGCTGATTGATGTATATATGTTCCTGTATCACCAAATAATAATTTTTCTGTACTATTCATTAAGACTTCATCAGAGAATTTAAAGTAATCCTCATCTTCCATCCATGTAAGTACACCATCTGCTGATTCACCATCAAAAGTTACAGCAATATCTGTGCCTGAAGTACCATCACCTATAGTGATTGCAGTACCTAATAATTTTGTAATTGGCCCACCTTCTGCGGCAGTACCATCATGAGTATGTCCTGTAGATACTGCAAAAGCAGCTAGAAGTTGATCAAATTCATTATTAAGATCTGTTGCCTCAATAACTCCACCGTCAACTATGCCAGATGAACTCTGTCTTGTATATGTTGCTCCCATTATCGTCTTCCTCCTGGTACGAACTCTAATTGAAATCCTCGGATTGACCAAGGTATTTTATTACTTGTATCGGTTATTTTTAGTGCAATAGCAAAACCTGATCCTTCGACTGATTTTCTAGTTATAGGTAAATCACCCTGACCATAAGCTGCTGTACCAAATGTTCCTGTTCCATAATATGCCCCACTACCTGATGATGTTAAAGATATAACACTAGGTTGAGGAGTATTTACATCATTATAATTAAACTGAAGAAACATACTAGCTTCAACTTCTCCCTCGGGTTTCCAGTTTAAATTAATTCTTTCCATTGACTTTCTTATTCCAGGATCATTCATAGTCATATCTGGAGATCTATAAGTTGAGTCTAAATTATATGTTGAACTTGCTCTTGTCCAAACATTTCCTGATTCTTGTTTATAAATATATCCATCATATCCACCTGATACAATAGTTTCAATATTACTTATATAATCTGAATCACAACAAGATACTTTTAATCCTTTTATATCTGCATACTCATATCCTAATTGATTTGTATTAGGATTAACTTTAATAACAGCAATAATTCCTTTAGAATTAGATTCAACTCCTGTTGTTTTAGGATAAAATAAACGATATTGAGATTTATCTCTAATAACTAATGAAGTAACATTATCATAAGTAATATCATTAATTCTATCTTGTATTTGTTTTGATACTGTACCAAGTTCAACGTCACCAATTCTTTCTGTACCAGCAACTGTTCTAATTCCATCTGCAGATAAGAATAATAAGTCACCACTTACCTCTTGAATAGAATGATGTGCTATTGTACCAACGTTCTTTGCAACTTCCGCTAATGCAAAATTACTAGAACTTGTTCCTGTTATTTTAAAAATCTTTCTTTGACAAAATATAAATAATTCATCCCTAAATACTTTTAATCCTGTAACAACATCACCAACTTTTATTTCACCAGCATTTGTATCAAAATCATCTTCTGTAAATGGTCCTGAAAAAATAACACTATGTGTTGAATTAGACATTCCACCATAAAACATATGATTAGCAAAGGATTTTACAAATTTAGGATTAGTAGGTGCAGTTCCACCACCTGTTGCATTTATAATATCTTCAGCATAACTTGTATCTAGTGTAAATGCTGCAGCTTCTCCAGTTGCAATTATAATTTTATTAGTCCCGTTATAATTATATTTATCAAAATCATAAGTATTTGCTGTTCCTTTACTTGTTGCTCTAGATGTCCAAGATCCACTTGTTGTTCCAGTAGAAACTGTACCACCTCTAGCTGCAACTATAATACCATTAAAAATTGCAGACATTTGAACTCTTTCTGTAGAAGCAGAAACTTGAGGTACTATTGTAGAATTGTATAATGTAGTACCATTTAATCTTCTATATCCACCTTCAACTGATGGTTCAAAATTAGTTAGCTGTAATGCTTCACCAGGCTGCATATTATATACATCCTTATTAAGTATTAATCCACCACCGCAACTTGCTGTGTATGGAGCTATTGCTGAAGTATCTGCCATTTAATCTCCTAAGATACTACTCTAGTACCTAAATTTGTTGCAATACTTTCTGATATTACATCAGTTCTCATATAGTCTGCTGAGTGAGTACCATAATCTAATTTTAATAATTTTAATTTTCTTTGATAATCTCTATCTGCTAGTTGTGCATGTTCAGGATCTGATCTTAACATATATACATAATATTTTGATCTATCAACTATTATTGATCCAAATCTATCAGGTAATCCCATATTATCACCATGTGCAGACAAGTCTGTATGTGTAGTGTAGTAATCATAACTAATTGTATACTCACCTGTATTAGGTTTTGGACTTAATATAAATGAACTGTAGTCAGGTTTTCTAATTACTTTTGTAGGTTTACCATACGCACTACTTGCATTTACATCATCAGCAGGTTTATTAGTTTGTAAATATGTATCATATGTAATATATGCTAATTTACTAGGAGTAATATCACTTCTAGAAACTCTTACATAATCCACATCCATATTTGTTGCTGTAGTAGGATTATTTATTGTTACATAAGTTGTTGTTGCTGTAGCTGTAAATGTAGCATCAATAATTTTTCCCTCACCAAAATTTGTTACAGTTAATGTTGTACTTAAATTTTGAGTACCTTCTGCTGCCGTACCTACTTGTATTTTAAATGCTTGACCTGTACCTACAGTATCATAAGCTCTTACTTGAATTTTATATTGTTTATTTTTTACAGTTGAAATAGCTTGGTATATAGCATAATCATTTAATCTTGCTCTACCATTTCCACCACTATTATAAGCAGCACTACCACTGCCTGCTATAGTTGTCCAACTATTTATATTTGATGTAAACTCACCATTAGTAATTAATTCTGTTGGCTTTAAAAAAAAAGACTCAAAGTCTACTCTTCGCATATCAGATGGGAATGCATATTCCGCATCACCTGCTTGGAGAACTTGAGTCGTTGTTGTATGTAATAGAGGAAGTTCAGCACCTTCATTATAAATATCATGAATAGATTTATTTATAAAATCTTTAACAGCTGTTTGGATACCTCTACTGCTAGAGAATGTAGTTGAAGTCATTTCAACTTCATTTAATTCTCTTAAAATTCTATTTGATAATACTAAGTAAGTTGTTGCCATTTATTAATTTTTATTTTGTTTATTAAGAAGTTTTATAAATAAATTTATTTCTTTTATTGTTGTTTTAGGTCCTAATATTTTTTTCATATTACCACCTGACTTATAAGCTTTTTTAAATTTATTATATTTTCGCATATCAAATACTTCTGATGTCATTATTCTTCCTCTTTGTTAATATTATCATGTACTGAATGTTCGTACTTAATTAATAATTGTTTAATTCTAGATTCAGCACTAGATAATTGCTTTTGTAAATCTGTAATCTGCTCTTTAAGTGCAGAGTTATCAGATTTGTATTCTTGAATTACTTCAAGTAGTTGACTTTTCTTTTGAAATGCCATTAAGTAAATTCACAATGTGATCTAGTTTATCACTTTGAGAAGCCACTTGTTGTTCTAATTTTATTACTCTATTTATAAATGATGGATCTATACCACTACCTAAAAGAGTAATTTTTTGTCCCGTACTAGCATCAGTTTTTTTTCTTAAATCATAAGTTGTCATAAAATTCCTATTTAGTAAAGGGAGTACATTAAGGGGGACATATAGCCCCCCTTAAATTTATTTATTAGTTGTTATCTGATTCATCAATACCTGATACATCACAAAGGACAGCCCAAACACGGACTTTACCCGCACTTGAATCTGCTCCAGCTGTTAATATATCTAGTGTATCTGCACTAGCAACTACAGTTCTAGCTGTAGCTGTAAGTGTTCCATAACCAGTAGCATTAGTGTCACCATCAACATATCTGTCAACGTCTCCACCAGTAATACCTAAGTCCATAGTAGCAGAACTAGATAATGCAGTGATTACCTCAGTTCCAGCTTCCATGATTAAAGTTTCTGCAGGAATATCTAACGCTTGAAGAATATCTCCATTTGAAGTTCCTGAACTACTGTTAACTGCTGATACATCAATTGTATTTTCAACTAAGTAAGGTGTTCTACCATTAGACGGATGTCCAGTAGTTCCACCAGCACCTGTTCTATCATAAGTTGCCATAATCTATCTATTATCCTCCTAATTAACCTATTGTTATAACGCCAGAGTAAACTGCATCTGATCTTAGAATTTTTCTTCCAAAAACGTGTAGTCCTCTAACGATGTCTGAAAATGAATCAGGGTCTCTGATAAGTTCTGTTTTCGCAATATGGTTTGCCGTAGCAACTGCACCTTGGTGCCCATAAAGGATTGCATACTCATTAGATCCTGCTGATCCAAATGTTTTAGATGCTGCTGCTCCACCAGAAACCGCTATTGCGTTTGTAGAGTAAAGTCTAAACCCAAATAAAGGTCTATCTGTTACCATACCATTTCTCATAGATGATGCTCCACCATCTGCCATTACTGATTGATCCATAATTTTAGCACCTGCTTTTCTCAATTGCTTGTAAAAAGCTGGTGGTGCAACGAACCATCTGTTCCAGTGTTCGCAGCTGATGTTGCAGCATTGTCATAAATGTTTTTTAAAACATTGTAGTCATAGTTTCTTTTAAGTGAATAAGCACCTGAAGAAGTTGCAAGAGCTTCCCAATTTACGTGTGATTGTCTTTCTTCGATATCGTCTACTTTAAACGCAAAGTATGAACCTTGGTCGACAGTAAGTTGTAACTTATCATCTGCCAAAGTTTGTGTGTTTACAGTTTGACCTCTCGCATAATCACTTACAGTAATTGAAGGCTCTTTCACGATATTTACCGTGTCGCCAAAATTTTCAATTTCTCCAGCGTAATCAGTGTTAGTAATATCTTCAACAACTGATGCACGTCTGAAAAACTTTTGAACCTTTTGACTATATACCGCTGGTACCCAATTTCCCGAAGGTAAATTTTGATAACCAGACGCTAGTCCCATAGTAGCCATAGTGTTTGTCTCCTATTATATAGTTATTATTGTTAAGGTTGGATTCTACCTTCTCTTACAGCTTTATCGATTTCTTCTTCGTATTTTGCATACTCATTAACAGTCATTTTACTAATTTCAGCGTTAGACCAAATTTTCTTTTTAGGTAACTCTGTCTCAGTAGCTTTAGCAGTTTTTGTTATAGCTTTAGCTGCTTCTTTCTTAACAGCTGTTTCCTGTTTTTTAGATAGTTTGCTAACACCAGTATCCATCTTATATAAGTCAATAGCTCTTCCAGCTAGTGATGAGTTAGAAGTATTTTCATACAACCAACCTTGTATAGTAGGATCTTGTTTAGCAGCCCATTCATGAAATTCATCTTTTTGACGAATATCTTTATAGTCAGGATGTGCTTTTAACAATTCCACTTCAGCTTTTTCTCTACTAATTTGTTCTTGTTGAACTTGAAGATTTTGGTATTTATCCTCCATCTCCTTTGCTCTAGTATCAGCTTTTGTCATAGCTATGGTTTCAACCATATCATATACATCAGGATACTCTTTTCTCCAAGCCTCTAATTCATCTTTAGACTTAGGTGGAACAAACTGTTTAGATGATTGTTCAAGTTGAGTTCTTAAAGTACGAACTTCATCTTTATGCTTTCCAAGTGTAGAATCATAGTGTCTTTTTAAATCGTCATAACGTTTCTTAAAGACACGTTCTTCTGCATTTTCAGGGCGTTCAGTTGAAGGAGTAGCTTTACCATCTGAGCTTGCAATTTCTTCTGATGCTTCAGTGTCCTTTTGAACGGTTGCTGTTTCTGCTTTTTCTCTATTAAACTTTTCTAATTCACCTCTAGCAAATGCTTCAGTTTCAGCATCGTCATCGTCTTGATGTTTACTATAAGGTTTTACTTTTGGTTTTTTAAAAAGTTTAGGTTTTTCAGTTTTAGTTTCTTCCGAAACTTCTACTGCCGTATTTTCTTCATTTTCCATTTTATTTCCTCTTTGGTTGAGTGCCTTATGGATAAGGGTAGCTCACTTCCATAATTTGTGGGCTGATACTAAACTGTTTCTGTTCCTTCGTCTATAGCTTGTATATCTGAAGGCATGTCATCAGACTGTTGAGTCATCATACCTGTAGATTCAGTTGCCGTATCAGGTGGCACATTAGTATTATCTGGCTCTTGACCAGACAAATCGGTTATGAAATTTTGCACTGCTAGTTTTTCATCTCCACCATATATCTTTATAGCATAATTTTTAATAGCTGATATTGGTAAAGATACTACATCTTCTTCGCTTGTAAATTGATCTATTAAACCACTAGCTTCAGGTGCAATCTTCTTTAAAATAGCTGCATTACTTGGACCTAATAACCCATCTAATTGTGCTATTTCTGTTTCATTTAAATTCTGTATTCTTTCGTCTATATTTGGATCTTGTGTTTTTTCAGGCACAGGTCTTTCTGCCATTGGTGCAGGTGCTTGACCACCTTGTGTCTGACCTTGACCTAATCCTGACATATCAGGTGCATCAGGTAATTTTGGTGTTGCTCCCATTAATCCTGTTGTAGTTACTTGATTGTCTGGTCCTATTGCCATTATGCTTTTCTCCAATTTTTAAGATTTAATTCATTGTATTGTTTATCACTAATAAATTTTCCAATTAACCAACATGTAGGTTCTCCTATACCTGCGTATATTCTTCCAAGTAAATCAAATTTACTTTCACCTAATCTCCATGCTATATCATTAGCTCTATGTTGTGCAATGTGTTTCCAAATTTTTCTATATAGTGGATATTTTTTCATATGTCTTACAGTTGGTATTGCCCAAAATAAATATCCTTTAACATGACTTTTAGTTAAAGTTTTAAATGTAAATCTTGTATCTCTTACCCAATCAACAGTAGACATTTCTCCTGTGCTATGTAATTCTGTACATATGACTCTTCCACCACTACCACCACCGTTTCCGCCACCGCCAGCTGGTCCTAATGCACCAGGTCCTTTTGCTATATCTTGTTTATTTTTTTCACCTTGTGCTTTTTCTACTTGATCTTTAAACTCTTGTGTTTTTTTATCAAATCTTTCTTTTTTTTCGCCTGTTAATTTTTTAGAAGTTTCTTGTCTTTTAGAAATTCTTTTTCTAGCACCATTAAATACATTTCCTCTCATAGATTGTGCATTCATTCCAGCAAATACATTATCAGCTGGATTACCTGCTATTCTTCCAGAGTCTATATTAGAACCTAATTCACCTCTTGTTTTATAACCTAAAGCACCTAAAGCTGATGAATTTCTTTCGTTAAGTTGCCTTTGTTGTGGACTTACAGAATCACCTATCATTCTTGCAATACCCATCATTGGATTCATAACAAATCCTACTGCTTTAGCTAGTGGTTGTAATCCAGTAGTTACATTTTTAAGTACTGTTTGAGATAGTGTTTGTTTTTTAATTGCTGGTCTTAATGGACTACTAATTCTATCTGGTACTTTTGAACTTAATTGTGATTGTTTTTGTAAATCTGATACAGTTGTACTTCCTGGTACAGACATAGCATCTTTTGCCATTTGATCTATAGTACCTGCTTTAGGTCTTGAAAATTCTGTTCCTTGTCTATTAACTCTAATAGATTTTTTATTTATTTTAGGTGCTTCAGCTTTAATTCCTTTACCACCTTTCATTATGTCATCTTGATAAACTACTGGTTCTTTTACTGGTCCTAATGGTTCTTTTACTGGTCCTGACATTGGAAGAAATCTATTTGGATCTTGACTAATATCTGTATCTAATGACTTATCTTTTTTAATTTGATATTCATCAATGTATTGCTCATCTGCACGCTGACCATCACCTCTATTTGGATAATAAAATGGTTGAACGTCTCCAAATGCTTCTTTAGTTTGTGTACTTGCTGTTTTAGTATCTTGAGTTGTAGTAGTTTTAGTAGCTTCTGCTTTTAATTCTGGTAAATTTAAAGTTTTAACTTTATCAAACCCAGATTTTTTTAAATTGTAATTACCCTGTGCATCTAATTCAAATTCGTAAGTACCACCTTTTGTTCTATCTACATTAAAAGTTTTTACCATATTATTCCTTACTGCGTTTTATTGCCTGTGGTAGGTTGAGTAGTTTGCGAACTAAAGCCAGCTTCCCCTGGCATTGGTGCATTACCTGTACCGATGTTGCCACCTCCAGCTCCTGTTGGATCTGTTGGCGAAGCTCCAGGAGGTACTCCTCCCATATTTGCCATTGGGCTTTGTTGTCCACTATTGCTTGTATTTTGTTGATTTCCATTTGCCATCCCCATTATGTGTGCGTATATTGCTGCTTTCTCTGGATCATTAATTAATTGATCTGGATCTATATCCAAAGCTTTAGCAACTTCTTTTAAACATGTATGCCATTTAACAAACGGTGCTAACGATGGGTTCGAAGCTGTTTGCATAAATGTCATTAGTCTTTGTGATCTAACTTCTTTTTGCATTAGAGAAGATGTTCCCTGTGCTTTAATATCTAGATCACCTTTTATTTCTGGTCTATCAATATTAAATTGCATATTCCAATGAAATAAAGATTGTCCTAGGGGCTTTAACAAATAGTCATCAATATTTTTGATAACTGTTTTTATACTTAGAGCTGCAGCACCCATGAGCATAGACATACCCGCTGCTGTTCTAGTAGTTGATTGTACTCCTGTTGTACCATGTGAGTACGAAGGAATACCTGTTGCTTCATCGGCTAATTGTCTAAACCGATCAAACATCATTAAATTCTCTTGTGATGTATTTGGAAACTTAACACCATGAATTGCTGCTCCTGGTTGACCACTTTGTCTTCTAAATATTTTACCAGGAAATACTTTCATATCTTGACCTGGTACTAACATAGTTTCATCAACATCAAATATTAAATTACCTGATAATGCTAAGTTATCAATTGCCATTCTTGCGTGACCATTCATAACTTGTTGTGAGTCTTGCATATTTTCTGGAATACCTATTCCAAAAAATTGATAAGGATTTAATTCATAAGGACATACCATATAAGGTATTCTCTTTGGTGTAAATGGATTTTCTACACATCTTAAAACTTTACCACCACATATCCATACATTAACAGATATAACGTCTAACTCATCATCAACTTCTAAATCTAATTCTTTTGCTATTTGTTTAGATACTAATCCCCAATATTCTAAAACTTCAAATCTATTTTTATAAAGTGTTTGTACATTTTCTCTATCATATAAAGAAGATTCATATCCTCTTGTTTGATAGTTAGGTCCCATCTCTAAACATTCCCTAATTGGCTCATGTTTAAATAAAGGTTTTTTAGCTAATGCTGCAAACTGTTCTTTGTTTAATGAATGTCTTTGAATAACATATTCAGCATCATTTATACTAGTTGCATTTGGATCTGAGTAAAAATCCCAACATGATACTGCTTCTATTGAAGGCACTACTTTAGATTTTTGCATAGATGCTAGTGCACCTGTTTCTTGATCTGAAGCATATGAGTATTGTGTTTTTTCAGATGTAAAAGGTCCTTTTAAAATACCAGTACCTAATAAACACATTTCAAAAAATACATGTCTTAAAGTTGTAATTGCCTCACTTTCTTCTAATTGATCATGAATTAATTTTTGCATTTTACCTGCTGCCATATCTGCAGGTTCTACTTGTGGCATTGATTTATTATCAGGTGAAGGTCCTTCTTCAAAACCTAAATTTTTATATTGCTGTGCTAAGTCTTTCATTAAAGATTCAGCAGTAGCACCTTTAGGTAATTCACCACCATCTCCAGCAAAACCATATGGACTTTCCATATCCTTTCCATTAGGTTGAGCTTGACCATTAGCTTGTTGTGGTTGTCCTACTTTTGTAATATGTGCATACTCATCAATTCCTTCAGGAACTGTTGTAGGTGTTACACCAATTGGAAATTTACCACTAGAAAATAATACTTCAATAATTTGTCCAAAAGCGGCAAGTACTTTTGTTTTAGTTATCTTAACAAAAACTTTAGATTTTTCATTATCACGAAATGCCATTTCTGGTCCGTATAATCCTCTATAATTTCTATAAGCTTTAAGCCATCTCTTCTCATCATAGAGTCTAGCTGTTTCCGCTTGTTGAAATCGTTCTCTTACAAATCCAACAAATGGATCTAAGTTTTCGTCTTTTGTATCCATTTAATTAATCTTTTTTAAATTTTCCTGTAGGCTTTATATCTTCTTTATTTTTAGCTGCTTCTTTTAATTGTTTTAATTCTTCTTGTGTTAAAGTAGGATTACCACTTAACATTTTAGCAGTATCTAAATCAACTCTAGAAAAACCTTTAGCTTTAGATAAGTCAATATCCTTTTGAGATATATCAGCTACTTTCATTACATCTGCTTTTTTAGATTTATACTTGTTAAACAAATTAAATTTAGGATGTTCGTTATTATATTGTTTACCTTTAGTATCTAAAGCCATAATTAATAATCTCTTTCTTCAGCCATTCTAAAAATAGATGGGTCAACTTTTTCTTTTTTTCCTAATGCATGATCTGGTCCTAAAGTTCCTTGTTTAATTTTAGCGTTAGGATCAATTGCTAATTTTTCATTTTTAGTTTTAGCAACATCAGGTGAAAGTTCACCATGCTTGTATCTTTTATTTATGTCCATTGTGTCTCCTAGTTTTTATTTTTTCTTTTTTTTAATCCAAGTAGATTCTTTCTTAACTTCTTTTGGTTTTCCTGAATAGCCATAAGAAGTATTATTTTCAAATTTTTTATCAGATTTTTTTTGAATATACTTAGATTTTGTTTCTGGTTTTACAGGTCCTGTATAACCATAAAACTTTTTATCAGATGTTTTCTTTTTTATAAAGCTAGTCATTAATAATCCTTTTGGTCAGCTAATTTAAATACAGAATCTTGTACATGCTCTTTACCTGATTTAGTAGCATAATCAATATTTTTTAAAGCAGTTTCAGATTCACCTTTTCTAGGTGCATGTTTATTAAAGTCTATATTCTTAGATTCCTGATTAGGCTGTTTGCCATCAGGTGCTGTACCAAGATCACCTTGTTTTATTTTAGTTCTTGGGTCGAATTTAGTTTCCATTATTCATCTCCTTCATCATCAATATCAGACTCTTCAGATAAATCTTCAAGTTCCATTAATAAGTCTTCTTCCTTTTCATGTAACTCTCTGATATCTTCTATAACATCTGATACAGTTCTTGTTTTCTTTTTTCTTGCCATTATAGTCTCCTATATTTTTATCTTCTTAATTGATAGTACATTTTTTGTAGGGATAGTTGTATACCCACCACCTTGTTTTATTTTACCATTGTCTTCAAAAATAAAATCAGCCATAACAACAGTTGTTTTATTATTGTGTACTATCCATCCTACACTACAACATACTGCTGTTTTAGATTTTTTAATATCAGGGATATCAGCCCAAGATACATCTCCAACAATATCTTCCCAATATACCATTGCTAAGTCATAAGGAAAATTTTTTTTATCTATAATAGGTAGTTTATTTTTTTTCATTTATCCCTTTCTATATATTAATTAATAACCAAATATTCTATCTGAGGGAGTAAATTGTACTCTAGGAGTCCTATTAAATCTTTCTGCATAACTAGTATGTGTTGGTCTACTCATGCAGCCATATCTTAATGCGTCATATGCGTGATCTTCCACATGTGTATTAATATCCTCTGGATTATTATCATCTAATGGAAGTGTTGGAAAAGTTCTGAGTAGGTTTCTACAATTAGAAAATATTCTAAGACCTGGTTCTTTCTTCTTTTCATCAACTAATTTTAATCTTTTGTGGATTTCTAACTTTCCACTAATTCTGCTTTTAGGAGTTCTATCTGAAGGTCTCCAACGACATCCTGTTTGAATCATCGTTTCTGCAATGCTTGGACCCACATCTCCTCTCTTTGCCCATGTACTAGCGTCTAAGACCCCGTAACGTATATATTCTCCGTGTTCTAAGGTTAAGACTTTTCTTGCGAATATATCTGCTGTAATTTTTTGAGTATATAATTCTCTATAAGCCCATAAATTATTATCGTAGTCAATAGCAAACCAAAGACAACAAGCAGGAGAACTGTAGCCCCAATCTGCAGCACGAAAACGCTGCCAGCCTTTAGGTACTTCAAAAGGT
>VMHT01038747.1_pt1 | contig 13165 bp, 16 predicted proteins | sample 4693611 | NCBI WGS metagenome assembly VMHT01 (sample SAMN12280063, study PRJNA550983) | marine metagenome | isolation source: seawater sampled from same location over 5 years 0.02-0.2 micron viral filtrate | place: USA: collected off the coast of southern California halfway between the port... ... | reverse complement strand
TCTTGTTACTTCTGTTACTTTTGTTACTCCACTACGAAAACAGCGGAAAATGATAAGAAAAAATGAACCATTAAAAAAAAATATAAAGGAGTAAGGAGTGAGTTATTTTTGTTACTTTTTTTGTTACTTTTGTTACTTTTGTTACTTCCATTGTAACTTTATTATAAATTTATTATTTTAACCGAATTCCCACCAAATTTTATTATTTTTCTTATTTTCCCACCCCATAGACCCTATCTGTATTTTTTGTAACATAGGTAATTTTATAATATCTTTGTAATTGGAATACGATATTATTTTATTAATTAAATTTTCAACATCGAGCGGTGTGGCTTCATCGTCCGTTAATGAGATAAAATATGCTCTCATAAAACAATTACCGCTGGAATTATAATAATATTGAATTAAATTAAATTTTTCATCTTTATCCATTTCACAAAATATTTTAAGTCGCGGTTTAATACTTTTTTTAAAAACAAAGCTCCAAGCCTTTTTTCTTTCTTCTCCTATAAGTTTATGATATTTTCGCTCTCCATACAGATTATTAGTAAAACGGATACTTTTATACACTGGGTCATCTTCTTCATAATCACTTATTACACCATTTTTATCTTCAACCCAGCAGTGCGCATCAAGAGTAACTCCGCTGGAAGTATTAATTACTGATTTTTCATATTCAGCCCAAGTTGTAGGACAAGTTTTATATCCACTTGTTCCTAAATTAGGTGATTTAGGAGAGTGTCTTATGCGGAAGCGTTGAACCATTGTGTAATTACAAATAAAAAAATATCACAAATCAAATTTTTTTTTAAGTGATATATTTTATTAAGAGATTTCATTTTTTTTCATACCAATGTGATTTACATTATAATTTTCATTTTCTTTTTCTTCTTTTTTATTATTTTCTTTACTATTTTTTCCTCTTCCACGGGATTATTTTTATTAAAATCAGTATCAATTTCATATCTACGCTCAAGATAATTATATAAACCTTTATATCTCACCTCATAGTTCCTTCTCACGGATATTTCACCGTTATATTTTGCCTTTTTAAGTTTTTCTGTTATATATTCAGGTAGAGCCTCACACAATTTATAAAAATTCTTCTTTGTTTTAACACTCAATCCACCTTCTTCGCCGAAACGGTCGGCATAATAAGAGGCATAAGAATTCCATAACTCTGTTTTCTTAATAAACACAACTCCATTCTCCTCAATATAATCATTTATATAATCGTTTGTCCAAGGTTCTTTATATTTATAAATATCAGTTTCTTCTTCAATCCACATACTTTTATTAAAAACAGCATGTAAAAACTGATGCTCAACTTTAATATTTTGTTTTCCAACTGCTTTCATTTGTTTCGTTTTATATAAATCGCGTGGTTTATACCCGCTTATATCATATTCGCATAAATAATTGTATAGACTGTGCATACAAATATTATATTTTTCATTATTTTTATTAATACCTTCATATAAAATATCATACCATTCCGTTTTTTGTTTAAACCCAGTCTGGAATAACTGAAATCTTCTTTGTGTTGAACTAACTTGCCACGGTGTAATATCCTTATTTGTTGATGAGAATATCCGCATATAGTTGTCTTGTGTAAAAGGAGTTTTGCCTTTCGGGTTAATGGGTAATTGTTCCGCTGTAAGCATGTGCTTCACCTTACTCATATTACTGTCCGCTTGGCTTCCCTCTGTTTCATTAAAATTCATTAATACTTTACCCACGAGTATATCTTGAAAATCTCCTATTGAATTAAGGTCTTGTATATCATATGAACACGCTTTTCCAATCATACAAGAAAGAACACGAAACATTAAATCTTTACCGACACCTTCCAGTCCTTTAAAACAAACAATAACCTCGGGTCTTTCTTCGGGCTTCTGGAACATATGACAAATATAATTTAATAAGTATTTCCAACACTCGCCTTCACTTGTTACTTCATTATTCGTCAATAGTTTCAATAATTCAATAAATTTATTAATAAAAGGCAGTCCTATTTCATTATAATCTTTATCTTCAAGATGGAACTTGTTATTTTGTATATCAAAACCTTGAAATATATTTAATTCATCGGTTTCCCATAATGAATTATTGAGAGAAGGGCGGAATATTATACGATAATAAGTTTTCCTTTCCTCATCTTGTATCCATTTCATAAAAATTTCTTTATTTATCATTCTTTTTTTTTCGGGGCACCATTCTTCATATAATAAAGGAGCACATAACAGTCTGGCTTTCTCTTTATTATATTCATTTACAACAAAAGTCCCGTTGGCACGTTCTTTTCTTCTGTAAAATACAGCACTTTCTTCAATGAAGCACCATTCCTTATTCATTTGTGAAATCATACCTTCATAAGAAAGTAATTCAATTTTTAATATTTCTTCAGCCAGTTCAGCCTCATTTAAAGGTTCTTCACTTTCATACCCTTCATCCAGCTTAAATTTATCGTGTAATCTTAATGATAAATCCTTTATTTTCCACGTGATGCCGTATTGTTCGCCGATTTCATTTAATTTCGGCAATAGATTTTTACGTGTTGTCATAAAGCCGTCAAACATTTTTATGACTTGGTCTCCCTCTCTTATACAATATTCAATTGCTTCTTCGAGCAACTGGCTTTCAAAATCGGCACAAACTTTACTTATAAATGAGCCTTTTAAATTGATTTCTCCTTTTTTATGACCCTTTGGTCTTTCTTTCGGTAATATATTAAAATCTTTCGGGGTATTTAAATACCATTCCTCAATAATTTCATTAATTTCTTCATAAAAACAATTAAACCAGTCGTTATTTGTTTCATTTATATATTTTTTACCTCCTCCATTTATGATTGAAATAATAAGAGTTTTATTATCACGGTAATGGTGTTTAAATTTAATTGTATTTAAACAATTTTCACGGTCTCTAATGTAATTATTAAGATAATAAGTTTTTACATCTGGAAAGTATTTGTTTGTTAAATATAATAATACGGTTGGCTGACAATTCACAATATCATAATCCGTATATAAATCCTTGTAAATCCAGCCCTTAATATCATTCTGTAAAGACTGTCCGCCATATGAAGCGTATTCACGACCTCTTTTAATATTAAGACTTTCCATCTGTCTGTTTTTTTTATAAGTTATTGTTTTTTTACCTTGTCTAATATACAAATTTCTAAAAAAATCTTTAATAAATTTAATATATTCCTCCTCGTCCCAAGTGTGTCCGTCTTGTTTTGTTTCATCTTTATCAAATACATTATCCATAAAGAATTTATCCTCTAATTTCATTATTTTATTAATACGCCTCTTTATCACGTTATTCCACGGCACACTTTCATCATAAAATTTCACACTGGAAAGTTGTTTTTTAGGCATTTTTGTAGTATATAAATAAATTATTAACAGTAATCTTTAAATCAATTTTTTTTTATTGTATAATATTGTAATTAAATACACCGAATTAATTGTCTATACTGATTTATACATCTTTTACTCTTTTATATCGGTGTCTATAAAAGACAATTGAATACCTTGTTCCTTCGAAGGGTTCAACCCAGTGTAACAATTCACTTCCGTTAAATTTAATTGGTTTTTCCCTGCAGTCATAACGATTTATTTTTTTTTCAATTGGGTCATAAACGCATGTTAATCCGCCCGTATAATTTCCTAAAGAAACCAAGACGGAAGTGCCGACATTTTGGGAATCAATATGCGGTGGGCACGGATATGACTTATTTAATTGAAGCTGGTTCCATTTAAAATCGGGAAAATAAAGAGATTGAAATTCTTTAAAAATATCCTTTAGATGGGGATTTTCAGCATAAATTTTAGTTTTATATAAACCAGTTTCCTCACAATATTCACGCTTTTTAGTAGGGGTGAGGTATGACTTCCAAGTCACACCGTAAAGCATACTTCCTTGATTTTTATTTATTTTAATTCCACCTTGTTTAAGCATTCGTTTTCTTTCTGTTCCTTTGTAGAATTCCAATTCTTCTAAAAAACCTTCTAAAGTAAATAAATCCGCAAACCAATCGCCCGAAAAATATTTTTTCATATATATTAAAGAACTATATAAAAAAACTAAAATAATTTATAGGCATATTTTATAAAATGCCCTGCTATTTTTGTGAAAAAGCCCCAAGAGAAAATTACGTAAGCGGTTATTGGTGTGAAGGATGCCGTAAAATAAAGAATTTAGGAAACGTATATGGATTTGACAGAATTTTAGAAATATTAAATAAATGCTGTATTAGAAATCCCGACCAACTTGAAAAAAAAATAGAAAAAGAAAAGAAACCTACTGCTGATGATACTAAAGATTATGATAAACCACATACACGTAGTGCTAAAAAATAAACGTTCGTTTTTATTGGATATTTAAATTATTACTAAACACTATAATGAGCGAAACTAATAAATATAATAAATCTTTTATTTACAAATTAGTTCCCAAAAATCCTAAAATATCTCATATTTTTTATATTGGAAGCACTACGTGTCCTTTAAGAAGACAAGTAAATCATTATTACAATTGGAAAAATAAACATAAAAAAGCATGTCCTTTATATACCTTTATGGGTGAATTAGGGGGATATGATAATTTTTCTTTTGTTATTCTAAAGGAAGTTAATTGTGAAACGAGAAAGGAACTCCAACAGATTGAAAAAGAATTTATATTAAAATATAAACCAGCATTAAATAAAAATATACCCAATAGAACAAAAAAAGAATATATTGCCGAAAATAGAGAACGTATTAATTTTACTAACGCAGAGTGTTATAGAAGACATCGTTGTAAAAACCAATTAAAAAGAAAAGAGCGCTATGCTAAAAATAGAGAAAAAGAAACACAAATGGCTAAAATTTATTATGAAAAGAATAAAGATAAAATAGAACAAAAGCGAAGAATGAAAATGACTTGCATGTGCGGTATGACCCATCAAGTATCATACAGAAGAAAACACCTAAAAACGAAAGGCCATTGTTTAAAAATTAATGAAGTTTTAAACAATAACTTACTATTTATGAAAAATAAAATTATTTGTAATAGTTAAATGAGTTCATATAAAATTAAAAGATATTCTTTTATCCAAGCTAAAAAATTAAATGTTAAAATAAAACCTTCCTCCAATATTAAAAAAAAGATTGACGTTTTTAACCAAGAAGGTAAAAAAGTCGCTTCAATTGGCGCACAAGGTTATAAGGATTATCCCACGTTTTTAAAAGAAGATGGTAAGCAGGTAGCAGATAAAAGGCGTAAAGCATACAAATCACGCCACGCGAAAACAGCAGAAAAAGTTGGTAGTCCTTCATACTTTGCCTATAATATATTGTGGTAATAATTATAACTGAATTAAACCCAAGAAATACATATATACAAGGTAAGGATTTACGGTCATTAGGTTACTTTCACTTTCAATAGCCATATTAAAAGTCTGGTTTGATAAATTGAGATATTCACCAAAAGACTGGCCGTGTAACGTTCCGCTATTACCTTTAAGGTGTATATGACTTACTTGGTTTCCTTCTCTAAAATTATTTGATAGGGCTTGTAAGCCTCTAATATTCATTTCATCTCTATCATCAATTTGATATGATACAAGACCTCCGCTTGTGGAATTATTCATTAAATATTGTAGAGATGAGATTTGAGGTATTTTTTCTAATCTATAACTATCTGCGGTGTTAGAATTTTCTTTGGCTAATTCAAGATAAGTTACAGCCACACCCGAAACACGTTCAAGGGGAACCCGAGCTACTATATCTGCTTTTTGTGAATTTATTGTTTGTTTTATCGCACTATAAGTATTCATAAGCATAATTCCCTGTTGGCCGTCATCGGGAACACTTGTAAATCTAAGTCTTGGATTTATTATTTCATAAGTAGCAGTTCCCGCACTTCTTCCAAATAAAGCGTTATTATTTTTTGCTAAATTTGTTTGTATTCTAATATAGCCATTTTTCGAGAAACTGTAATTATCTCCCGACATAGAATTGAAGGGAATTTTAGGCATAAACGAAAAATTACTATTATCATATACGTGGCCTGCAGCGCCACCCGCATTTAAATTATTAGATGCTTGACGCTGACAATAGTATCTGCCAACTTCGGGAAGAGCGCCAATGCCTTGTGCTTGTAAAATTCCACTACAAACATCATTTTCGTTTTTAGTAGCGGAATTTACCATATTAACATACCTAGGATATTCATTTTGTTGCGAAATAACGCCTTTGGACTGAACCTCACAAGTGAAACTTTCCCAAAATGAGGAACAACCAACTTTATTATTATATCCTATTATATCGGCTCTTGTTACATCGGTGGTATAATTACCACTATATACACGAATTTCGAAATCGATTGAAATACTATTTTTTACTAATTTTCTTCCATCTGCTTGTAAAATAAAAGAGAGTGTATTAAATTCTCTAAAACTATTATTCTCATTGCTTCCAGCTTGTTCGGGTTTTACTTCGTGATAAATTACTCCTGCCATATAAAATTATAATATACAATAATTTATTAAAAAATACAAAAATATCATTTTGTTATAAAACTTTAGCCACTTCGCTAAATATATGAATATCTCCAAGTAAAGTTTGTCCATCATTTGCGATTAATTCCACACCTAATCTTGTCATTCCATTTTTAAGAGGAATAGGGCATAAAATCATACGAGCGAGGTGGTCACCACCAAATCCCGCCCTATTTAAAGTTATACCATCATCATAAGAGTGCTGTTGTTCGTTCATATTTTCGGGGGTCATTCCCATATTAAGAAAAGTTTTCATTACTAAATCGTGATGAATGGGTCCTCCCCAAGTAACTTCTTTAGGCGTAACTTCATTACCGTCTATTGTTAAACGATAAGATTTTAATTGTGGGTCTGCGCTTCTGTGTCCTAAACTATTAAAAGTTATTAATACATTCTTCGTCGCTGGTTCAAGTTGATAATATCTATTTAAGGTATTAGCCACTGGGAAATTATCATGTTGGTCTTTAAAAACTGTATATACCATTTGGTTGGGAGCTTGAGGCGAAGCATTCATATGAGCGTTTAGTTCTACTCTTAAAATATCAATATTTCTTGAAGCCACTGTTACATCACTTTCAACAGTTAAATCAAATAAGGCTTGCCCACCCGGTATTCCCCCTACGCGGATTACATCATTAAAATGGAGTTTAAGTGTATCATTTGCGTTTCTGTCTATTCTTGTAATAACTAAATTTCTTTCTGCTATGGCTCCTGCTCCACCTTGATTTGCTCCAACTTTACCATTTACCTTAACTGGCATACCGACCCAAAAGGGATTTCTGTTTTCATCTTCATAAGCACACTGAGTATCAAAAGAGGTATTATCAGTTGAACCTGTTGCCCCAGTGGGTCCTTGATTAATTAGTGGGAGGTTCGTATCATCATCTTGACGACGATTGTTCCATAAAACATTATTATCGTTTGCACCACCCTCTCGTGGAATAACCGACAATTTATCTAATTGTATTTGGAGATGAACTCTAACTTGTCCCGTTTTATTTGTATCAAGTAACTGGTCACCAACATTAAAAATATCGCTTAATGGAATGCGAAGGTCGTGATTTCTGTATCTGCTGTCCTCAGTTCCAAGAGTATTAAGGTCGGCACACGGTTGTTCGCCGAATTGTAAAGAATAATTAAGACCTTGTCCTTTACCAAGTGTATTATGAAATTTACCACTACTACCTTTATATACTTCTAAGTTAGTTCTTAAAATACCGCAGTTTCTTACTTCTTCAATAGTTCCTAAGTTCTGTGAAATCATACTTGCGTTTTTAACAAGGGCTACATTAGGATATACTGCGGTTGGATGTGCCGCCTCCAGTTCATATCTTAATACTAAATTATGAACGGCTTTAACACCTCCCGCGTTGGTTGAACGGGCTTTTAAAACAATTCCCACATAGGTTTTACTCATATCAAGAACACCTTGACCAGCTGGAATTATGAAATCTACTAAATTAGTTGAGCCGTCAATTTTATATCCACTTTGTTCGCTATTTATTTTTATTATTCTATCCATCTTTTATAAATTAATTAAATAAAAAAAAAATCAAAATATATTGTAATGGCATTAACACACAAACAAAAATTTAATAAAAAGCACGGACAACCATTAAATCAATCAAATTCAATTAAAAAAATAGCAGAACTATCTAAAATTAGTGAAAGACAAGCCAAAAAAATATATAAAAAAGGTGCTGGGGCTTATTTTTCAGCGAGTTATTCTGTGCGTCAATCAGTATCTACTCCCGAACAATGGGGTATGGGAAGGCTCTACAGTGCGGTAGGTAAGGGTCGTGCTAAAGAAGTGGATAAGAGTGAATTAATTAAAGGTAGAAAAGAATATTTACAAAAAAAAAATAAAAAATAATAATATATGAATACACAAGACTACGAAGCATTAAGACAATCATTAAAACAAGCAGACCCATTACCTAAACAAGAAGTTGAAGAGAAGGTAAATGAATTAGCAGAAGGTGGTAAAGATATTTTAAATATTGTTTCGGGTGGTGTTGCTACGGATACAATTAAAGATTTAATAACTTCTCAGTTGGAAAAAGGGAAAAAAGTAACAACAGAGGCATTATCAAATGGATTAAAAAATATTCAAAAAAAAGGAGTAAGAGGTGCTTTAGAGGATGCTAAAAGTGGAGCGAATGCTAAAATTAATGAATTAAAGGGACAAGCCCAAGACGCTATGAATAATTTAAAAAAAGGTGTAGTAGATACTGCTGATAAAAAATTAGGTAATTTATTACAAAATACGAAAGATGCATCCCAAACATTTAGGGATAAGGTAAATACTTCGGGAATTGATGCTATGCGCGACAGTGCTGAAAGTTTCAGTAAAGGTCAATATGGAAGAATTGACCCTTTTAAATTAGACCACGATACTTATAACAGCATGAGAAATAAAATAGATTTAGATGCAGACCCCTTTTCCACACCGAGAACAATAAGACAAGGAGCTTCACAGAACGAAAGCCAATTATCATCAAAATTAAGAGATACACTACAATTAGAAGATAAAAAATTTAGTGACGTTCCAGCAGATTTAGAAAAGGGATTTTCAAAAGCGACAAAAGCCATAACTGATATTGAAGAAGGTGAAAAGGCCAGTGCTCCCGAACTTGATACAGACCCTATCGGTATGGGAATTGAGGCAGTTATAGGTGTAGGAACAGCCATCGCCTCGGCATTTATACACACTTCAAAACAGAAACTCGCACCAATGCCTCAAATCGCTAATTATTCGACAGCGGTAGGGGCTTAATAAGGTTGAGCGTTATGGTTTAATTTAAGATTATAAACATTAAACTTTTTCTTTAAGTATGGCCAACAATAACCTTCATATTTTTGGGATAATTCATATGCGAGTTTGTGGGCGTCATCTTTTCTTTTATCAAGAGAGCCGTAAGTTGATACAATCCCTCCATTAGGGTTATAATATTTGGTCTTAACATAGACATCATTAAATCTAAGTAATTTTTTATCTCGTTTAAAATATTCAATATTGGCTACATAATCTTCAAAATGCTTTTCTTTTACTTCAATAGGATTTTCTCTTATTATTTCTGCTATTAAATGCCCTCCAGTATATTTTAAATTAGTTGAATATCCTAATTTCATATAATATTCATTAGCATAAGGACAACAACCACTAAATTTTACATTTTCTTTTTTCATAGTATTAAACATTTCGTTGAAAAAATCTTTAATATTAAATAGTTCTCTTGAGGAGCATATATCTTTTATATCATCATCTATCATAATAACTTTTTGTCCGACTGGATAATAATTTCTTATAAAAGTTCTTGTTAAGCCTATGCCGTCACAATCTGCGATAATAAAATTATAAATATTTTTACCATCTGTATTAAGTATTTCTCTATATTTTTGTAAATCTATATCATCTTTTAAGAAAATTGTAATTAAATCGGGTCTAATACCATTATCATTAAGAAGTTTCAGTGTCATATCTTTTATTATTTGCGGTCTGCGGTAAGAAGGAATACAAATAATATACTCATCTTTAATAATATCTTGTAGTCTTTTAAATAAAGAATTTTCATTTATTTTACTGAAATCTATTTTAAGTTTATTAAGACTTATATTTTCCCATAAATGAACGCCGTAAGATTTATTTAAAATTTCATCAATAGTATTAAATTGTTTATTAAATTTAGACTTAAAGGGCATTCCATTATATTGTTCTTTAACACAACACCAATTTACGGGACAAAATAGGTAAGCGGGATATAGATATTTTAAATATTCATTAAAATCAGTATTTTTATGAATGGCGTTTTGAAAATAAAACATATTTTTTTGTATCTTTGTGGATTTTGATTTATTATTTTCAATTTTGTTTAAAACGTATTCCAAAAGTTTATCATTTTTATTAAATCTTAATACGCCTATATTGGCGATTTCAATAATTTTATTTTTAAATGCTCCCGATTGGTTTGTTCTTTCAGTTGATATTATTATTTCATCTTCGGGTAATTTTTTTAGTAAAAACATATCTGCATCAAGCCACGTTCCTCCTTCTTTATAAAGTCTTTTAAATCTAAAATGGTCTGTAAAGTGTAATAAAATATCAATACTTACATCTAGTATTTCTTTATAATCTTTTAATTCAATATCTTTTTCAATAGTTTTAAAAAAAGGTTGTAAATCATTTAAATCGGTATAGATAATCGGTTTATATCCTAATTTTATCCAAGATGAAATACAAGAACGGCATATTTCATTTGTCTTACCTAACCATAAAGTAAAAATCATTATAATAAGGTTGTAAGAAAAATAAATGAATTTAACGAAACTCAATTTTATTTAATTGAATAAAAAAAAAATTGATTTTAATATAAATTTATTAATAAGGTAAGAGATGGATAAACAAATGACGCATGCGATTATTAAAACTTGGATACAAGATATTATTATTAAATTATATGAACTATGTAAAAATAAAGAAGAACGAGAAATGTTAAATTATATTACACTCCAAATTCATAAATTAGAATATAAATAAAAAAATATTAACAAATTAAAGGTTTCAATAATTTATTAATAATTATACCTATTTTATCATCTCCTAATAATTTTTCTAAATCTTCCAGTTCTTTAATTGTCATATTAAACATTTTTTTGTGTAGAAACTTATAAATTATAAATTTTTGTTGTTTAGAAAGGTTTTCCATTATATTAATAAAAGGTTTATTTATAAATTTTTCTGTCTATTTCGATTATATTTTCTTTAATTTTTTCGAAATTAACAATAATACTCATACCATACCAAGCATGAACTTTCATCATTTTCATATAAGTTAATCCATATCCCGCTTTATTTAATATTTCAATCCTACGAGGTGTAAGATTATGAAACCCTATAAGTAAAGAAATAACACGAGGGTTTAAATCAATATTTTTTTGTATCCACTTGTTAAGTAATGAATAAGGCGGATTTTGGCAGATTACTGATATAGGTTTGTCGGGTGTATAAGTTAAAAAGTCTTTACCATCTAAAATTTCACAATAATCTTTATCACAATCAGCTGGAAAGTTATTAAAATAATTACCCGAATTTTTACAAGGGTCAAGCCATACCTCACCTTCTTTAATATCAATTGTTTTAATATGATTAATCGCCAGTTCTGTCGGTGTAATAAATACGTCTTTCGCTACTTTTCGGTTTTTAATTTTGTGTGATACAGAAGAATTCATTATGGTATTACAAAAGATAATTAAACTCTTAATAAAAATAAAAATCGAATTTTTTTTATTAATTATACTGAAAGTCCTTTTTTTCTGTTCTCCAGTCCTCGCCGTATTGACGTTTCAGTATATTTTCACAGTTATATGGAACGGGAACGGGAAAACCTAAAACCTTTGTAATATCAATAGAAGATATTTCATCTTCAGTAAAATACAAGTTCCAGTCATACCTTTTTATTTTATAAATATTATTTTCTTTTTTTAAATAAAAAATATCAATCCAAGGAAAAGTATGAGAAATATTTAATTTATTATCTTGGTAAGTTGATGATGATAATTTCATAATTTCGGCTCTGTTTAGATTTGTATGAAATATTCTTTTATAAGCGTTATACTCTCTCCAAGTGTTTGTTTTAATTTTTTCATTTTTTTTTCTGGATATTTTATCGCATAAATAATAACTTGTAAAATTTAAAGAAGTTTTTTTAATTTCATTAATATCTATATAAGCGTCGGGTAATAAATAAATATCAAGGTCATTATCCCAAGGTATAAGATTATTATTACGTTTAATCCCGAGTAGTGCTCCGTCCCCTAAAAAAAAATTACCTTTAATACAAGGTATTAATTCTTTAAGCATTGATTTTAATTCTTCGTGTATCATTATATTAATCTTTTATTTAAAATTATTAATATTTACGCTCCAATAAGTTATAATTATTATAAATTATCAGTATCACGGTAGTGTTTCACAATGATTTAAATAATTTTTAGGTATTGAGCCGAACCAGTTACAAGAATAATATTTATCATCATTTATAAATATAGCGTCATGCACTTCTGCGTAACGATTATTCCCTTTATTTTTTTTTGTAAATCTTCTCCAACCCGCCTTATTATGAGAACAAATGAACAACTTTTCGAAGTAGTCAGCATAATTATCAATATTAAGATAATTAAAATTAGGTAATTCTTCTTGTAAATATTCATAAATGTGCCCGTCCCAGTCAAAAGAACCGAAAGTCGGTGCTTGAAGAGCGTAAGAGGTTTTCATTATTTTCCTCTGGTTTTCCCAAAAATCATTAATAATCTTTACACAAGGGTGTGGAGTATTAACGAAATTAATGATAATCTCATTAATTTCTTGTGGAAGTCCGTGCGGAATGAAAGCGTTAAGAGACATTTTGTTATTAATAATAATATACAGACGGCGGACAATCAAATTTTTTTGCGGAGTTGATTAAATTATTATAAAAAATCATTAATATTTATTCCAGTTATAATTATTATAAAAAATAAGTAACAGAAGTAACAGAAGTAACAAAAGTAACAAGAAAAATTGCGACAATTTATTTTTATTTTAAAAAAGTGTTCGGGAGTTATTAAATAATTTCTTGC
>VMHT01026261.1_pt1 | contig 13173 bp, 15 predicted proteins | sample 4693611 | NCBI WGS metagenome assembly VMHT01 (sample SAMN12280063, study PRJNA550983) | marine metagenome | isolation source: seawater sampled from same location over 5 years 0.02-0.2 micron viral filtrate | place: USA: collected off the coast of southern California halfway between the port... ... | reverse complement strand
CATGCCGTCGCTGGTCGCCGAGATCGGGGACATCCTTGAGCAGCATCTTCAGCATATCGGGATGCTCGATGCCGACCCGCTGGATGAACACCAGAAAGCGTTCATTGCCGCCAAGCGCGCGGAAATCGACGCCCGGCAACCGCAAAAACAGACCGACGCCGATTGCGATGACAGCGCGGCCGAATTCCCGGACGGCGCGCAGCTGTGTACCAAGTGCCACACCAAGGCCATGGTGATGATGGACGGTTGCCTCACCTGCCTGAATTGCGGCGACTCCAAGTGCGGCTAGCGGCTCGCCAGCGCCGGGAACCAGTAACTGCCGGTGTTTTGCCGGTACCGGCGCATAGTCGCCGCCCTGCGGCAGGTGTTAACAAAGAAACCGGCATGTCAGCTGTCGGCAAGCAGTTATTGCGGTTGCCTTGTCCACGCATGCCTGATGCGAACGTAATCGAATCGTTCTTCGACCTTCCCCACGGGATTCTCCTGAATACCATCCGGGCTTACCGGCCGCGCGCTCGGGTGATTGACGGGCGCGTACAGCCCGTTAGAGCGAGCCGGCAGAAGACCGAATCGACGCAGAGCGCTCCCTGCGGATACGCCCGGCCACGTGCCCGGCTCGCGCGTATCGTCGCGAGCCGCTAACGTCTGTTACGAAATTGAGCACGACGCTTTCAGAATGGACACCCACCGCTACAGTGCCAGCGACATCGACGCGGTCTATCGCGTGATCGCCCAACGACGCGACATGCGGCATTTCCGACCCGATCCGGTCGCGCCGGAGATGCTCCAGCGCGTACTGGCCGCGGCGCATTGCGCGCCGAGTGTCGGCTACATGCAGCCCTGGCGATTCATTCGTGTGCTCGACCGCGCCTTGCGCGCGGCCATTCGCGACGATGTGGAAGCCGAACGGCTACGCACCGCCGAGGCCATGGGCGAACGACACGATGAATTCATGCAGCTCAAGGTCGAAGGCATGGACCAGTGCGCCGAATTGCTGGTAGTCGCCTTGACCGACGGTCGCGCGCGCCATGTATTCGGGCGCCGCACGATGCCGGAAATGAATCTGGCCTCGGCCGCCTGTGCGATTCAGAATCTCTGGCTGGCCGCGCGGGCCGAAGGCCTGGGCATGGGCTGGGTTTCGCTTTTCGAGCCGGAGGTGCTGGCACGTCGGCTTGATATGCCAGCGGGCGCCGCACCGATCGCCATTCTCTGTCTCGGCCACGTGGACGCGTTCTACGATCGCCCCATGCTCGCTGAACAGGGCTGGGCCGAACGTTTATCGCTGACCGATCTCATCGGCATCGACAGCTGGCCGCGTGCGTCGGATGATACGAAACGCTCGTCTTAAACCACGTCAATGCGCATGTCGACTGTTTGACGCCAACATTCTTTTGTAGAACGCACAAAAGCGATCGTCACCGGCATTGGCCACCGCGTGAGCGTCCAACCTGCGCCTGCGGTCGGTTCTACCTCAAGATATGTCGTATACCGGCGTCGTTTCATAAGCCTTCGCGGCTCATACCACGTTCGCACAAGAACGCAGGCGCACTCTGGTGTTCGGGCGGGCCCCACGACGCGGGCCCCATCAACGCTCGGTCGCCGGATCGCCGCCGCGCGCGTCATTACGATCACGCGCCGTATCGCCGCTGCCGTGGCTGCGTTCGGTGCTGTGATCGTTTTCGGCTGCACCGGTACGGCGTAAGTCGCGATCGCTTTCGTCGTCGTTGTCGCGGTCGGTGGCAAGATCGTCGTCCGGTGCGCCGGTACGGTTCCGGTCGCGATCGTCGTCGCTGCGCTGGGTGGCGTAGTAACGCTCATCCGGGCGGCCCTGATCGCGGCTGGCGCGTCTGTCGTCGGCAGCTTTGCCTGCAGAGCGGCCCGGTTCGGTCGCGCCATCCACCATGGACGCCGGGGCGTTGCCGGGCCGAGGTGCGGCTGGGTCTGCCGCCTGGGCCGCGCTTGCGCCGAACAATACGGTCGCAACGAGTAATGTCGTACGAAAAATCATGGGGCACTCCATGGTTGAGACCGTCCGGTCTTGAGTTCGAGCCAAAAAAAGGCGGCCATTCAAGCATGACCGCCCTTGCCTTTCGTTACCAGCCGTTAGCGGCTGCCCACACGGCCTTCGACGCGCTTATGCCTCGGGCTGCATGGCGTAACGCAGAACGGCAGCCACGCCCGTATCCGTGGGCATGAGGTTGCCGGGCACGAATTTCACGTCGCCATCACTGGCGATCACGAACTCGGCGATCTTGTCGAGCACGTCGTCGGTCTGGCCGTCGCCGGCGGCGCCGTATTCAATTGCGCCATTGCTATCGACGGTCCCTTCAACACGCGCGGTCTCATCGATCAACAGGGTATCGATCTGGCCGATGGTGGCCGAGTAAGCGACGTCTTCCAGCGCGTTTGCGCCTTCCTTGTGCGCGGCACGCTCGTGATAGCGCTCGATGATCTGCTCGATGTTGTCGCGCGTGGCGCGTTCGGCCACCTTCCATGCCTGTTCGCCGAGATTGCTCTGGCGAATCGCTTCGAACGGATCATGATCCAAGCCATTCTCGAGCAGATTCGGATGCTCGCTGACTTCACGATACAGCCCTTGATGCTCGGCGACGGCTGCAAGCACCAGCGGCCGGTTGGTGTTGCCGTGGTACTCGCGGATCGCCTTGTCGACTTCCTTGAAATAGTTCTTCAGATCGGTGCTGTTGCTGCCGGCGCTTTCGGAATCTTTCCGATTCGGCGACGTATCCGGTTTGCCGAGCGCGTCGCCCATGCCGCGCGGCACGTCACTGTGCAGATCCACTTCGACGACGGCGTCCTGGTTGGCGTCGTAGAGTGCGACCTCCTGAACGCTCACGCACAGAATCTGATACGACATCCAGTTCGAAGCCGCACGCAGCGCCGGGCGCAGGTGGAACGACTCGGCGACGATCCCCTGTGCTTCGACCGGGCTGGTCATCATGCGACGCACGGTGAAGCGCTTGGGCGATGCGAACACGGCCAGCCCGTACTGCTGATGTGTCCAGAACTCTTCGTTGGCGCCGACCGATTCGAGCTTTTCAAGCAGCGCGTCGCGCTCGTACTTGTCCATCTCACGCTGATCGAGCGCTTCGCCGACCTTCTTGACCTGATCCTTGTAGAGGATGCGGTTCTCTTCGCGATAGTTCGATACCGGCGTGGTCGGCACATAGATGGTTACGCAGGGCGATTCGTCCGCCAGCGTAAGCGAGTTGATGTCGCGCGATTGCAGCATCGGCGCATCGGTTTCGGGCATTTCGGTGTGTTTGGAATCCGTCATGATGATCGATCGATCTCCAACTGTTGTTCAATTCGTATGTTGCGTTACCTATTCTCGATGCTGGCCGTACCGCCTTTTTCAACAGTTCATTTTCAGTTCGGCTGTCTGACCCATGGTGTGCATCCGACTCGAGCACGCGGCCGAAGCGACCGTCCGCCGTCGAATACACGAATCACATCCCGTTGCAGGCAGTCTTCGTGGCAAAGTAAGCGCCGTTTTCCGACTCGACGCGTTGAATGAATCGCCTCTCCGATACCGCATCGGCCTCGCCGCTAACGAACCCCCTACTGCTGGTCATGGTCCTGGCCGCGTTTACGAGCGTGCTCAACAACAGCATGGTCAACGTGGCGATTCCGACTATCAGTACCCACCTCGACGTATCGCCCAGTCTGTCGGGCTGGGTGATCACCGCGTTTTCGATCGTGTTCGCCACGGGTGTGGCGCTGTATGGGCGCGTATCCGACAGCTACAGCTTTCGCGTGACGTTTCTCGCCGCGCTCGTGATCTTCGGCGTGGGGTCATTGACCTGCGCGCTTGCCCCCAGCTTCGGCTGGCTTGTCGCGGGTCGTGCGATTCAGGCAGCGGGCGCGGCAGCCATACCGTCGCTGGCGTTCGGCTCGGTGGCCCGCCTTTTCCCGCCGGGCAAGCGCGGCGTGGTTTTCGGCACCTTGTCTTCGGCGATCGGGCTCGGCGCCGCAACCGGGCCGTTGATTGGCGGCCTCGGCGTGAGTGCATTCGGCTGGCGCGTGTTGTTCTACGGCACGCTTGCCGTAATCGGCCTGCTGTTCGTTGCGGCGTGGCGGTTCCTGCCCGATTTGAACGCCCAGCGCGAGCGCCAGCCACACCGTTTTGCCCGGCTCGATCTACCGGGCGGATTGCTGCTCGCGCTCGGTGCGGCCACTCTACTATTCGGCGTGACGGCGGCGAACCATTCCGGCTTGGCGGCGCCTCAGTCCTGGGGTGCGCTGCTTTTGTCCGCGAGCATGATCGGCGGCTTCGTATGGCGTATCAGAACGGCCACGCATCCTTTTGCGCCGCCCCGGTTGTTTGCCAACCGACAGTTCCTCTCGGCGGCCGCGATTGCGCTGTTGTCGCAGGCTGCCTTCATCGGCGGCGGGCTGTTTCTCACGCCGCTTTTGTTGATCAACCAGCTTGGTCTGACAGCATTTCAGACCGGGCTTGTGGTGGCGCCCGGCGCAATCGCGGTCGCACTGCTGGCGCCCACGATCGGTCGGTTGTCGGATAAGTTCGGCCCCCGTGCGGTTCTCGGCATCAGCCTGACATGGCTTCTGTTCGGCCTGTTGTTCATGTCGTCGTTCGCGGTGGGCGCCTCGCCGTGGATGGTCGCGATCGCCCTGGTCATCGCGAGCATCGGCTATGCGGGCGTGACATCGCCGGCGGCAAATGCCGCCTCCAAGGCCTTGTCGCCGGAGATTGCAGGCGTCGGCTTTGGTATCTATCAGCTGTTCTTCTTCATGGGCGCGGGCACCGGCGCCGCGGTATTCGGGTCGGTGCTTTCCGCGCGCCAGCAAAGTGCGGGCGCTGCACTGAACCCACTTTATGAAGGCGGCTTGGCGACGGCGGCGTTCTCGGACGCGTATCTGGTCGCCTGTATTGCGGTCCTCCTCGCCATGACCTTGCTGGTCGGCCTCGGACGTAGCGAACCGGCACGAGCCGATCCGGCCTGATGCCGGAAAAGCGAACTGGGCATCGCCAAGCGAAAATCAGCGGGCAATGTCCGCCCGCGCAGCATTGGCCCGCCACAAGTGATAACGACTGACTCGGACGCTCAGCGGATCACCCCGTAACCACGGAAGACGCCCGGCGTGGCGCGATCTGATAGCGCACGCCCCACGAATCGGCGATCTCGACGGCGCGGGTCGGCCCCGGCGCCAGTCCGAGCGCAATCTGCTGCAAACCGGCCATGGTACGGGGGCGCTCAGCGGCGCCGGCACTGTTCCAGCTATTGGCCGCGATATGGTGGTGATAGCCGTCCCGCGAGAAGAAGCTCGCACCCGGGTACCGACAAGTCAGATCGAGCCCGATCTGTTCGCCGAAAAATGCTTCGGCCCGGCGCGTATCGCCAACCTGTAGATGCACGTGGCCAATACGCGCGTCCCGGGCGACACCCGCCCAGGCGCTTTCGTCCGCGTCGGCAAGCAACGCGGGCACATCGAGCCGCGTGGTCGCCATCTGTACGCGGCTGTCGTGCCAGTGCCACGTCTCGCGCGGCCGGTCGGCATAGACCTCCACGCCGTTGCCTTCCGGATCGTGCAAATAGAGCGCTTCGCTGACTCGATGATCGGAGGCGCCATCGAGGCGCACGCCGCGCTCGATCGCATGCCGAAGCCAGCGTGCGAGCTCGGTGCGCGACGGCATGAGAAAGGCCGTATGAAACAGTCCCGCAGCATGCGGATCGGGCACATCGGCATGCCGTCGTTCGGTCAGTCGCAGAAAGCCCCGACCGCCGGCGCCGAGCGTGATCCAATTGGCCTGTTCGTCTACCGGATGCAGTCCAAGCACGTTTTCATAAAATGCTCGCGTAAGGGCAAGATCACGCACCGCGAGTTCGACCTGCTCGATGGTCAAGGTATCGGTTGCTGATGTGCTCATCGGACGCTTTCCTTCGAGCGAGCCGCCACTACCGTTGCGCGCGACTGCCAGGCCGCCGCGCCGTTGCCGCATAACGCCTGCACCACAAGCGCAACGATCCAGAACGCCGGGTATTCCCAACCGCCGCCTTCATTGCTGAACATGAAACCGTTGGCGCCGTGGGCGGAAACGATCGTGCCCAACAGCAACGGCACCATGGCCACCGCCACCATTCGCGGCCAGAGACCGACGATCAGCGCAACGCCGCCAGCAAGTTCCCACGCGATCGCGATATAGGCGAGTGCGGCCGGCAAACCGAGGCTGGAAAAATACTCGGCCGTGCCGGCCGGGGTGAACACGAATATCTTCACACCGGCATGAAACAGAAACAGCCCGCCGAGAACGACGCGCAGGATAAGGAGCCCCCAGGGCGCAAAACGATTATCGATCATGAAAAACCTCATGGATGCCATATAACTCGGACACGCAGGATGCGCGCTAGCCGAACCGGCCACTAGCCGGGCAATCGCGATTTAACAATTTCGATAATGGAAAGAATGTCAGGGGCCGGCGTGCCCCGTCTCCCAGCTGGGAGGATCATCGAAATGGTCCACCAGCCAGTCGATCAGAAGCCGAACCTTGCGCGGTGGGCGCTGTCCGGCCGGATGCAGTACATAGACACCCGTTCCCGGCGACGTCCATTCCGGCAGCAGTCGTACGAGGTCCCCCGATGCCACGCTGGCAGCGGCCACGAAGCTGGGTATACGTGCGATCCCGAGTTCCGCACAGGCTGCATCGAGCACCGCCTCGGCGTTCGAAAAGCTGAGCCTTGATTCGACTGCCACCCGTGTAGCGGGCGTGTGCTCACCCGCTTCGAACCCCCAGATGTATGGATCACGAAAGTTGGCGTCGATGATGCAATCGTGTGCGGCCAGATCAGCGGGCGTCTGCGGCGTGCCGCGTGCCTGCAAGTACGCCGGTGCCGCGACCAGCCAGTCCCGCGATGAAGTCAGACGACGCGCAATCAGCGTACTGTCCGCCAGGCGGCCGATACGTACCGCCGCATCGTAACCTTCCTGGACGAGATTCACGGCGTCGTCGCTGAATGTCACGTCGAGACTGATACGCTCATAATGGGCCGCGAACGCATTCAGACTGGGCACCACCCAACGCACCCCAAACGTATGCGGCACCGAAATACGCAGGCGCCCGGTCGGCTCGACAGTACCGGCCGTGACGGCGGCGTCCAGTTCATCCAGGGATTCCAACAGCCGCCGCACGCCCTCGAAATAGGTCTGGCCGGCTTCTGTGACCGACAATGCCCGCGTCGTTCGCTTGATCAGCTGCACGCCGAGTTCGGTTTCCAGGCGCGCAATCATTTTCGACGCCGTTGCCGCACTCACCCCCATGCGCCGTGCTGCGGCCGCAAAACTGCCCAGTTCGAGCACCGCCACCAGCATCCGGTCACATTCGTAACGATTCATTCACGTATTGTGGCCAGCGCCAGCGGCGTTGGCGAGCCCCGTGCACAAGACCTTATTGACCAGGCCGGGTAGCGACGCTTTTATCCGCGTACTCGGCAATGGACATTCGCACGATGAGCAATGGCTCTATTGCTGTTGCGACTGGCGATGATTCGGTGGCGCCCGGTAGCGAAATACCGTGGTATTGCGCCCGCGGCATTTGGCGGCATAAAGCGCGTGATCGGCGCGCTCCATCCAGATTTCGATGCTATCTGCCGGTTCGAACGCGACGCCGCCGCTGAATCGTACGGGCCCATGCTCAAGCGGTTGCTTTTCGCACGCTTCGCGCAGCAATTCGTCGACCTTTTCGACCTTCGCCTGGTCGGCGCCGGGCAGAAGCACGGCAAACTCCTCGCCGCCGCAGCGCCCCGCGGTACCGCCGTGCGCGCGAACCACGTCTCGCAACACCCGCGAGAAAAACTTCAAGGTCGTGTCACCGTAGACATGCCCGTAGGTGTCGTTGATGTCCTTGAAGTAGTCCAGATCGTAAAGAATCAACGCGCCTTCTACGCCGCGCTCGGCCTCGGTCTGTCGACAGTAAGCGTCGGCGATCGCATAGAACGAACCGTGGTTGAACAAGCCGGTAAGGCTGTCGCGCCGGCCTGCCTCTCGCAGTTTTTCCGCATACTCGTTGATCAGACGTTGTTCGCTTTCGAAGCGGCGAAAGAATCCACCGACCATGACCAGCAACAAGCCAATGCTGAGCGTATAGGTCATCGCGGCATCGATGGCATGCGCCGCCCGGGAGGGATAGGGGTCGATCCAGCCCGGTGAACGATAATCCAGCCATAGCAAAAGATAAGGAACGGCCAGAAAAAGCAAAGCGATCAGCAGGCGTTGCCAAGGCGCCACGAGCAGCACGCAGAACGCGTAGCCGGCGACCACCAGGAACAGCAGAAGGCTCGGGCCATCCATGCCCTGGTTGTATATCCAGTTCAGCGGCAATAGTGCGATTGCGATGAGACAGCAGGCGACCTTCGCGGATTGCCTGGCGTAGTGCCCACGGCGCAAATAAGCCCAGATGGATAAAAGTCCCGCGCCGATAATCGTCACTACGACGATGAAAAACGTATCGGTCAGATCCGCCAGATAATTGAGCAACGCGCCGCCAAAGCAGCCCACTGCCGCGCAGAAGACGAACCCGCGGTTCATTCGCTGTTCGGGCGATTCGACATTGCCTTCAAGCAGCCAGCGCCAGTACCGGGTGAGTGTATGCACCAGATTCTTGTCGGGATCTGTCATGAAAACCGGCCCTCGCCTGTACTGGCCCCAATATGACTCGCCGTGCCGACAACGAGCATCGCAGCCGTAGTCATACGGAGAATGCGCGTTCCGACCACGCGCTCTCTGAGCGGGCCGCCTCGTCTGCGCGGACCAGCATAGCGAACCGACTGCTCGTCCAACCGGAGAACCCGACGCAAAGCGCATTCCATACGGCCGACCAACGTTCATTTTGCTAAGAAACGTAGGCACGCGGCGGTACGCGCACGCCTATAATTACGCCCAAATCTTCCCCCAAGGCTGTGTTAATGCTTTCTTCTCGATTCGCCCGTTTGGGTGTGGGCATGCTGGCAGCCAGTACGCTGTTTACGCTGTCGGCATGTGCGTATGCCCGAAACGTTACAGCTGAAACACCCCCGCCGCCGGTGATCGAGCTGGCTTGCGCGGACAGTGCCAGCGATGCGCTTACAGGCGATGCCAAGCGCTACTCGCTACCGGACTCCGACGGCACGCTCTGGTTGGTCCCCTGTATTCGCGGCGCGTACCAGACCGCCTACAACGTGGTGGTCGCGCCCCAACACGGACACGCTCGACGACTGCTTTTCGCCCAGTGGCGCGATGAAAGCTGGACCGGCACAGCCGATGTGTTCGATCCCGCGTTCGACATGCAATCCGGCGTGTTGACCGACCGTTACAAGGCCCGCGGCGTAGGCGACTGCGGCGGTGCACGCCGGTGGCAATGGAACGGCTATGATTTCCGGCTGCTCGAGTATCGGGCAAAGAGCGATTGCGACGGCACCAACACCGCGTTCCCCGTTATATTCGAAGCGCCGGCTTTACCCTAGCGCCCATCACCGCCGACATTCGCCCGCCCGATCCGCTGTGCGTGCCCGGCCTGCGTGTCACGGCCATTCGGCTGCACAGTTAGGCGTTTCCCAGACAACAACCCGCGCCAGCCGTGCACGGCCCTCGCTGCGTGTGGCCACGCGGGGCGCGAGCCGTTCGAACCAGTGGCGTGCCAGGTTCTCCGCGGTCGGCGGTACCGGAATCACGTAGAGTTTTGTACCCAGTGCCGTATGGTCGGGCACGGCGAACCCCTGTTCGCGCACTGCCGTATCGAGTTTTTCGACGAATTCGACGCGGCCCGCCTCAGCCGGCGTGAACATGGCGAGAAGTTCGATGTCTGCCAGTTCGGCAATAAAGCCATGATCGCACGGCGCATCGATCTGGCCGATCATCTCGTCCTTGAGAAAAGCAAAGTCGAGCACCATGCCGGCCTGCTCGCCCTCACCGGCCAGCTGGTCCGCCTCGCAAACCGCTTCGATGGTGTAGCGGTGGCCGTGCAGGTGTCTGCACTTGCTGCCGTGCAGGCGTATGCGGTGGCCGGCGTCGATGCCGATCTGGCGGCGAATACGATAGGCTGCAGTCAAGACCTCTCCCGGCGTGTAGTGGCGGCTGGCACGATTACGCACCGCGTGCTGTGCTGGCGCGCAACGCATGCCGGCACATCTGGCGCGCTTATTCTACGCTCCCAGGCGCCCCAGCGATGTTTAAGGCCCTAGGCAATCCCGATCATCTTGTGGGTCTGTAGCGACAGGCGCCACTGCGGGCGGCGTAAGGCGGTATCGATACAGCGGGCCACGTTGGCCTCGCGTGCCGGGCCATCCATGGGTTGCAGATAAAAGCGCTCGAAATCGAGTGCTTCGAACTGTTCTAGAGCGAACGCCGGCTGCGGCCAGACGAGCTTGAGTTCATTGCCGTGTGTCTGCACAAGCGTACTGCCCGCCTTGGGGCTGACGCATATCCAGTCGATACTCGGCGGTGCTTTCAGGGTGCCGTTGGTTTCGACCGCTATTTCGAAACCCACCGCATGCAGCGCGTCGATAAGTGCGTTATCGAGTTGCAGCAAGGGTTCGCCGCCCGTGCAGACGATATACGGCGTGCCGCCCGCGTTCGCGGTTTCGCGCCAGATTTGTGCTGCACGTTCGGCTAGTGCCTGCGCGGTTTTGAAACGGCCACCGCCTGGACCATCCACGCCGACGAAGTCGGTATCGCAGAACTGACAGATGGCCTTGTCGCGATCCTTCTCACGGCCGGTCCATAGGTTGCAGCCGGAAAAACGGCAGAACAGCGACGCGCGCCCGGTTTGTGCGCCTTCCCCTTGCAGGGTCAGAAACATTTCCTTGACCGAGTAGCTCATCGCGCACAAACCCTGGCCGCTTTCTTGTGCTTCGCTCGCGAAACACGGCTCGTGGCTTTCATCGACATCCTTGAATAGCACGGTAATCGAGGCGCAGTTTAACGCTCTGATAGCTCGCGCGAAGCCTCTACCGCACCGGGCGCTCTGTTTCGCAGACTGTTCTGCGCAGATATTCGCAGGGCACACGTTACCTTGCCGTGTGCCCCCTCGTGCTAGCGTTCGCTGATCATCAGAGGAGCTGCCCGCCATGTTGGCCACAGAACGCGATACCGATCTGATCACCGAAACCCTCGAGCACGGCGTACTCACGCTCACACTCGGCGCACCGCCGGCCCACCCGCTGTCGCTGGCGATGATCGACGCGCTGCACGCCGCGATCACCCGCGCGGCACAGAATGACGCCGCCAAGGTCATCGTGATTCATGGCCCGGGCAATATCTTCTGTGCCGGGCACGACCTCAAGGAGATTGCCCGCCATCGTGCCGACGCGGACTGCGGCCGCGACTACCTGCAACGCCTGTTCGATCGCTGCGCGCAAATGATGCAGGCGCTCACCCTGTCGCCCAAACCGACCATTGCCATGGTAGAAGGCATTGCGACCGCCGGCGGGCTGCAACTCGTAGCCGCCTGCGATCTGGCGTTCGCGGCCGATAGCGCCACGTTCTGTCTGCCGGGCATCAACAACAAGGGTTTCTGTACCACGCCGGCGGTTGCTGTCGCACGCAACCTCACGCGCAAGCACGTTATGGAAATGCTGCTGTCGGGCGATACCTACGACGCGCAATGGGCGCGCGAGACCGGGCTTATCAATCGCGCGTTGCCGGTAGCCGAACTGCCAGCGTTCGTGGAAGACTTCGCGCGCAAGCTGGCCAGCCGCTACGGCGAGAACGTCGCCGACGGCAAACGCACACTATACCGCCAGGTTGAGATGCCGCTGGCCGAGGCCTATGCGCATGCCACCGAAGCGATGATTGGGCATTTCATGGATCCAGACCTGATCGAACACGATCAGAAGGCCTGGGGCGCCTAGCGCGAGCGATGGCCGCCCTTGGCTGCAACGGGCACATCGCATCCGGGGCGTTGCGCTGAACACAGGTCCCGCGCGCGGGATCCGGCAAGCACGTCTCAGTCCAACCCGCGGTATCGGTTGCGTGCTTCAACAATCACGCGGTGGTTGGCATCAGCCCATTGCACCAGCGCTTGCATGGGGCCTCGGAACGACTGGCCCAGATCCGTAAGTTCGTACTCGACCCGCGGTGGCACTTCTGGATAGACCGTACGGGTGATGAAGCCGTCCTGCTCGAGCTGTTTGAGCGTGCGCGAGAGCATCTGCTTGGAGATATCGCCAATCTCGCGTCCGAGCTCGCTGAACCGCTTGCGACCCGGCGCGAGCGATTCAAGCAGCAGCAGACTCCATTGGTCGCCAATCCGATCCAGTACGTCGCGAATGGGGCAGGGCTGCTCGAACGGCGGAAAATTCGTCGGCGTGTCTACGCGTTGTTTCGGAAGATCAGTCATCGCATTTGCTCTCGCTCTCGGCGCAGCACCAAAGGTCACTTGCGTGTGACCAGGTGACGTTCCCGTGACGTCTTGTGCAAGCCACGAGAGTGGCATAACTTGCGGCAACGGTCTACTTCTTAGACCAGTCTTTTATAACAGACCAAAGCAAGGAGCCAAGCATGTCAAACGTTGCACTCATCGGCGCCTCCGGCAACGCTGGATCGCGCATCCTCAAGGAACTTTCCGACCGCGGTCACCGTATTACCGCCATTGCGCGCAATCCGCAACGCATTGCGCTACTGCCCGGTGTGACCCCGGTCGCCGGCGACGCCAACGACCGCGCGCAACTGCCGGCCTGCTCAAAGGGCACGATGCGGTAATCAGTTCCGTACATTTCACTGCCAGCGATGCGCCCACGCTGGTTGGCGCGGTGCGCGATGCGGGCGTGTCCCGGTACCTCGTGGTCGGCGGCGCGGGCAGCCTGGAAGTTGCCCCCGGCGAGAACCTCATCGACCAGCCCGACTTTCCCGAGGCCTACAAGGCAGAGGCCGGTGCTGGCGGCGTCTTTCTGGACTACCTCCGCGCTATCAACGATCTCGACTGGACGTTTCTATCGCCCTCGGCGGTATTCGAGCCTGGAGAACGAACCGGGCGTTTCCGCCTGGGCCGGGATGCCTTGATCTCGAGCGAGACCGGCTCCCGCATCTCGTTCGAAGACTTTGCCATCGCGTTCGTCGACGAACTGGAGCAGCCGGCCCACCGACGCCAGCGCTTCACTGTCGGCTATTGAACATCAAACACGGCAAGGAAATCGCCATGAAACGGATCGCACCGACACTCTT
>VMHT01175550.1_pt1 | contig 13174 bp, 15 predicted proteins | sample 4693611 | NCBI WGS metagenome assembly VMHT01 (sample SAMN12280063, study PRJNA550983) | marine metagenome | isolation source: seawater sampled from same location over 5 years 0.02-0.2 micron viral filtrate | place: USA: collected off the coast of southern California halfway between the port... ... | reverse complement strand
TCATACCTATGAGTGAGAAACAACTCGTAGCTTATGAATCATTGAGAAGAAACGCAATGTTTATTTTCAATGACGAAACAACGACATCTGTGAACCGGCTCTCGCAGATTGTAAAGTTGCATCAGGTATGTTGTGGGTTTACCATCAATGATCAAGGTGAGACCCACGACCTGCCTACAAAAAGATATGATGAGCTGTTCAATGTGTTAGATGAGGTTAGTGGTAAAGTAATTATCTGGGCTAACTATCGACACAACATTCAAACAATAACAAGTAAACTAAAGGAGAAATACGGTGATACTTCGACTGCAGCTTTTTATGGTGATACAGAAAATAAAGTACGCATGGATCTTGTCAAAAATTTTCAGGACAAAGAACATGATCTTACGTACCTTGTGGCGAACCCTAAGACTGGTGGATATGGAATTACTCTTACTGCCTCTCATACTGTTGTGTACTTTTCAAACAATTATGATCTTGAGATAAGATTACAAAGTGAGGATCGTGCCCACAGAATAGGACAGAAGAATAAAGTAACGTATGTTGACTTTGTTTGTAAGGGTACAGTAGATGAAAAGATTTTACTTGCTCTTAAGAACAAGGTTGACATAGCCAGTCAAGTTATGGGTGATGAGCTTAAAGCTTGGATTACTTAGATTTTTTTTTAAGATTTTTATTATGTACTTTTATGTTTCTAACTACAGGACCAGGTCCACCAAAGTCAAACTCATTTATGGGAGCGGCCATTACTGCTCCTGTGCCAGCTTCTTTTTTGTATTTTTTTGCAAGCTTCAAAGCCTTACCAAATCCCCTTAATGCAATACCAACAAGTCCTGCCATTATTATTACTTAGATTTCTTTTTTCTTTTTAACAATTCGCCACCGCCTACAACCATTGCAGCGGTTCCTAACATACCAACAGTTCCGGCTCGTTTATTACTATCTTTAATAACATCCATTCTTGATTTAAATTTTTTTCCTGCTGGACCCTTCGGTTTATTTTTTAAAACACTTTTTAATTTTGTTTTAGTGTCAGTTTTTAATTTAAGAGATTTTTGTTTAGGTTTTTTCTTAGCTATCTTACTAAGAGCCTTACCAAATCCCCTTAAGGCAATACCGACAACGCCCATTAGTTTGGCCTTACGTTATAGCCTAAGCCTTTAGTAGCTGCTCCGCCACCTCTAGCTTTACCTCTTACGATGCCTTTTACAGGACCGCCATCTTTTAAACCTTGTGCTTTTAACTTAGCAGTGGCTTCAGCAAGACCGCCGTCTTTCATAAAACCCATTTTATTTCTAACTTTTTTTGGTAACTTTGGTAATCCTTTATTACCTTTTGGTATTGGTTTTAGTGCCATTACTTAGTCCTTTCTTGTGCAAATTTACTGGCTTTTGCTTTTTTACCAGTCTTTAGCATTTTTTTAAATTTAGCTTGGTCTACAGGGCTCATTCTTCTTTTAAGAAAAGAAGGAACATCAATATCTTTCATAGGAACATCAACTTCTGTAGTAAGATTTTCTATTATAGGATCAAGATCTTTACCTGTTTTGGGCTTGAAACCCTTAATAGTTTTAGGTCCTTTTCTTTCAAAAGGTACACCTTTTTTCTTTTTACCACCTACAAAAGGAAAAACACCCAATACTTTTTTTATGACCTTAGCTTTTGACATGATTAATCCTACCTTTATTCCTTGTAGTTGGCAACAATTGATGCAAGTTCTTCACATCTATTTGGTGTCTGTTTATGCCAACGACTGTCTTTCATCTGGAAAGCAGCACCTTCCCAATCGCCTTCTTTCATGCACCTAAACATGTTTTTAAACTTAGAGACACCATTTTTTCCCAGCTGAAAGCACATGTTTACCAAGACTTCACCTATAACCTGAGGCAGATCGTGTCCAATCTTCTCAGCTACCAGTTCATCAGCTCCCGCTGCTGCTCTGTTTAAATCTATATCGAAGAGTTCTTCTACCTCTTCCATACTAATCTCTACTCCTTCTGCATATCTTTCTCTTTCATGCGGAAGTATAAGGTGGCCTATGGCAATAGTTGCCTTACCTAGTGTGTCTAAATACATAGTCGTACGTACGCCTTCATGATGACGTACCTGTTCTTTTAGTGAATCTGTTATTTCAATCATATGTCGTAACTTTTATTTATAGTTAATATTCCTGCAGGTTTCAACATATTAGCATTCATTAAATTAGGTATGCCGCCTCTGTCTTCAGGCATCGGATCAAAGAATCCATCAATGAAAGGGTTTCTTTGACCTGGTATTGCTGGGTTTGGCATAAAAGGCAGGACTGGTAAAGCTTCCATGGGATTAATTGTAGGAGTTGTAAATAAAAAATCCTGTTCTACATTACCAGGTCCTAACACATTAGTTAAATTTTCTGCAGTGCTATCAAAGTCAGGTTCACTTGAAATAGGCTTATCGCCTCCTGGAACAGGTATTGTCTGAACATTTCGTTCTTTTCTTTTAGTTAACATTCTTTCATCAGGCAACTCAAACTGTTTTGGTCCTCCTGGTGGTCCCTCAGCTAATAGCTTTTCTGCAGGGTCGCCGCCCTGTTTCATATTAATAGGGACTACTCTTACAGATCCTACACCACCATCTAGCTTCATTATAATGTACCTATTCCTCTATTTAACATTTGTGTTTGAAGGGCATCATCTAATGTGCCTAACGCTAATTGATTTCTAACATTAGCCTGCATCGGCACTTGCATATTTGGTTGTAGTGATACATCAGGTCTAGGTGTAGATCCTAAATTAGCATCGAACTGAGGTTGTAATCTATCTTCTATCTGTTCTTTTATTTGTGCCTCTTCACCAGTCAAATATCCACGTGGTCCAAACATTCTGCTCATCATTTCAAACTGTTGATTTCTTGCAGGTTTTGCTTCCACCTGTGATTGCGGTTGTCTCATTAAACTTAATATAGATTGTTCTACTTCATTTACAAAATCCAATTGATCAAGATCAGCCTCTGTAGGCAGTGTCGTATTAGCCCAGTCTAATAAAATTTGTTTGTTTTTTTCTGATATTGTAAACGGTGCAAGACTTTCTTTTGTATCACCAGGTTTGCCAACAACTCTAGCTACACCTGCTCTCTTTGCTACATCTAGTCCTGTATCAGCTAAAACTTCTGAGAAAGATTTTAAAACTTTTGGATCTGTTAAAATGCTAGAACCATATCTTAAAAGTAAAGGCACCATCAATACAGGTAAGCCAAAACCTGCTGCTGTGGCTCCTGCTTGTACACCACCAAATAATAATAAACTTTTGAATCCACCTAATGTTACACGTCTTTGCACAAAAGAGGATGGGTCTGTGACTGTAAAACTACCTGACTTTTCTGCTATATCTAAGAATCTTTCTATATCTTTTATCTTTGTGCCTGTGCCTTCAAGAGCAACTTCTAATGCAGCTCTGCCGTCAACATCATTGAGACCTAAATTATCTGCAAACTTTTTTGGGTCAAAATCTACAGTCCTAAATCTGTATACATCTGCATTATTTTTGTAACCTTGTTTATAAACTTGTTCTGGGTCTAGCTTTGCTAAGTTTTTATAATCGTCAAATGTTTTAGCTACAGGTAATCCAGTAAAGGAATCTTTTAAAGCTTGATCATATATTTTTCTAATAAGTTGTTTTTTACCTGCATTTGGTGCCATAGATATGACCGTCTGTTCTACTTCTATTTGTTTACCAAAGTTAGGATTAGGACTACCGTCTGGTAGGTTGGCATTGTTATCTAATTCCTTAACCATAACTTTTACTGGTACACCCTCTTTCATTCCTGCTTTTCTCCATGCTTTTAAATTTGCATTAGGTGTTTTTGATAACCTCATTAAAGCAGCCATTAAGTCAGCATCATTCTTTGCCATCGGTAGTAGAGAATCTAACATTTGTTTTGGTGATAATACTCCTTCACTAATACTTTGTGGACCTGGTGAAAAAATTTGTGCATTCACTAACTTATATTGATTTGCCACAGGTCCTTTGTACTTAGGCATCACTCCAGATAAATATGCATTTGCTCTTGTTAATTTTTCCATGGCAGTATCGAATATGACTTTATCGACACCATCTATATTAACTAATTTATTACCGTCTTGCTCTAGGGCTAGTCTTAATTGTGATATTCTAGCTCCTTCTTCTACAGGCACTTGACCCTTACCCTCTACTTTAAAGTTAGCTTGAAAGTCAGATAATAATTTTTGTAAAGTTCTGTACTGTTGAATTGTAACTCCGTCTGGATCTAACTTACTTAATGTTTGATAAAATTCTGTAAAAGCTTTCATTGAACCATCACCAGGAAATCTAAAACCAAATCCTTGTGTGCCGGGCTTTGCAGAAATTAAAACATCTTGAAACTCATCAGCTAATCTTTTTACTGTGTCTAATTTTATTACTCTTTTACCATCTAATTTTTCTGCGTATTTACCAAATGATTTATACAAAGCATCAGAAACAAGCATGGTATCTTTGTATTCTGCTCTTGCTAATTGCATCATATCACCACCAAGAGATGCCATTGTTTGCAGCGGTGCAAAATTATCTAAAGCGGTGTTAAAATATTGTCTAATACCTTCTTGTGTTCCCTCACCCGCACGTCTAAATGGTGTACCAACGTATGGAAACACACCTAAGACTTTTGAGTAACCTTTCCAAAAGGCACTGTTGGTAGCTTGTATAATACCCAGCGGCATACCGTAAGTCTCCGCAACTTCTAACATCTTTTTGTACTCTGGATTTTTATTATCTAATCCAAATAATATTCTACCTACCGCAGGTTTAAAATTCTTGATCAGTGGTCCGAGACTCATGGCTCCTCCAGCAAATGCTAAATTCATATAAGCATCTTTTAAAAACTTTGCGTTTTGTAGCTCTCTATCCTCTAAAGGTAGATCATTAAGGTGTCTTAATAGTTGATTTGTTAATTCATAAATTTGTCCACCAGCAGTAGCCCCTAATGCATCTGCTCCTAAAATACTTGCTGCTGCTGCACCTGTACCCATGGTTGGTGCTGTTAGAAGTCCTGCACCTGCCATAAACCCAAGTGAGCCTATAATCTCAGCGGAGGGTTTGGACACAAGTTGATCAGGTATCGCTCTATCAAGTAGACCACCCACATAAGGTATTTTATTAATAGCTTCATTAGCTTGTTTAAAATAATAGTTAGCAGGATCTTTTATCAAAGCCATTCTTTGATTCGTGTCTGCAATCTTTTGAGCTAAGACAGAGTAATACTGTTTAGACTCAGTTTGTGGATCGTAAGGTATGTCTGATAGAATATTTGCTTGTTCAACACCTTTTAGTTTGTTTAGCTCAGCTATAAGGGCTTCTGTGCTGGCACTATCTTCTATACCATAAAACTTTTTTACCTTTGCAATATCATTAGCAGTAGGGTTAGTAGGGTCTTCAAAAAAGAACTCTGCTTGATTTGGAGTTCCTTTTAAAATCGTAACCTTATTAGGGGGCTGTGGAGGCATTAGTTACCACCTCCTAATAAATCTTCAGGCTCAAGACTTATTTCAAAATTATCTTCGTCGTCTGTCACAGCAGACTCTACAGATTGTGATGAGTCAGGAGCTGGGGGTGTCGGTGCATCTACATCCTCACCTAAAAATTGTCTAAACTTTAGTACCTGATCTCCATATTTTACATCATCAAAAATATTTTTGTCCTGACCATATTTACCAGCTTCAAATATATCTACTTGTCCTTTTCTTAAGAATCTAAGTATCTCTTCTAATTGTGATCTTACGAAGTCAGGTGATTTTAAGCCTTGTAAGTTTACAAGATCAGATGCTCTTCTAATATCATCAACGTTCAAACGACCGGTTGGCTTTAAAGATCTTGCAAGTGCATAGATAATTAAGTTTTCTTGCACTTTCAATCTGGCATAACTACCATCATACCCTAAAGATGTATAGGTTGTAGGATTATAAAAATCATCAATTGTAACAAACTTTTTTACAGTTTTAGTATTGCCTAAGTTAAATGGTAATTTGCTATCTCTTGGTGCTTGAAAATTTACTTCTCTGACTAACTCTTCTTCACCCTCTGGTAGCTGATAAAACACTTTATCTTTCTCACGTAAAGTAGAACCTTCTTTAGCAAACTGATCTCCAAGCCCCGCGCTTACTGCGTTTAAGAAAGATGCGAAGGTTGCTCTTGATTCTTTTTTGAAAAAGTCTACTAAACCTTCAGCTCCAAATCTTGATGGCTCTCCTCTTGCTACTGCCTCTGCATCTATTGTTAACATTTCTGTTACGATATCAGCGGCTCTACCTAAAGTATTAAAGTCACCTATCTGTTGTGAGGCTTGTCCGTAGTTTGGTGCAGATACAGATAATGCTGCATCTTCTTGAATACCCTCTAAAGGTGACAGGTATGCATTTGGTGGGACCTCAACATCAAATATTGTATCTCCATTCTCTGTTCTACCCATCATAAACTCGTAAGTACCTTTATCTGGATTCCATACCTTTTTAGTCATCACAACTTGTGAAGACCCATCTGCTTCATTAGGTATGGTCATATTTTGAAATAATCTATTAGGGTTTTTATATAAATCTAAAGCTGCTTGTTCTATCTTTAATGTCTTATCAATGTCAAATTGTGCTAGTTTTTTTTGCATGTCCATAGTAAATCCAAGATTCTTCATCATAAATTCATTATCAAAACCCATTTTTTTTAAATAAAACTCTGATTCTTTTTCTAATATTGCAGCATTCTGCTCTTGCATGGTTGTTATCGCAAGTTCTTTCATCTTTAAACTGTGTTGTAATTCAGCAGCATCCTCTGCTGTTTCTCTGTCAATATATTTACCTGTAGCTTGTGCAATGATATCGAAGATACCCGCTGCACCTTTGTAAGGTGTACGAGCGTTAATACTATCAACAAAAACATTTAAGGCCTTATCAATACCAGGAGTTCTTGGTAGAGGCCCTAATTTATCTTGTATGCCTTGTAGAGCTTGTTCGAATGTTACTCGTTGACCTAATCCCATTCTCTCTGCTATGGCACTGTACTGATCTTCTAAAGCCTCTCTTACTGGTAAAAATTGATCTGCATTTTGTAAAGCTAAATTGTTATATGCTGGTGTTTGATCAACTGCTTGAGATGCAATTTCTGCTGCTGTTTGATTTTTCTCCTCGTAATTTACAGGAGGTGTAACTTCAAATGTACCACCCTGAACATTGGGTACTGGATCGACAGGTCTTACAGGTTCAATGACAAGATCTGTCTTAAATGTATTTAAGGTATCAAAACCACTATTAGACATATCTCTATCCTATGTTAAAAAGGTTCCTAATTGACCGATCCCCGATAATAATGGATTACCTTGTGGTTGTGTATTAAAGCTTTGTAATGTTGGAAACTGTGAGACTAAACCAGATTGAAACTGTAAAGCATTAAATGGCTGCATAAACCTCGCAAGATTTGATTGTTGTGCTTGATTAAACTGATTTTGTAATGCTTGTTGTTCTGTTACACCAAGGCTACTTAATGTTGTCGCTAAATTACCTAATGCTGTTGGTTGGTTAGCACCAAACTGTCCAAACAGTTGTCCTATACCTCTTTGTTGTTCAGCACCTGCAAGACCTAATCTAGCTGCATTTTGTTGTGCAGCTCTTTGATCTTCAAAGGCTTTCTGTGCTTGTGTCTGTGCTCTATCAAAACCACCTGCAAGAAGATTTGCAATACCACTACCTAGTCTATCCTGAAAACCTCTTTGTGCTTCAGCTTCCAAAACACCCTCACGTCCACCACCAAAAGCACCAGCACCGATCGCTTGTGCGGCTCTGCCTTGCCTTGCAATGTTAAACTGTCGTTGTGATTCTTTAGTAAAATTATCAATAACTTCTTTTTGAAAAGGATTCATAAATGCTTTATATGATTCAGGATCAAACTGACCCATGCTTCCTGCAGTTGTAGTAGCTGCATTGGATATGGCTGCGTTCGCTTGACCTAAAGCACCTACACCTTGACCAAAAAAATCTGGCATATTTGTAGCCGCATTTGAAACCAATTGTGTCGCTTGAGTTACTGCAGGTGATACGTTTGCTACCTGTGCAACTGGCACAGGAAATTTTTTCATAAATTCAGGTGAGGTTATTGCTTCTCCACCTTTAATTACATTACCATAAGCTTGTGCTAATAATTCTTCAAACGTTGCCATTACATTCTCCCTATGCCCATAGACTGTGCTTTGTCTTCTAAATTGTTCATCATACTATACATAGCTTTTGTGCCTTGTTGTCTATCTCCATTACCAGCTGCCATTACAGCTTGTTTTGTCATTACAAATTCACCGTCTGAAAGCATTGCAGGAATGTCATCAGATTGACCATCTCCTGGTCCGTTAATCATACCATCTTTTTCTGGGAAGTCACTGATGCCTCCACCTTGTTTGAATCCTGCTGGTGTATATGCATCTGTAATTTTCACTTGTCCTGTAAGATAAGGATTTTTTTCTGGATCATAAAGTTGTGCTGCTTGATCTTCACCTATAGCGGCGGCTAATACTGAGGCACCGACGCTACCTAATTTTAATAATGAGCCATATCTTTTGAAAAAGTCTGTTTCATTATCATTTATTAAACCAGACTGAACTAAAAAACTGTCTCCACCCTCTACTGCACCTTTTACAAGATCACCTATTGAAAAATCTGTTGAAGCACCCCTAGTTGGTGTCATTGAGTTTATTGAAAAACCCGTCGCGGGCGCATCACTAAAAGAAACACCTGTTCCAACAGTATTAGGTGATATTGACATGCTGCCACCAACAAACTCAGGTTTTGTTAAATTTTGAGCTGCAGCGGGTTGCCTACCAAAAAACTCTCCGACTCCACCTTGTCCACTCATGCCACCTCTTAATGCTGCAGTTCCTGCACTAAAGGCTAAGTTACGTGCAACATCTTGTGGTTTCGCACCACCAAGTAATCCTAATCCCGCTTGAAACAGAGCTGGGTTCTTAGCTGCAAAACTACCGATTCCACCAAGAATACCGCTTGTGCCTGCTAGTCCAGGCACCAATAGACCTAAGCCTATCTGTCCAATTGGACTTCTTACAATATCTTTTGCTGCTTTAAATATATTTTTGAACATTAGTCATCCCCGGTAGCTGCTCCACTAAATAAATTTGGTGCAATTACATGCACATCTCTGCGGATATCCGCTTCAGTAGTCTCAGTTGCAGGGTTGGCTATGTCAGCATCCACTTCTTCGTGACTGCTATACTCTTGTCCTGTTTTAGTATTTGTTACAGTTGTTTCTACTTTTGCGCTATAGACAGGCACTTGTTTGCCGTCAATCGTGTCATAGCGTAGAAGAACTGGTTCATCTACAATTTTTGCCATAGTATAGTTTTATAGTCGAAAATGTATTAAATCAATAGGTTTATGTCGGGAAACCTACATTGCCTGAGATTGTAATTCTAACATCATCAGAGGTAAAAAAAGGATATACAGCGTGATTTAAATCTGCTGGAAATAAAGCTAATTTACCTTCCCAACTATTGTCTACAGGTAAGTCCACAGACTGTATCCTGCCCATTTCATTTGTTAGAAAAAAGGAAAAGTGGCCTGCTTTTACTTGATCGGGTTTCATATTTGGATATCTAGCAATTTCATCTTCCATTTTGTAAGGTATTTTATGCCAGAAAACAAAACTAAATAAACCCTCATGTATGTGCACCGGATTAAATTCATATTTTTTTTGAAAGTTTACCCATAAAGAATGTAAACTTAAATCTACTTCTTTTCTATTTTTATACCCACAAATCGATTTAAAATATTGGGGATATTTTTCTTTATGTTTATCTATTAACGCAAATATTATAGGAAAAATATGTTCTTTACCTTCTGGTATCAGATATTCATTTTTTATATTACCTGCTAAATCCATGTTTGCAGGAACTAAATCTTTACCTTTTATCACTTCATCTAATTTTCTAGATACATCTTCAGGAGCTTTAGCTATTAAATACATTATTGTTGTTGTTTGACCTCTAAAACTGAAACTTCAATCATTGCTCTTGAAGCAGCATTTGCTTGCACTTTCATTACATCACCTTCTTGATATACCATGCTTGTATTTATGATATTTGTATTAGATGCTGCCACATCAACTTGAAATATTTGAAAATCTGCACTGCCATTATTGTGATCAATATTTACAGTCACAGCATTTGAGCCGTCATAGTTGTGGGTATTTATAGTCTTTACAATAAATGTTGATACGGGAACTGGAGGTGTCGCTGCTACATTAGCTGTAGGCACGGTAAATACTGTTGTCAAATCTGTTGACGTTACGTTAGTAATAAATCTTTTAAATACATCAGCCATTTGAAAAAAACCAACTTCTTCTTGTAGACTCCTCTTGAGTGTCTTGTGTATATTGAGTATTTAACTGCTGAACTAATTCTTCTAATTGTCTAATTAATTCGGCTTGTTGTTCTCTTTGATACTCTTCTCTCGGATCTGGAAATCTTGTTAAACTTAATTTAGCCATTATCTTCTACCATCAGGCTGTATATCAAATCTTTGCGTTCCTAATCTCCAAGCTGTGCCAGTCGTATTAGATACCACATTAACTGTAAACTCTCTGCCTCTACCTCTTAAACTTACAAAATCTGTAGTATCGGTAAAGGTCGTTGTTTTAGTAACACTTGTACTATTATTAGGATAATTTTTAAATTCTAACTTAGCATTTAGTGTTCCCTCTTGATCTTCTACATCTGGTATTAATTTTGAAACAAAAGCAAAATCATTACCCTCACCGATTTGCACAACACCTGATTTAACAAATGCTGTGATAGCCTGACCATCTCCATTATTACCTATTTCATGTAAGAAAACTGACGATGCTCCATCTGTAAGTCCACTTATAACTTCATTATTTGCTGTGGCTGTTGAACTATATTCAGTCGCTATTGGATTATCAAATACTTCTTTATCTATCCAAGTGGTTCGAGCAAGTGTTCCAGTCCACCATGTACCTTCCAAATAATTATAAGCTACAATAGCATTTATTTGATCTGATCCTGTTCTAGGATAGAACCACATAATTTCATTAAATTCACCATTATGTCCAGCAAAAGCATTTTCTGATCCTGTTATGTTAATATTATTAAAAACAAATTGTTCTACGGTGCAAGGTAGTTTTTTTACAGTACCATCAAATAAGAAGAAAGAGTCTTGAGACATCCAATAAGATACACCATTTATATCGACACCTGCGTGGCTACCTATTATACCACAGTTTTGACCAAGCTGTCTTAAACCAAAGGTAAAAGGTGGACCTATAAACTGCATAGAGTGTAAAGATGTATCTGTCCATACTAATATTTGACCTCTTGATCTTTCTGCGGCCACGATCCGTGATCCGTCAGCTATGCGTAATGAACCTGCAGTATTCTCTGCGGTTGGTTGATATGTATTTCTATCTTCTTGATTTGAGAATCTAATTAATAAATCGTCTTGAGCATTACTGCCACCAATTGTGGGTTGAGTGCCCATAAATAAAACATGTCTGTCTGGAGTAGAAACTAAACCTAATCTTGATTTAGTTGGAGCATTAGTAATAGCAGTTGCTCTTGTTGAAACTCCGCTTGAAGGACTCCACTCAAAAGCACCACCATTTAAGACAGTTGCAATGAGCAACTCTCCAAAATTGTCAAGAGACCATTGTCTTGCTTCAAGAGTAACATTAGAACTACTTGATGCTGTACCCCATGTGCCTGAACTCCATGTGTCTGTTCCCCAACCAAAGGCAGGAGTTGACAATTCAGGACCAACATTAATTTGATATTTAGCATTACCTGATCCTCCTCCACCTGATGTCGATCCTGACGCAGCGGAGCCTGCAGTCACAACATATGCATTATTATTAGCGACAGATGTAATTTCAAATTCTTTGTTCATATCTAATCCGTCAATTGCAGAAAAAGAATCAAAAGTGACAAAATCACCTTGTTGTGCTCCGTGACCAGTATCGGTGACAACTACGGATGTGGTGGCGTTTGTAGTAAAAGGATTTGTTAAAGCTTGTGTTTCTCTAAGAGGCGTGATGTCATAAGCAACACCTTCTGAGTATAAATATAATTTTCTATCTGTGCCAAAAGCGTTAAATCTAGTGCCGTCTAAAGAAACCCATGCGTGTTGATCTCTGACAACTCCAACTAAAGTTGTGCTAAAAAACCTCTCCCAACCTTTAATTTTCTGTGCAGAGCCTTGAAAGAATCTTACCATATCTCCATCAGTCCATTTGCCCTGACCTGTATAATCAGTGACTTCTTTATTAATACCGGGAGCTGGTCTAAAGTTAATTAAGGGCATGAAAGCAATATATATAAATTAAGCTTTTTTAGCAACCAAAGACGCTACATGTCCTTTATATGCTCTATTTCCAAAATGAGTCAAAGGCATTGCCAAGTCTGCCCATATCTCTCCGCCACACTCCTGCCATAGCCTACTAAAATAATAATCCTCTGATAAATATCTTTTTTGTCCAGCGGTCATATATGGACCAACAGAGAACAAATCATAACAATTATCTGATTTATAAGTTTTACCATTTACTATCTGATCAGTTTCATACTTTCTCTCTGGAAATTTTTTAAACATTGTTCTGAAGACCTCTCTTTTGACTAACATCATACCAGTGGCTGCTTCATTGACTTTAAAATACCCATGCTCTCCAGTAACGTTAGTGGGATCATCAAAGTTGACATTATATCCTAAACATTTTGCCTCTAAATCGTCAGGTAATATGTTTGGCTCTTTCTCTAAAATACCTTTTATTTTTTCAAGGTGTAAATGCTTTCTTGGATAAATACCACAGACCACATCTTTATCAGCGCATAATAGCCTCTCAATATTTTTCCATGAAAAACCTATATCAGCGTCAATAAACAAAAGATGTGTAGCAACAAAATCTTGTTGATCCATCATCATGGACACAATAGTATTTCTGGCTCTTGTGATAAGACTCTCATTTCCCATTGATTGTAATCTTAAATTAATTCCTGCTTGAGCAGACCAACTCTGTAATTCTAATAAACCATGCATTGTTGGTTCTGTTAATAAACCACCATACATTGGCATCCCTAAAAATATTTTAAATTTTTGATCTCTTAATTCTTCTGGTTTTATCATTATT
>VMHT01038959.1_pt1 | contig 13174 bp, 24 predicted proteins | sample 4693611 | NCBI WGS metagenome assembly VMHT01 (sample SAMN12280063, study PRJNA550983) | marine metagenome | isolation source: seawater sampled from same location over 5 years 0.02-0.2 micron viral filtrate | place: USA: collected off the coast of southern California halfway between the port... ... | reverse complement strand
TAATTCAGGTCCTTCGATTTTGAATTCTTGATAATATAGGTCAGGCGTGCATACCATGATAACTCCTTGTTCAATCTTAGAGTCGTGTACGTAGTCATGGGCCATGGCGTACGCTGCGATTTGCAAATAATAATCTTCGATCCATTCTTTCTTTTTCGGACGGTTAGACTGTTTGAAGTCAACAATAGTTTCACGACCATTGTGTAGACAGACAAGGTCTGTTGAGCCCGCGTACAGACCCGGATAATATAACGTAACTTCCGAACCATACCATTCATCAACCGGTGTGAGACCCACATCAATAACTTTTTCGGCCATGGCTTTCGCCTCCTGTCCGAGTGCTGTAAGATCGTCGTAGCCAGTTCCGAGTATATAGTGCTCCAGGAATTTGTGCATAGCTGTCCCCCTATTACTAGATAAGTTTTTGATTCGCTCTGCTTCCTGTTCTCCAACTTTGGCCGTCCATTCTTTTATAAATTGTTGATTTTTGGTACGCCCTAATATCGTAGTCACAGACGGAAGTCTAGTACCATTTACATCATAGAGCCGTGTTCCATGTTCCTCGGTCCTTGTGGCATCGACATAGGTGTATCGATCACTCTTCTTAATCTTTCGACCTATGTTATGGTATTCTGCAATGTCTTTATCGCTCATCATAAATCAAATTCATAATAAAATTTTTTTAATTCTTCAAAACTATAGTTAGCAGATATTACAGTTTTCCTACCATCGTCCAATACCTTAGGAGATTGATGAGGTATAAAAGACGGAAATATAACTAGATCTCCCTCTTCTACATCAACATTAATTACTTCATGTTTATTATAATCATAAAATTGAGTAGCAAACTTTTTATTTGGCAGCTCTAAATAATAGACACTAGCAAATTGACACCCACCATGAACATGCCAACCATGAAAATCGTTTTTATGGTATTGATGAAACCAAACATTGTGCACTCTACCTTGCGAACAATTTACAAAATCATATTCTTCAAAGTATTCTTTCATGTGGGTTAAATAAAAATCAACATAGTTAGATGGTCTTTGTTCCCAATCTGTTTTAGAAACATTATATTTAACATCTGTATCATGATCTCCATTAGACCATTTAAAACCTTTTTCTGCATCAATTAGATTAAGCAACGTTGGTTTCATCTCAGAATGCTTTTCTACTTTTCGAATTTTTATTAGATCCATCATATCTTTCATTTTCTATCTATATTTTTATACCAGGCACCTATAACATATCTAACATTTTTTTCAAGACGGGTAACTTTATGCATTTTTTCAGATCCAAATAAAACTAATTTACCTATAGATGGTTTTACCTCGTAGTCTTCAACTAAAGTTCTACCACCTTCATAGTCGTCATTTAAATTTGTTATGGTTGAATGATTATAATATATAAGGTCATTATGCCAATCCATAAAAACACCTTGAGGCCAATAAACTATTTCTAAATTAGCTAGATGATCTACAGGTCTTATTTGTTGATATTTTTTTATAATCATGTTTAAAAAACTATTGTTTGTCAACTCTTCTCCAGCATGTAATACTAGTTTGTATGTTCTACCTTCATGATGCTCAGCTTTATTTGAATTATTTTTATAAATTTCAATTAAATGTTTACACTCTTCTTTAGATAAAAAATTTTCTATCTCGGTCATTTAGTTTCTAAATATTTAGGTGCAAATTTTTCTATGTTATTTAAAGGTGCAGTATCGTGAAAGTTACCACTAACACTAATTCTTGTACAATCAGACTTGTATGGTGCAACCCAGTGTTTAAGCCACGCAGGAAAAAGGTACATATCTCCTTCTTCCGGAAAGTGAGACATGTAAGTTATGCAATCTCTTTGTCCATCTCCATATAAAAATTGTATACCTCCTGGTCCACAAGATCTACCCGTGTAAGCTAGTTGTTCTTTTTTTAATTCTTCAGGAATACTACAATAGACAACAAAAGAAATTTTACCATCGTGATCGTGTGGTGGGTTAAATTCATTTGGTCTTTGATGGTTAATCCATAACGCAGATAAAACGTACGCTGGTTTTTTATCATAAGGTTTACCAGTATATTTTTGATACATTTCATCATACACGCCTAGATATTGAGATAGCTCAGGTAATATTTTATGTCTAGATTTCTCATTATATCCTGTTTCGTGGTCCAAGATTCCTGCTAACTTATCTCTATAATCTTCAGTATTACTTTTACTTTCATCTAACAATAATTTTCTAAAATCTTCTTCTACTTTTAATTTAACTACGCATGGTCCCCAATTAAATACATGCACTGGTATTTTTTTACTTTTTATCATAATTTATTTTTTAACTCCTTTAAATATTCTTCGTTTTCTTGTTCTTGTTTAGATCTAATAATCTTAACATGTTTACGCCATGCCCATGCATTCAATGTGCCTGCCCATTTCATAATAAAATGTAATCCTTGATACACAAACTTATCTAACATTTTTTTTTACCTCTCTATATTCTTCTAAACTTATCACATTATCTTTTAACGCTCTTTGTGTATAATGTTCTATGATCTTCTGTACCTTCTCTAGTTTAGTGTGTGACCAAGGCCAGATCAAACAACACACATAGTATGCATCTCTGAATGTACATCGCCATTTGTATTGCATCAAGTATTTTGTACCATCTTTACGTAAACCTTTTCTTGGTTTTTTGACAACTGTACCACAACCTAATATCTCATGGACCCAACGAATTACAGATTGATCGGTCATCGTTATCTCCATACTAATACGTTGTGAAATAGAAGTTCGATAACCTTTACCATTGTGTTTCTTTTTCTTCTCCGGTCGTTTAGCAAAATAAATACTACCCTCACCATCAAAGAGTCCGGCTATGTAAGCCTTGTCTGTATCAGGAATCATATCAACCACCACGCTTTCCGTGCACGTACTCGCATGGTGGCAAAGGCTCCACACCTCCACGGTTACTTACCGCTTCTTCGGTTGCCGTACAGGGACTAGCGCTAGGCTTTGTATGGACGGAGGTCCTTTTCACATCAAAATTTTTTATTACCCATCTAAACGTTGCAGTTGTAGGATCGAATCCATCAAACTTACTAGTGCACGCTGTCAGAAGTACCATCATCAACCCAACCCATATCATTGACTTCATAAAATTCCCCTTCCGAGTCGCAATCCCAACATTGATGCACTTGGTCCTTGCCCTCTGTTGCCACTTTTAAATAGCCATTGCCTTTACAAGTTGAACAAATGGTTACTGTAACTTTAGCTTTTTTTAATTTTTCCATTTAATTTCTTTGCTTTCTCGTTTGCTATTGATTCAATTGTTTTTGCTATAGATAATTTTGCATCGGGCAATAATACCTTTGATAACTTATCCAATGTAGCGTATGTTTCTTTTGTTAGAGAAACATTTTTATATTTACTCATGTCTGTCATGCGCGTTTCCTTTCATATTAATAACCCATATATAGGTGATATTATAGGATTGTCAATGAAAATATTGTTAACTTTATTAATTTGTTCACAAGTTGCAGGTACTTGCCTGGAGCCATACGAATGGCCTGAACGATTTAATACACAATACGATTGCCTTATGTTTGGTTATGAAGAATCTTTGAAAAAAATGAAAGAAATAGGTAGAACTGATGTGAATCAATACAATATGTTTGTTAAATTTTACTGTACACCAGAAAAACCTAGTATTTGACATTGTGGCAAAATAATGGTAATGCCAAATATCTTCTCACCATTACCTACCCTTATTTTTCCCTCTTTAGGGTAGGTGTATTATCTACATATACATCCAATCATGGTGCTACCATCTTGCATGATATGTAAGTTTAATGTGTCAACATAACCGGTTAGTTTTAACCGAAGTATGTCACACAACTCAAAGCAATCAATCTTGTCTGTTAATACTATTCCATCCAACATTTGTTTTGTTACTGGAATTAGTTGATACAGACCTTCGTTTAAAATTATCAGTTCCATTTGATGTACCTAACGCTATTATTTTTTTTAAACTAGGAGCTGACAGTTGTAAATTTACACCGTAAGATCTCCATTGTTGTTTCATTATATTTAATTCCAACAACAGTGTTGAGTATTGTCGTTGAGATATTTCGTTTGTTTTTATTGTTATAGTTTTTTCTTTCATAATTATAGGATAGTCATTTACAAATATTTGTCAATTATTTAATAAATATAATTTGATTTTTTCTAAAATTATTTCTAAATTTATCATTATCATAAGCCATGCCATGATAAATGTCGGCTTTAAATACCACCAACCTATTGTATGCAGATTTTATATTACACAATATATTGTATTTATTTTTATTCTGCCAAGGATTCGTGTGTTCTGAACCTTCATTATCTAATAATTTTTCATACAAATTAGTTCCATCACAAGTTGATTTATTTAAATAAATTATGCCATTATAAAAACAATGATCGTCAATATGTGGCCACCAAAAATTTTTTGTATATTCGTCTTTTAGATTGTAAAATTTAATGTAATTAGTAGTAATTAATTTATTAGCCTTTGAATGATCTCTGTTTAATAATTTATATAAAATTTTTTCAGTGTTAATAAAATTTTCAATGTGTGAAATATCATGCCTGCAATCTAAAAAATCAATTGTGTTTAGAGAGTTAGGTGTATCCCATTTGTGTATGAATGGTTTAAATTTTTTAATAAAGTTTTCTACTTCTTCAGGATATTTGTAAAAGTTGTCTATTTGGTAGTGATACTTACTTTTAATTATATCTGTATTATTTATTTCAAAAATATTCACCGTTTTTTTTGTTGACGCTTCTCATGTTTATTTCTTGATTTCTTGTGTCTTCCTGGACGTTTACGAGGTTTTGAACGAGGGGCTGTAGATATGCCAAATTTAGCTTTCTTTGCCATTACTCAGACCACTCCTTTACAAAAACATCCATGTGTTCTGGTCTAGTTATGTGTGGTAAATAACTTATCTTACCATTTATATGTTGTTCTAAATCAGATCCACAATTCATACATCTATATAATTGTTTTGTAAGTCCAACTAACATTGTGTATTCATCGCAAGTAGGACACTTGCCATTTACAATTTCTGCTGTAATTTTCATTACTCTAATATTAACTTCTTTATAGATAAAGATCCATCAATATTTGACTCTAATTCTGCCATAGATTTTATGCACTGGTACTTAACATGTCCATCAATTTTCAAACCACGTTTTGCAACACGCTTGCCTTTTAAACATTCAGACATAGATGGTTGTATACGCGCTTCCTTGATCTCTCCTTGTACAATCATAAGTAGGGCTACCACTAACTCTGTCATACTGTTTTACCTTTGTTTTCACCCTCTTTAATTACATATTTTTGTGTACCGTGTTTACCGGTTTCTACTTCTTTTTTCAAATCTTTTGTCATACGCAATTCTTCATTCTCTTTGTTTATTCGTGCTATATGATCTAAAACTTTTCTACTAATACGTCCCGTTGCCATTTGCTCTTACCTTATCTTTCAATTCTTCTACGTCTTCTAGAAGTTTTTCTGTTTGTTTTTGTATAAATTGTATGTTTACTTTGTTGTGCATCATGTCCTCGATCCGCGTTTCAATCTGCTCTACAGATTTATATAGATCTTCGAGCAAAAAATGTTGTTCCTGGTCCACGGGGACCTGTTCACTTTTTTTAAGCAAATCATTTTCAAACAACTCACGTGATGTCTCCAGCGATACTAACCTCGCCGTAAGCTCCGTGTATGCGAACACGCCGGCTGCGACGAGCAGAATTAATGAGGCTACCGTTTTCATCGGCATCTGCACAGCTGCTTCTTCACTTATATTTAAAGGTTTCTTACTCATTTATTTTTGGTTTTGGTAGCGGAAGTATATAATCTTTTGGGTCAACTTTCAATGGCGCTTGCCAAGGAGGTCGTACGAAAAAAGCTAGTAAACAAAACAAAATTATTAACACTGCTGTAAATGCATAGTTCATAATGAGTCCTCATTTCTTTTTTTCCTCAATTTCATAGAAGAACTTGTCGGTATCTTCTGTACGCCAGGCTCTACTATCTTCTACATTCCATTCAGATGTTTGCACTTTCCAATCAGGTATATCATCTTTTACTGTAAAAGATGGTATGTCCCATATACATCTATTGTTTGGCTGTGCTGCATAATTACCATCATCTAATGCAATTATGTGAGCGCACTTATGCTCGTGCGGTATCTCTGAATGATCAGTGTCAAGTATGTTACTATCTGGATGTGCGAAGTCAACAGTAAATAAATATTTTCCTGGGTGCCACTTCTTATCTTTACCTATGTATTTCCCTGCTTGTCCGTCTAGAATATCCCAACGATGCACAGAAGGATAATAAGAGAAACAATTCCAAAGCTGTAGTTCATCAAGTCTTCTGGTTGGTACGTCCTTTGCTTTGAAACCACGTTGAATAAACGCGCTAATTGGGAGGCGATAAAAGATTGCGCCATTTTCCATGATAGCGTGAAATAAGATGCTGCGACCTGTAAGACTGCTAAGACCGAAGATAACACAGTCTTCAACTTCTCCATGATGTTTTTGTAAGTCATATAAATACTCCTTTTTTATTTGTGCATATACTACAGGAATGTTTGCATTTAAGTAAGCCATAAATTATATTATCTTTAACCATGTTCTTTCCTCTCTAGTTCCACCAAGAGGTAATTTTATAGCAAAACTACAACTAATTCTCTTATCTGTCAATGGCACGGCCCTGTGATATACTCCTGCAGGTATGTAAACATAGTCTCCAGTTTTTAATTTTTTAGTTATTTTTTTATCTAAAAAAATTTCAAATTTAATTTCTCCTTCACAAGCTACTATAAAATTGTGAGCCATATCTTTATGTTTTTTAAAACTTGCAGAGTCTCGATACAATGAAAAATAAATATGACAATCAACTGGAGAGTTAAATTTTTTTTCTAATTGACTAGCAACATTATTTATTTTTAAATTTGCTCTACTACAATCTATGAGATAACAGGTCCCTTCTTTTGTTAATTTTTTTATTAGTGATATGGGCCAACAATTTTGATCAGTAGCCCAACAATTGTTATGCCATCCAAACGTACGATCTGCCGATTTTATAAATATAAATCTTTTATTATTTGTAAAAGGTCTTAAATTTAACAAAGTTTCTAATTCTTTGAACGTAAATAATTTTTCCTTAATCGAACCAAAACTAACTTTATTTTCTTCAAGGTTATTAATCATTTTATTTGTCCCCAATTAGGACCAGACTCATAATCAACTTTATTTGGAACTTCTAAATTAACAGCAGATTCCATAATATCTTTTATCTTCTGTGCATGCTCAGGACTATCAACAGATATATCAAGTTCATCATGCACTTGTATGTGTGGTGTGATGCCTTCTTTGTATAAATCAATCATTGCTTTTTTTGTCATGTCTGCAGCTGATCCTTGTATTAATTTATTTAAAGCTTTGTAAGTGTATGCTCTTTTAATACCTGGTCCATGTTCCGCGAGTGCTGCTTCATGTGATAATGCTTTATGTATACCAAATTGGTTAGGTTCCCACAGGTGAAACCTACACAGTCTACCAAGTAAAGTTCTAACTTTACCTCTATCCTGTGCTCTTGCCATAACGCTATCCATTAATTGTTTTACAAATGGTACGCGTGAATGATATTGTCTAAATAATTCATCAGCTTTTTCTTTGTTAACACCTAACTCAGCCTGTAATTTATTTTTACCCATACCATAAAATAAACCAAGGTTAATTGTTTTAGCTTGTTCTCTAGGTATGTCAGCCATATCAGCTACAATTTTATGAAAGTCTGCATCACCTTCATTGTACGCATCTAAAACATCACCAACAGAATACATATTTTGTAAAGCAGCATAATGCACAACTAGACGTGGTTCTTGTTGTGAGTAATCAAACACACCCCACTTACAATTATGTTCAGGTATAAAAAGAGATCTAATCATTGGTCCAAGTTCTTTGTTTCGTGCTGGAATTTGTTGTAGGTTAGGATTAGAATAACTAAATCTACCAGTTACAGTTCCACCATTATCTGATCGCAGTTGATTTATTTCAGCGTATATTCGTCCTTTATGTTCATGTTTAATTATGGTATCAATAAAAGTTGTATGTGCTTTGTTTATTTCTCTTGCACGTGCAATCTTTTGCACCATAGGGTGTGGATGGTTTTGTAAAAAATTTTTAGTAAATGATGGAGAATTTGTTTTTTCGGTTCGGTCAAATGGTAGGTTCAATTTTTGAAAGACTTGCGCAATGGAACGTGCTGCCCATATTTGAGTATCTACTCCTGTTTGTTTTTTTACTATTTGTAGGCATGCTTTTTCTTCTGCTAATAATTTCTTTTTTAATTCGTGCGCTCCTTCAGTATCTACACGAACGCCTAAAAATCTCATATCAACGAGGCAAGGAAATAATTCAGTCTCTAAGTTAAATATATCTTCAAGGTCTTGACTCATAATTTCTTTTTTCATTTCTTGCCATAATTTTAAAGTCAACACTGCATCTTGCTCAGCATATTCACCCACATACATTGCAGGTAATTTATACATCTCAGACTTAGGATCTATACCCCATTGTTTTGCTGTTTCAGCCAATACAGCCTCATTTTTACCGACTCCGACATAATCCCGACCCAGACTACCTAAATCGTATCGAAAGCGATTCTCGTCCACGAGAGAGCCAGCAATCATGGTATCTACTATCTTACCTTCTATTTTAAATCTTTCAGCTCTTAAAAAACATACATCGTACATAGCATTGTGAAATATCTTAATTGCAGGTGTATTCAACACATCTTGAAACCATCTTGTAACCATTCCATGATCCATATTACCACCACCTTCATGACGTATAGGATAGTATCCTGCCCAATCATGCACAGCTACAGCTATACCTACGATGTGTCCTTTACTTGTTACAGATCCAGACCCCATAATTTTTAAGTCAGGATCTTTTGTTTCTAAGTCAATTGAAATCTCATCGTACTTTGATAGATCAGGAAATTCTGTTGGTGGTAACCACTCTACCTGTGGACTGAACATAGGTTTCTGTATCATTTGTAATCCCTCTCAATTATCATTTCTATAAAATGTATTGCTTTCAATAGATCTTGCTTCTTTCCCTTATCACGATGTCTAATAATATATTTTATAGCACAACCTTCAGGATATAGCAATTCATTCTCTACTACAAACTTACTGGGTTGAATTTTATACTTTTGGTAGTGACTCCCGCCGTGCTGCTTGTCCCATACTTTACTCATAGATTATATCCTTTGTTGTCTTGTTGTGGTCTAATGATATGTAAATGTTCCTTGGTCCTTGTTGCACCAACATAGAACAATCTATTCTCATCATCAGGATTTTTTTCGTAACTTCTCATTGTATTAAATGAAAGATCAGTTAACAGCACAACGTTTTCTGCTTCACCACCCTTTGCACCATGTATTGTAGATAAAGTTATACGTGGTGCTTCATTTAACTTTTCTCCTTTTCTTCTCATTTGTTTTAAATAATTTACTTCTCGTCTTGGAGCTGCATCAAATGCTTCAAACCACACAGCATCAGTTTTTAAATTATAATCTTTTTTTAACGTTGCTATGTCATACATGCCATCTTTAGTCATTGATTTTAATTTATTCTTATCTACGTTCATGTAACCATATACTCTTTGCACTTGATCATAAGATAATGGTGCACCTTTTCTTGCATTCTCCCAGTCTAATGCTGCCATGTGTAGTGTGTGTTCTTTTTGTTTTTTAAATTTATTATTATAATAATATCCATTTTCATAAAGTGTTGGCTCTAACTTATCTAACATGTATTTAGTTCTAGCTAAAACCAACCATTCACCTGATGACATGTTTATGTCCTCAAAGTCATCATATCTAGAAAGAGAACCTTGATGAATTTTTGGATTCCAAGATTTATTTATTCTTGTTTTAATTTTATTTATTATACCCATAGCAAGTCCATGAACTTTTGCAGGTATTCTATATGATTGTTGCAAGGGCAGCATATGTCCTTCTTGCGCTATGAAAGAGTCCACATCTGCCCCTGCCCATCTAAATATTGCTTGGTCATCATCACCTGCAATAAAAGAATCATTTGTTTTTTGCCAAATTGCTTTTGCCATGTCCCATTGCATTCTTGATAAGTCTTGTGCTTCATCTATAAATACAACTTCGAACTTTGGCACTGATACATCTGACTTTGTAAATTCTAATATCATGTCATTAAAGTCTATAAGATTATGTTCTTTTTTATATCTTTGTAGTTCGTTTGATATTATTTTTAATTTATCTAATTCTAAATCTTGATTATGTTCTTGTAGATTGTATTGTTGTTCAGCTGTAATACCTTTTAATATTGCAAGGTTTACTATTCGAAGATATTCACTATCTGATGTAAATATTCCGTTGTGATCATTTTCATAAACAGCGTAATTTATTTCTTCTTTTACTCTTTTTCCAAAGTCTTGATAGTGTCTACGTTGCATCACATTTTCTTTTTTAATACCAAGTCTTCTAAATGCTAATGAGTGCAATGTTCTAAAATATGGTAGGTCATCTTCTGTTAAATTAAATTTTTTAACTGCTCTATCTCTTGCTTCGTACGCAGCTTTTTGTGTAAATGCAAAATATCCTACTTTGTCAGGATCTGTATTTTTAAGATAGTCATCTACTTTGTTTAACAACGTAGTTGTTTTTCCTGTGCCCGGTGGTCCCAATACAATTGTTTTCATTTAAAATCTGGTCCTTTTAAAAATATTGTTAGACTTTTTCTAGTTCCTTTTGTTACAGGTTCAACTTTGTGTAATATGTGAGACTTAAACATAATCATATCACCTGGGTTGCTTAATTCATTTATTTCCATAGGTGAACCAGTAGCGTTTAATTTAAATTGACCTCCCTCATAAGGTTCTTCTGAAACATTAATTAAAACAGTTAATTTTATATCTAAAGAAAAATATTCTTCAGAATCCGTATGCCAATCATACTGACCTTTGTTATCACTTGAATAAATATTATAATGTAAAAATTGTTCTTCATAATCAAAAAGTTTGTAACCAAAACGTTCTTTGTTTGATATGTAACAATTTAAAACAGCATTTTGTAAATATTTTTTTATTTTTTCATAAGATAAAAATGTAACTTTAGATGTTTTTGTAATATTTGGTGCAGGTTTATCATGCAATCCAAGACGTATACCGTTGTTAACATAATGGTAAACAGGTTCACTTTCATTTATTTTTTTAATATTTTCTTTTGAAATAAAATTTCTCCAATACCAATAATCATATTTTTTTTTCATTAATATGGTGTTTCCTCTTTTAATATTTTTTGTTTGTATTCTTCTGTTTTCTTTTCAAATTCTTCTACAACATAAACAGATAGTTTATTTTTACCTATTCTTTTATCTGTACAACCACATTTTTCTCTTAACATTTCTGCTGTTCTTGAATAACCAAGATCCCAACGCTTACGCATCAAATGATTATGATAAAATTTATCAAACACAAAATGATGATAACCATTGTTAGTCCAAGTACCACCTCTTGGTAAGTCTTCTTTTGAATCTAACTGTGTTCTATTTAAACAATATTCTTGTAAATGATTGTGTAGTTGATCTTCCGTACGTAAACCTTCTGCAGGTTCTGTGACTTCTGCATTGTTTAATAATATGTTTGTTATATGAACCCAATCTTTTTCTTTTAATGTAGGTGGTCTATTTTTTAACTGCACCATACATGCTTCTTGAAATAAACTTTGTTGTCGTAAATGTTTTACACTTTCTAACTTTAATCTTTCTCCATCTACATTAAGATAATAATATGGATCTTCTAAATCTATAACTTGTAAATCTGTAAGATTTGGAAATAATACTTCTTGACCTATACCAAACTTTCTAGATCTACAAAGAGTTTTGTCACATAAACTACACATTGGTTGATCATTACATTTATAGCCCCAATCTTTTTTATCATGTTGTTTAACAACAATATCTACCTCAGAATCTGACAATGGTTTTTCCATTACATTTTCGTTAAACACAATTAATTTAGATTTCCATCCATCCGGCCATTTTTGTTTTGCATAGACACCATAATGAAACAACGCATTATTTCTACCACCCTCACCTATTTTGTTTTCTGACATTAACTCAATACATGGTGGTCCATCAGAATATTTTGTTTCTGGTCTTTTTATTTGTAATTCTTGTAATGCATTAGGATCTAAATAGTTTGAAGTATGTAAGTCAAAAAAATCGTTTAGTGTAGCAGCTTCACCATTTTTTTTAAATGCATATCTAACAGAATTTTTATGATTAAAGTATGGAAGATTAAGAAAGTTTCCTGTATCATCTTGTGATTTTAATTCTGTTTGTTTTGGAAATACTTCTGAATTACCATAACCTAGTACAGCCCTTATCTGCACTAATTTATCTCTCATTAGTTTTGCTGATACATAATCCGATGTAAATAAAAATACATGTGCACCTCCTGACTTTGATCTACATACAATCAAAGGTAGTTTCATATTTGTTATTTTATCTATTAATTTTTTGTGATCAAAACCTGCATAAGAATCTATATCTATACAACCCCATCTACATTGGTTGTCATCGTTAATAGGTATAATACCTAAATTTTCTTTACCTTCTAAATGTTTTTGCCAAAGTTCATCTGTAACTGATTGACGTTTTACAAAAGACTTACCTTTTATTTTTGTACCATTACCATTAGTGTCTTCAACAATAGTGACACCATGCGCACGTTCTAAGCCTGTAAATATATTTTTAAATCTTTCTATCATATAGCGCTTTTTAAGTGGGCGTTTCCACTCTCGCTTTGACGCCCACTACCTAGGATTCTAGTATGGTGAATTAGACTTTGTAGTCTCTTCTGTACCGTGTTTAGCTTGAATCTCACCCTTACCTACAGATTCAGCAAAAGCTTTTGCCATATCATAGATACTTTTATCTGAGACTGGTCCTACTTTTGATACATCCCAACCAAACCATGTTCCTTTGTCATTAGACATCTGAACAGTGGATAGATTATAAATGTGGCTGTAAGTTGGCGGAGTAAACAAACCATTTTTACCCTGCATTTTGATACCCAT
>VMHT01027369.1_pt1 | contig 13174 bp, 11 predicted proteins | sample 4693611 | NCBI WGS metagenome assembly VMHT01 (sample SAMN12280063, study PRJNA550983) | marine metagenome | isolation source: seawater sampled from same location over 5 years 0.02-0.2 micron viral filtrate | place: USA: collected off the coast of southern California halfway between the port... ... | reverse complement strand
GGGTGGGTGAGGCTGCGCTTTATGGCGTATTCGAGCCTGCCTTCGACAAGGAGGGTTAAGTCGTAACAAGGTATCTGTAGGGGAACCTGCAGATGGATCACCTCCTAAGAAACCGGAGGCTGGGGTCGCTTGCGACCCCAGTCTCCAACCCTTTTTTTATCGCCCATGCGGTTTACTTTTTACACCGAAGTGGCTTGATTCACGCGCTCAAAAGGTGCGTGAGTGTTCAATTGAAGGCTGCTCGAAGCTTGGCCTCGATGGTCGTTCGGAACGTGAGCAACATCAACTTCGGGGCTTCTGCGTTCACGGTAATGGTTGCGCCTCGATTGAAGTGAACTTCATCCCAACCGTCCGGGACGACGTACCCTCGGTGCATGTCCGAGGTGATGGTCGTCTCCTCATCGGTCCAATCCAGCCATGCCCATGGCGAGGCTTGGCGTTGTTCAGGCGAGAGGTCTCGGGCGAGAACGAAGTAATGTTGCGATGAGCGCATACCATCGCCACGTGTTTTGAGGTTCTCAAATTCAATGTCGCTCAAGGCATTTCGCAACCAAGCACCCTGTCCAAACCAGGTTGAAAACAACAAGCCACTGCTCTGCTGGTTTGCTTGCTTTTCGCCGCGTCGCATGTGGTATTTGCTGGGGGCGTACTGGTGCGTGTTCGCGATGAGCAAATCATTCATCGCTGGATCGGTGGTGAAACGGTTACCCGACGTGGTCTCGATCAGTGCTTTCAGACGAGGGAGTTCATTCACGATAGCTTCGCCGGCAAACACCGCTTGGACGTCATCCGCAAATGACGCCATGGATGAATCCATGTAAAATCCATAACTTCCCTCCGGGTCATCCGTTCGCGGATGTGAATTGACACCCATGACGGGGGTGGCGGCGTCGATGTTGTGCGAAAGGGAAGTTAGCGTGCCATCGCCACCAAAAACGATCACCAAATCACGAGCGATGAAATCGGCTCGACGTACATGTTCTCTTGGCTTGTAATCAACCTGGTGGCTCTTCGAAGCCACTTTTTGGAGAATCGTTTTCAGAGACATCAAACCCTCATCGTGTACTTCTTCGAAGTTCTTTTTGTAAACCACCAAGATGTTCATGTTCTCCCCCCTTGTCTTGATGGAAGTGGCTCTGCTTCAAGAACACCACCCTTTCTCCACGAACGAGATACTATCAAGGAGCGACGCCCGATGGTAGAGTCATGGAAGCCTCATCACCCTGGGATGACCTCGCTGAGGAAAGTCAACAGAAAACCGATGATGGCGCAACCCTCTCGCCACAACCAATCAGCATTTCAGAGGGTTTCGCCCCCATGAACCAAGGCACGTTGTTGACGGGGACTGCCCAGATGCCAACCGGTCAACTCATTTACTTACAACCGCCTTCAAGTGCTGCCAAGGTTCTCGGTATCATCATGCTCATTTACGGTGTCGTGATTGGTCTCCTCACGCTTATCTCGCTGCTTACTATCAACATCATCAACATCGATGAACTCGCCGCACTTTACGCCGTGGACAAGGGTGACCAAGGAAGACTGTTCCTCTTCCTCAACATCTCTCTGGCCTTTACACTTTTCACATCCATTGCCTTCGTCTTGGCCGGTGTTTGGGTGAAGAACTTCCAACGCAAAGGGATCATGTTGGCTTTGTTGTTGACGTTGATTGGATTCGTATTTGATACTGCCATCGTGTTTATTTTCCCAGAATTCATGAGTGGCGGCCTTATCGCTCCTGGTCGGGGAGGCATCATCGTAGAGGGTGTATTCACTTCCATGTTCTGCGGTCTCATTTGGGCCATTCCACTGATGGTGGCGAACAACGGTTTGGATGAAAGTAAGCTCTTTGGCTAAGCCTCGTCATCCTGACAGGGAGTGATGTTCATACCTCTCGTATGATTCGGCATTACCATGAGCGAAGATGTAGTCATTGTTGGCGGTGCTCGAACACCGTTTTGTGAATGGGTTGGAGGAAAGCGAGGCGACGGCAAAGCAGGTGGTGGTCTGAAGACCATCAGCGCACAGGAATTGGGGGCCATGGCCATCCAAGGTGCCCTTGACAAAACCGGTACTTCGCCGGATTCCGTTGACCATGTTGTCATGGGTTATGCACTGCAGACCTGTTCTCAGTCCATCTACGGTGCCCGACATGCTGGCCTCAAGGCTGGCATTCCTCAGGAAGTGCCAATGTTGACCCTTTCTCGCATCTGCGGTTCAGGCATCCAATCGATTGTTTCCGGTGCTCAAATGATCAAACTCGGCGAAGCTAACACCGTCGTCTCAGGGGGCATGGAGAACCTTTCCCAAGCGCCTCACATCCTTCGGGGTGCTAGGGATGGATGGAGGCTCGGACGTGCCCCAAAGGTTGAGGATTACATGATGACCAACCTTCAAGACATGACCTGTGGCCTGTTTATGGCACAGACTTCCGATGAACTATGCCGGAGAAAAGGAGTCACTCGAGAGGAAATTGACACCTTTGCAGCGCTTTCCCACGCTCGCACGGCGAGGTCCATTGACGAGGGCGTATTTGAGCAGGAAATCGTCCCCGTCACCATCAAATCACGCCGAGGCGAAACCGTGCTCACTCACAAGGATGAGGACCACGTGGTTCGGGGCACGACCCAAGAATCGCTCTCGGGTTTGCCAACCGCTTTTGGTCCCGAATCCTTTGTCACAGCAGGCAACGCTTCGGGTGTTGTCGATGGTGCGGCAGCGGTTGTCATCAAATCAGCCACTCAAGCAAAGGCCGATGGTGATGCTCCACTTGCTCGAATTGTTTCTTGGGGCATCGTTGGTCTTGAACCGGCAATCATGGCTTACGGGCCGGTCCCTTCCTCTCGGCAAGCCCTAGAGCGAGCAGGTTTGACGGTCGATGACATTGACCGTTGGGAGATCAACGAAGCCTTTGCAGGCCAAGCGGTTGCTTGCATCAACGACCTCGAGATTGACGTGGAGAAAGTGAATGTTAACGGTGGAGCCGTCGGGCTCGGCCACCCCCTTGCTGCGACAGGAACTCGCCTCGTTCTAACGTTGGCCCACGAACTTCACCGATGCGGTGGACGCTACGGGGTTGCCACGGCTTGCATCGGGGGTGGGCAAGGGATTGCCATGATCATTGAAACCATCAACTCGTGATGGAAGCAACATCCAAAATGTAGCGGACAAGAACCACGGCGACCAACGCCATGAAGACGTTCATGATGTTCTCCTTACTGATGCGCTCAATGCCAAATTTCGCTCCAGTGGTCGCTCCGATTATCGCCAAGATTGGGAGCAAGTAAATCCACCATGACAACGAGGTCAGTTGGTCGAACAGGCCGTTTGATGCCGTGGTGAGCAAAGCCAGAATGGCGACAGGGACAACGACCATCATGATGGTTAAACTTGAGCCAATGGAGGTGCGAGGGCCGAGGGCAGCTTGTTGCTGAAGGACAGGGACATAGATGACGCCTGCCCCGATGCCCAAGACCGACGAAAGAACACCACCAATGCTTCCACCAAGGCGGAGTTTGAGGTGGTCAATGGTCTGTGGTCCTGTTTCTTCTTCATCACCCATTGCCTCTGGCTTTTGCCGTTTCTTCCACGTCTTGTTAAGGGCCCAAATCAGCATGATGATTGACAACAGTTTGAACACGCTATCCAATCCGTCTCCAAGAGCGTTGACGATGCCAACACCTATGATGGCGCCCATCAGGGCTCCGTAGAGGGCCGATTTGGTGGCTTCATCGTCGTGAAATCCTTCCCGGCGATGCCGTAGGCCGCTTCCGATGCTCACTGCCCACGTCAGAGTCAGTGAAACAGCCAGCAATGTCCCATCAATGGGCCACTCTGCGACGTAGTGCAACAATGGCACAAAGAGCATGCCTCCGCCCATTCCGACCGGTGCGAACATGAAGGCGATGAGGAAAACACCAACCATAACCAGAATGGATTCGAGCATCACGATGCACCTGCCTCACCTTCCGAAGCAAGACAAAGGTGGTGATGCCCGTTCATGATGTTGTCCCAGAAATGAAAGGTTGACTCCCCCCAAAGGTTTCATTAGGTAAGCAACGGTGGCAGAATCATGGAAACAACAACCATTGTCGCCATTGCCGTAGCCGCTGTCTTCTTTTTGATTCTCATCGTATGGTTCTTTTCAACCTGGAACCGTCTTATCAATTTGGACGAAAACGCCCAAAATGCATGGAATAACATTGATGTTCTTCTGAATCAACGCTACGACATGATCCCCAACATGGTCAGTATTGTCAAGGGCTACGCCGAGCATGAAGCTGGAATTTTCGAGCAATTTGCCATCGCACGCCAAACGGCCGCAGGTGCCCTTGCTCAAGGTGACGTGGCTGGTGTCGCTGCTGCAGAGGGCATGCTTGCTGGTATGCTTCCACGCATCAACATGGTTGCGGAGCAATACCCTGACCTCAAAGCGAACACGAACTTCCTGAACCTCCAAAACCAACTCGTTACCTTGGAGAACCAAATCGCCGACCGCCGTGAGTTCTACAACGCTGCTTCGACGAACTTCAACAAGGCCATCCAGATGATTCCATCCAACATCGTCGCCGGTGTCAAAGGTTGCGTTCGACGAGAACTTTGGTCCGTTGAAGGCATTGCCCGTGAAAACGTTCAGATTTCGTTTTGAGCCCACCAGACGCTCAGATTCGCCCGATGGTTGAGGTGGCTTGATGTCCGAGGCACCAACCATTGATGTTCACGACAACCTTCGGTTGCTTGGAACGGCCCACATCGCCACCGCTTCAGTTGAGGCGGTGCGACAACAGATTGCCGAATACCAACCTGAGATCGTAGCGGTTGAGTTGTGCAAAAGCAGGTATGATGCCCTTGTCAGCGATCGTCGCCTTGACAAAGAGGGTTTGCTCAAGGTCATCAAAGAAGGAAAAGCGCCCATGGTGCTGATGCAATCCATGCTTTCCGCAGAACAGCGTAAGTTGGGCATCAACGAAGGTCAGCAACCCGGAGCTGAATTGCTAGCTGCGGTGGAAGCGGCCAACGAAGTCGGGTGCGAAGTTGAACTGGTTGACCGGGACATCCAGATCACCTTGCGTCGTGCTTGGAAACGCATGAGGCTACGAGAAAAATGGAGATTGATGACTTCGCTCCTCGAGGACGATGATGAGGAGGACGACGAGCAACTTGATGTCAATGAATTGCTCCAAGACAGCGACCTTCTCTCGACGATGATGGAGGAACTCAAAGGGTTCTCTCCCGGGGCAGGAGAAGTGTTGATTGACGAACGGGATGCCTTCATCGCCTCAAAACTCCGCCACCTCGGTGATGAGCGCCGAGTCTTGGCCGTCCTCGGTGCAGGGCACCTTCGGGGTGTCTCTGAACAATTGTCATCAGGGGCTCAATCTATAGATTCCTCTTCGCTCGAATTGCTCCCATCTCCCTCGCTCGTTCGAAAATTTCTACCATGGGCGTTTCCGTTGGTGATGATCGGGGTGCTGGCCGCTGTCTTTTCAACGAGCAGGGACATTGACTGGGTGACATTTTTCACCGTTTGGACGGCTTCAAATGCCATCTTTGCAGCCTTGGCTTGTTTGATTGCGCGGGGTCATCCTCTGGCCATTTTGACCGCAGCACTCGCCTCTCCGATTACATCGCTCAATCCAGCCTTGGCCGCTGGGTGGTTTGCTGGGTATGTTCAACTCAAACTTGCCGAACCAACGGCAGAGGACCTCCAAACGTTCCTCAAATTGGATGAGCTTTCGCTTATGTGGTCAAACCCTGCAGGCAAGGTGTTGTTCGTCACAGCGCTGACCAACCTCGGCTCCATGGTGGGCGCTTGGGCCACACCGCTGATTTTACTCAATGTGCTCGGAATGGGCTGAGCCCAAGGTCATCGCGTTGAACAGGTCTTGATGCTCTTGGACATCGTGCACACGAACAATATCAATGCCCGTTCGATGGGCCACTGCTGCCAAGCCAAGGGTCCCAGCTAAGCGCTGAGCAGGATCGCTGTGCCCAGTTAGGTGACCAACGATGCTCTTTCTTGATACGCCCCAAAGCAGCGTACCTTCCGTTTTGAGCAAGCCTCGACCTTCCCTTAGCAAAGCGATGTTGTGATTCTGATTTTTCCCAAATCCAATTCCCGGGTCAAGTGAAATCAAAGAAGCCGGATGGCCTCGGTCAGTAAGGGCCTGTTTCACCTCTTCAAGAGAGGTGCTTACCTCACTGACCACATCTTCGTAGATTGGATTCATCTGCATGGTTCCAGGCTCTCCTTGCATGTGCATCACGCAAACGCCACACCCGGTGCTAACCACGACGTCCATCATCTCCGGGTCTCGTAGGCCGGAAACATCGTTCACCATATCCGCTCCTGCTTCAATGGCTGCTCGGGCCACCACGGCGTGTCGTGTGTCAATCGAAATGAATCCCTCTGGTCGAGCAGCACGTAGTCCCCGAATGACTGGGAGGACCCGTTGCAGTTCCTGTTCAAGGCCGACGGGCTCTGCGCCTGGGCGAGTGGATTCGCCGCCAACATCGACCCAGGTCGCTCCCTCATCCCACATGGCTAAGCCTCGCTGTACGGCCTCATCGTTCAACGAACGGCTGCCCTCGTAGAAGGAATCCGTCGTGGCGTTGACGATGCCCATGATGTGGGGTGAACTCGTGAAACGCATGGCCTTCGCAATGGCTGTTCGGCGGGTGGGCGAGAGCCGAAAGTCCGAGGCCATGAGGCGTTCCAGTTCGGCAGGTTTGATAAGTTGTTACGAGAAAGGGGCTGTTATGTCCGAGGTGGATGCATTGCTTGAGGAGGGCGCTCCTGCTGGCCTTGTTCCTACTGGAGAGGGTGATGACCTTCCTCTGGATTGGGAGTTTGCAGAGCGAATACTCAAGCGCCTGAACCCTCGTAACCAACAAGACGTCTACGACATGGCCGCTCGAGACTCAAAGAACGGCGGTATGCTCATCACACTCATGGTGGTTGTTTGGTGGTTGTTCATCGGGGAAAATAACGACGATTTGTCCGCCGGCGTTTCGGTGTTTTTCTCTTTGAACTTTGAACAGGCAGCCCTCGCTGTGATGGTGTTGTCTTTGATTTCTGCTTTGCTAACGGAATTTAGTCGGGACATGGGGAAGATTCTTCCTTCCACGGCCGCAGGTGGCATGCTCATTCTTGCCGGACTCTATGTCGCAGAGCCCTTGGTTGGTGCTCTGTTCATCAGCAACTCAGATTTGGACATGCAACTCGGCCTTTGGCGCACACTTCGCTTGGGGATTCTGTGGGGTGGAACCACCTATGGATCCAATCTGATTGTGAATGCCTTGCTCCTCAAATGGTTGATTCGTTTCCTTGATTCCAATGACTATGACTTCTCTGAGCGCAACGAACCCGTTCATCGCCCTGCAGCCAATCCACCTGCCGAACATTGAACGCTATCCTCTTGAAGATGAGTCAGGTGGCCGAACCATGAGCCCCACTCCGTTCAACGTCCTGAGGCTTGGATACCGGAGGGGTCGAGATCCTCGAATTACAACCCATTTAGCCTTGGTGTCAAGGGCTCTTGGGGCCACACATTTCCTCATGGCAGGGGATGAAGACGACGCCCTGTTTGCGAACCTCGCTTCAGTGAATGAGCGGTTTGGTGGTGCGATGACATGTGAACATGTCTCGGGAGCGATGGGGTGGCTCAAGCGATTCACCCAACACGACGCAGGGGATGGTGAACCTGGCGTGGCCATTCATTTGACCATGTATGGAGAGCCCTATCGAGAGGTGATTCCGAGAATTCGCAGGGACCGGCCCGTTGTCGTGGTTGTTGGGGGTGCAAAAGTCCCCAGCGAGGTCTTTGAGTATGCCCAATACAACGTTGCGGTTGGAAACCAACCTCACTCCGAAGTTGCGGCTTTAGCGCTCTTCATGGAAGGTTGGTTTGGTCAGGGAGGAAGCGAACGACACTTCCCCGATGCCAAGTTGATCATCGAGCCCTCCGCACGCGGAAAGTCGGTTGTTGACCTCGACCGAGAAAACAAAAGTGATTAATTTCTTACTTGAGCCCACAGTCTGCATTAAGGCGGAAAATGGGCCATGTTCATCCAATGAAATCCCAAGACATACCACACCCAATCATTATGGGGGGCCTTTTCCGACAAAAATCAATGTTAGGGGGCGGCATCGCAAACACGCGCTCTCTTCCGGCGACCCATCGGCTCTACAATCCAGCGGCGCTTAACATCCCAGATGCGGCCGATGGTTTGTCCGATGCGGCCAACCTTCCTCCTGCAGCTTCGGGTCCAGGCCTCCTGTTGACGGCTGATGGTGGCCGCTACCCTGGGGACTTGTTTGGGGCCAACGCCATCGGTTCGGGCGAATTGGTGTTCACCACCGGAATGATGGGGTATCAAGAATCGTTGACCGATCCATCTTTTGCGGGCCAAGTCCTGACGTTCACCTATCCGCTGATTGGAAACTACGGCGTCCACATGGGGGCCTCTGAATCGGCCAAGGTTTGGCCAAAGGGAGTGGTTGTTCGTCATGCTATGCACCAACCCGATCATCGCTCCTCGATTGGGACCGTGGATGAATTCCTGCGCCTTCACGGTGTTCCCGGAATTCACAACATCGACACGCGTGCTATCACGCGTCGAGTTCGCGAGTTGGGTACGGTTCTGTGCGTCTTTGGTCCCTTGGAGCGTGAGGCGGAAATGGAAGCCCAACTCCAGAACTTGACCTCCCCGGAATTGGAGGATTTGGTTGACGAAGTGTCCATTGATGAACCGCTTGAACTCAACCCAGGCTCAATCGACGAACTCGGTGCTGCTAAACCCCGGCTTGGCGTCTTGGATTGCGGTGTGAAACACAACATTCTCCGCCACCTTTGCATGGTCTTTGACGTCGTCTGGTGTCCTCCTGACATTGATTACGACCGGCTGCGAAAGGAATTCGCCATTGATGCGTTGTTCTGCAGCAATGGTCCGGGCGACCCTGCGCATCCCGGAAAGGCCACCGCCGCACGCAACACATTGGCACGTGCCGTCCAAGAAGGCCTTCCCGTGATGGGAATTTGCCTCGGCCACCAACTCATGGGCTTAGCATCGGGTTTGCAGACCTACAAGATGCGCTACGGACACCGCGGTGCCAACCAACCGGTGGTTGACCTCCATGACCGCACCGTTTCCATTACCAGTCAAAACCACGGGTTTGCCGTGGCTCATCCCATCGATGGTATGTTGGCTGCCCATCCAACCGGTGCAACTTCGCCTCCGGTTTCTAACCAACACGGTTCGGAGGTTGAAGTCCGCTACATCAACGCCAATGATGGAACGGTTGAGGGGCTTGACGTCATTGGGAAACCGTGTTTCACCGTTCAGTTTCATCCCGAAGCTTGCCCTGGTCCTCACGATGCAGCACCGCTCTTCCTGCGCTTCAGAGCCATGGTCGATGCCCACATGGGAGGTGAGCATTGATGCCACGCAGGGACGACCTCGAGAGCATCATGGTGCTTGGTAGCGGTCCAATCAAAATCGGACAAGCCGCTGAATTCGATTTCTCGGGTTCGCAAGCGGTTCGAGCGCTCCGCGAAGACGGGTACAAAGTCATCCTCGTCAACTCGAATCCCGCTACGATTCAAAACGACCCCGAAATGGCGGATGTTGTTTACATTGAACCGCTCCTACCTGACACCATTGCAAAGATTCTGGAAAAAGAGCGCCCGTGTGCTCTGCTGGCCGGTATGGGCGGGCAGACAGCGCTCAACATAGCCAGTGAATTGTCCCATAATGGGACCCTGGAACGCTTGAATGTCGAACTCATCGGTTCTGATTTGGAGGCGATTGACAAAGCCGAAGACCGAGAATTGTTCAACCAGGTCTGTGAATCGATCAACCTGCCCATCAGTCAAGCCGTAGCCTGCAACACCATCGATGAGGTCATTGCCGCCGCTGAGTTAATCGGCAGTTGGCCCATTCTCATTCGTCCAGCCTTCACCCTCGGTGGACTGGGTGGTGGAACCGCACGCGACATGGGCGAACTGGTGGAAATTTCTCAGTTGGGTCTACGTAATTCTCGAATTTCTCAGGTCCTCATTGAAGAATCAATTTTGGGTTGGCAGGAACTTGAATACGAGGTGATGCGAGACGAAGCCGACAACGCCACCATCGTCTGCACGATGGAGAACATCGACCCGATGGGTGTTCACACCGGTGAATCAACGGTGGTTGCCCCACTCCAATCCTTCAGCGATGCTGACCATCAGCGTCTACGGAACCAAGCTTTGGCTCTGATTCGTACCTTGAACATCAAAGGTGGATGCAACGTTCAATTTGCTTTCAATCAATTTACGGGAGAAATTCGTGTCATTGAAGTAAACCCACGTGTTTCCCGGTCATCCGCCCTGGCCTCGAAAGCCACGGGCTACCCCATTGCACGGATGGCTGCCAAAATCGCAGTTGGCTACACCCTTGACGAACTTCCGAACCCAATTACGGGTGAGGGGACGACAGCGGCATTTGAGCCGACCTTGGACTACTGTGTCGTGAAAATCCCACGATGGCCCTTTGACAAGTTCCGAACCGCCGACAGGACATTGGGTACCTCAATGAAATCCACCGGAGAAGTGATGGCGATCGGTCGCAACTTCGAGGAAGCCTTCCTGAAAGCCTGGGCCTCACTTGAGCAGGGGTGTGCTCATCCTCGACCTTTGACACGGGCCGATGAATCTGAAGGCGAAGGCATGTCTGAACGTGCCCACGAACCTTTGCCAGATGCCACCCTTGTGGATTGGTTGTCGATTGCTACTGACCGTCGAATGGGTGCTCTCTTGGAGGCTTTCCGGCGAGGCTGGGGGGTTGAGAAAGTTCACGAAATCACCCGCATCACCCGTTGGTTCCTGTACGGTTTTGAGCGTCTTGCCACGATGGAGCGAAGCATCGTTGACCGGGGAGTTTCACCGACTGAACTGAGCCAGGAAGAACTTCGGTTGTGGAAGAGCCATGGTTTCAGTGATGCTCACATCGCCGATGCGCTTGCTGGTTTCCCGCCAGAAGGTCTGAAATCCCTCGCTGCCGGCCAAGATGAACGGGCTGTTATGCAACGCCGCCATCAACTCAAACTCCATCCAGTGTACCGAATGGTGGACTCGTGTGCCGCAGAGTTCGCTGCAAAAACGCCGTATTACTACTCAACCTACGAACCTCATGGTTCGCCGGGCATTGACCGATTGCCGAACATGGAAGAGCGAACGAAAGAACGGTTGGTCACCATTGGTAGTGGGCCCATTCGCATTGGACAGGGCATCGAATTCGATTACGGTTGTGTCCACGCCGTCAAAGCCATTCGGGAGGCTGGCAAAGATGCTATTCTCATCAACAACAACCCTGAAACTGTTTCGACCGACTTTGATACCTCGGACCGTCTGTACTTTGACCCCCTTACTTTGGAATATGTTAGTGAAATCTTACTTAGGGAGCAGGCCCATGGAATCCTGCTTCAATTTGGAGGTCAGACCGCCATCAACCTCGCCTTGCCGCTTGAGGCTCGTCTACCGGATTTGGCCGTAAGCGGGCTTGATTTGGCCATCATGGGCACCTCGTCGGATGCGATTGATGAGGCCAGTGACCGGGAACGGTTCGAAGCCTTTGCACGCCGTCATGACTTGCGCATGCCTCGTGGGGCAACCGGCACCTCTGCCGATGACCTTCGTGCTGCGGTCGAACAGATCGGTTTCCCTGTTCTCATTCGCCCTTCCTATGTCTTGGGGGGCCGTGGCATGGAGATTTTGTCAAACCAACAGCAACTGGACGGCTACCTTCGTGAGGCCTACCTTGCTCCTGACAAGCCTCTTCTGGTGGATGAATACCTCGGCCACGCCACAGAAATTGACGTCGACGCCGCCTCTGATGGTGAACAGGTGCTCGTTGGCGCCATTATGGAGCACCTTGAAGAGGCTGGAATTCACTCTGGGGATTCGACCTGCTTTATTCCTGCTCAGAATATCCCCGAACCGATGCTGGAGCGGATTGCTGCACAGACCAAAACCATCGGGCTTGGTCTCAAGATTCAAGGCTGTTTCAACATACAATTCGCTATCCAAGGGGACGACCTGTACGTGTTGGAAGTGAACCCTCGGTCGTCAAGAACCGTTCCGTTCGTGGCAAAGGCTTCGGGTCTTCCACTTGCTCGCATCGCCGCTCGCATCACCATTGGGCAACCACTCAGTGAGCAAGAAATACCTCGTCGAACTTCGGGACAAGTATGTGTGAAAGCACCCGTGTTCCCCTTCATCAAACTGCGAGGTCTGGACCCTGCACCCGGGCCTGAAATGAAATCTACAGGTGAAGTCTACGGCTCCGATGAACGAGCCGATTTGGCTTACCTCAAAGCCAGGTTAGCCACTGAAGTTCCAGTTGCTACGGAAGGGGGGGCGTACCTGACAGTGAGAGATGAGGACAAAGAAAACCTAGTACCTGTGGCCACTGAACTGGTTAAACTTGGCTTCACGCTCTACGCTACCGGCGGTACAGCGGACGCCCTTCGCCGTCATGAGGTTCCAGTCACCACCGTTTATCGAATTGCAGAAGGGATGCATCCTGACGCCCTTGACCTCATGCGACAGGGCAAGGTGAGTTTCATTGTGAATGTCCCAACGGTTTCAGGTGGTGCGGTCCGTGATGGAAACATGATGCGGCGTTTGGCAGTTGAACTCAACATTCCCTTCGTAACCACGATGCGGGGTGCCATCATGGAAGTCGCCGCTATGCGAGCTCACATTGAAGAGGACCTGGAACCACGAAAATTGACGGTTCACTACTGAACGGGAATAAGCATCCCTTTATCCCTTGACCGTTGATGTTCACCTGTGAATGAACTGGTTTTTCCCAACGATGCTCGTCATCGTTTTGCCACTCAAAGCAAGGGAGCATTTGGGTCATCCCTTACGGCAGCCAAAGCCGAAGATGCTGACCTATGGGTTTGGTTGGCATACGACCAGTTGAACGTTGCCTTCCTCGACACTTTGGAAGTGGAGGGTCGTTTGGGTGTTGTTCTCATCGAATCATCAGCCAAAGCCCAACGGCGACCGTACCATCAACAAAAACTGGGTGTATTGCTGTCCAATCAACGCCACTTTGCGGTTGAATTGGAGGCGGCAGGCTACCCGGTGGCCTACGTGATAAGTTCCGGCTCCTACAGTGAAATTCTTCAGTC
>VMHT01158841.1_pt1 | contig 13176 bp, 22 predicted proteins | sample 4693611 | NCBI WGS metagenome assembly VMHT01 (sample SAMN12280063, study PRJNA550983) | marine metagenome | isolation source: seawater sampled from same location over 5 years 0.02-0.2 micron viral filtrate | place: USA: collected off the coast of southern California halfway between the port... ... | reverse complement strand
TCCATAAGACCACCATCTTCAAACATGCTCATTTGTTCTTTCATCGGTACTGCTCCACCTTTTTTCAGTGCAAGTCCACCACTTGCAAATGCTGTAATTTTACGATACACAGGATGAGTTTTACCTCTTAAATTAATTTTACCAACCTCATCTTGTAAGTCAATTTCGCCTTTAACTGTAGGACGCAAACGTGGTTCTGAAGAATTTTTAGGATATGTTTTTAATTCTGCGCCCTTTAAAAATTCTGTTTCTAATGTATAATAATGTTTATCCTTCTGAGTAACAGATACAAGAGTGTTTATATCTGAAAATTCTTCACTCTCTACATTATTCCAACTCCAACCAGCTTTATTTCCTTTTGTAGTAGGTTTAACGAGATTAACAAGAATATCTGATTTACCTTTTCCTGTAGTGCCTACCTCTGGTACATCAAGGTCGCTAACATTAAAAGATGCCATAGGTCTACCACCTTTAACCCCCATACTTGGCACAATTTTAATATTAGCATTTCCAACTTTTTTGCCTGTAAGAATTTCTTTTGTTATAGGATTAACATACTGACCGCCCGGTTTATAATCAAAACCTTTTTCTGTTAAATTTGATTGATTAATAGGCATTACAGGAATGGCTTCAGAGGTTTCACTAGGAAAAATATTTTTAGGGTCTAATACACCTGCTTTTTCTTCTGCCCCACGAAGATATCTAATGTCTGCTGTAATAGTATCTCTACCAGATTCTAATGCTTCAGCTAAACGATGATTACCTTCTACAATAAAAGGTTGTCCATCCTCTCTCACGTGTATCATTATAGGGTCTTCTTTATACCCTTCTTCTTTTATTGATTCTTTTAAGCGTTGTAACTTTTCTCCAGAAGCCCTAAATTTTTCTTCTCCCATACTGCCGGGTATGTCTTTTAATTCTTCTGGTTTAAATTTAACTTGATTAGCAACCCCTGTTACACCATCTGCCGTGCCTATGTTTAATGGATAGCCAGTGGTATGTCCAAGTTCTAAGGCTCTTTTCTTTTCTGCATCCGCTAATTTTTGTTTACCTTCTGCGTAAGTCTCTTCGTAAAAACTATCATATCCGGGATTATCAATTTTTAATTTTGCATCTTTGCGTAAAGTTTTTGTTGTTGTTCGTAATGCTTTACCTGCCATATCACCTACTACAGGAATTAAACCTAATGCACCTGCTGCAGTTTCTATACCAGCACCAACATAATCTTTTTCATCTAAAGCATCTGATACACGTTTGACTGCCATAGCTTCCCCAACTCCGGGAATAAACTCTGCACCAAACTTTGCTACATCTTTTAGTTTTTCTAATTCTGTTTTATCTGTAGTACGTTCTTTTGCTCTACGTTTAGCCTGTTTAACTGCTGGGTCTTGTATTGTATCCATCTGTTCAGATAAAGATAAACCACCTTCATTAAATTTTTTATCTTGATACATCTTTCTAAGAACACTGAAGTCTCTAGCTTCAGATAACTCGTCTGGCAAATCAAGTGTTTCAGGTTCTTCTTTTCTAATTTTTTTTAATTTTTTTTCTTCATCTGTATCTGGACTAATAAAATCTTTTATCCTGTCTAAAATACCACGACTTTCTTCAGGCTCTACTAGTTCTCCTGTATCTCTTATAGGTTCTTCTTGGTCTAAGTATTGTTCATCACCTGTAGCAGGAAATGCAGATTTAGTCTGCTGTCCTATTCCTTTTTCTTCTAAATCAGATGCAGGAAGTTTTTCCCCTGTTGGTTTAATAACAACTTTATCTTCAAAACCTAATACTTTTTCAATACCGGGTACACTTCTACTATGTAATGACATAACAGTAAAAGGTTTTACTATATCCTTACCATCGTCCAACTTATAAGTAAACATTGCACTCTTTTGAGCATTGTCTTGATTTACAGCATCTACACTAGTTATTAGTGGAATACCAAGGTCTGAAGCAACTAAATTATAAAACTTTGCTCTTCTTAATGCTATACCTTTTACGGGTCTTTGCTTTCCATCTTTAGGGTCGCTTGCACTTAATGCATCCAATGTTTCATTTATTGCACCTGCATAGTTTCCTGTTTTTAAATTAGCTAAATAATTTTTTGCTTTTACGTTTAAACTACCAAAGTTAAATTGCATATCTAATGCATTGTATTTCATAGACAGTGGCAACTCATCCCAATTTACACCTATTCTTTTTAATTCTTGGATATTTTTTTCGGCTACTGCTTTTGCTAATCCTCTTGGATTGTTAGGATAATCAGCAGGGTCTATTCCTAAAGTATCTACAATTCCTAATTCTCTAGTAAAAATATCCGTGGTGGTGTCACCACCTTCTTTACCTTCTACATCTCCTAGTATATTTATATAGGATTCAAGAAATTCATTATCATCCATTGACTTCATCTCTCAGCATTTTAAGTTTACGCAATACAGCTATTGCACCCTGTTGTCTATGTATTAGTACTGAATCGTCTGTTTGTTCTAAAAGTTTTTGATGTTGTTCAATAGTCAACTCTATATAACTACTGAATGCCTCCCACTGCTTCGGGTGGTTGACCAGCGTTTTGAGGTTGCTGAGTGTCTGCTTGCGGCTGTTGTCCATTTGCACTAAATCCTTGTTCGCCCGGAATAGGTACTTGTCCTGTTCCTATGTTACCACCACCAGCACCTGTTGGGTCTAACGGATTAGCTCCTGCTGGTGCGCCTTGTTCTTGTGGTTGTTCTTGTTGGAAGCCTTTCATAAGTTCTGCCTGAATAGCGGCTTCATCCATATTGTTAGTAACTTTGTCGGGGTCTAACTCCATAGACTTTGCAATCTCACGTATAATGTATTGGAACTTAGCAAATGGTGCAAGAGAAGGATTGCTTGCTACTTGTAAGAACTGCATCAATCTCTGACTACGTACTTCGTTAGCCATAAGACTTTCAGTACCTCTTGCTCTTACCTCTAAGTCGCCTTTTATTTGTGGGTCATAGTCAAACTGCATATTAAATCTAAACAGTCCTTCTCCTATAGGACGTAATAAATAATCATCTACATTCTTTATAACAGTCTTTGTACCACCAGCTGCGGCATTCATCAACATTGATATACCACTAGCAGTTCTACCTACTCCTGATACACCTGTCTGTCCATGTGCAAATGATGGGAAACCTGTGCTTTCATCTGCAAGTACACGAGCCTTATCAAACAGCATCATGTTCTCACTAGATACATTCGGAAACTTTGTACCAAAGATAGCTTGACCGGGTGCGCCACCTTGTCTTCGGAACACCTTGCCCGGATACAGCGATAAGTCTTGACCCGGCACTAGGTTTGTTTCATCTACTTCTACAATAAGATTACCAGATAATACAGCATTGTCAACAGCCATACGCATAAAGCCATTCATCAGTGTCTGTGTATCGTCCATGTTCTCAGCAATACCTACACCAAAGAATGAGTATGGGTTCAACTCATAAGGTGAGGCATGATATGGTATCTTAGACGGTTTAAATGGATTAAGAACCATGCGTAGTAACTTGCCATTACAAATCCACACGTTTGCTTGTAGCTCATCTAACTCCATTAGTTCCTTTGGTATTTCAACACCTGCTTCTTCCATAGCATCTGTATCTACCATACCCCAGTATTCTAATACGTCAAATCTTTCTACACCGTGTTCTGGTGCATAGTCAGCTAAATCGTCTTCCCAATATTCTTTAGTGTAATTTTCACCTAACTGTATTACTTCATCAATTACATTTGCTCTGAACATCGGGCGTTTTTTGAGATTCCGAAGTTGCGACCTTGACATCTTGTGTCGTTCAATAACATACTGCGCTTCATCCATATTATTGGCATCAGGGTCAGGATAGAAATTCCATACAGAAACGTGGGAAACTTGTGGCATTGTTTTGAAAACTGGGTCATACTCACCATCCTCATTCCAGTTAGGATATTCTTTGTCAACAGCAAAAGGTCCTTTCATTACACCAGTACCAAAGAGTGCCATTTCAAATGCAGAGTTACGAAGATGTTTACTTGCACCTGATTCTTCTAGCTGGTCATGTATTTTCTTTTCCATCATCTTTGCGGCTACCATAGCAGGGCTAAAGGTCACTGAGGTAGGTGTCTTACCCACACCCTCTTTAAGACCGTCTATGCCCTCTAATTTGCCCTTTAAAGCACCAAGCATATCCTGAAGAGACTTTTCTGTAGCACCTGCTGGTAGGTCTTTACCATCACCTGCAAATCCATATGGACTACTTAATGAAGTATCACCACGCAATTGTTCTGGTTCTTGTGGGTCAAAGTGTACATCTGCAACAACCCCTTCTGGTAATTCAGTAGGGTCAACAGATAGAGGAAATCTATTATTAGCAAAAAGTACATCAACAATTTGACCATAAGCCGCAAGTGTTTTTGTTTTAGTAACTTTAATAAAGACCCGTGACTTTTCAGATTCGGTAAAAGCTACGTCAGGTCCGTACAATCCACGATAGTTACGATAGGCTTTTAACCATCGTTGTTCATCTTGATATCTATAATCTTCTGCTCGTTTAAATCTATCTTTAATAAAAGGTATAATAGAAGAAACATCCACATCTTCAGCATTGCTATCATCTACATCTTCTAGTGAGATAGCATCATCTTCAATCATTACATTTTCATCTTCTGCCATTTTAATATCCTTAATATCCAAATGTTGAATCTGCTATTGGCATACCACCACCCGGTCTTCCATGTGGGTCATAGTCAAATATACTAAACCTTGGTCGTGACATTATACCATACCTCATCGCATCATACAAGTGGTCTTCTGCTTTCGTGTCAATATCCTCTGGATTTTTTTTATCCAGTGGCAATGATGGCAATTGTGAGATAATGTCCGTGCAACTACTAAAGAAAACAAGTCTAGGCTCTTCCGTAAATTCATCAACTTGTAGCCGCCTGTGGATTTCATTCTTGCCAGAAACACGGCTACCTCTGCTTCTGTCTGAAGGTCGCCACCTGCAACCCTTCTGTATCATTTGCTCTGCAAGGCTAGGACCAGTATCGCCACGCTTATGCCAAAGAGAACTATCAAGCACACCATACTTAATATTGCCATCTTCTGCCTCTAAGTCTAGTATCATGTCAGCTAAGTCAGTAGCTAACACTTTTGACACATACAGTTCCCTATACACAATAAGTTGCTCAGACGGTGCGACAGCAAACCATACAACACCACTGTAAGAGCCATACCCATAATCACATGCTCTAAACTTAACCCAATTGCTAGGAATATTAAAAGGTTCAACAACATGAATATCACGATTAAACTCTGTGAACGCTGCACCTTCTTTAATATCCCAGTCACCGTCCAAGAGTTGTCTTCTTTGTTGTTCTGGGAGCGACAAGAGCATGGCTTCGTAGTCACCAGCATCTGAGAGATAGGGGTTATCAGATAACCTAGCAGGTATAAACCGCCTTTTGAAAAGAGACTTCCCAGCTTTGCTATGCCCTGCTGGATATTTGAGAACTTCACCTGTTTCAATATCTGTCGCATCAAATGCCCTTCCATATGCTGATGGGTCAATAAACATTTTCTTAACCCAAGCGTGACCTCTTCCACCGGGGTTAGTTGTAGCCCTCATAAAGATAGGCAAGTCAGGTGCAGTAGACCTAAGACGAGAACGCATGTAATTCCATGCATAAGGTGACTGCCACTGTGTTAACTCGTCAAAGCCTATCCAGCTAAACGCTAGACCCTGATAGCGAAGAACGTCATCATCTCTATCAAGATAAGACATCCACAGTCTCGCACCAGATGGGGCAGTCCACTGCATCTTTCTTTCCGACCATTTAATGCCCGGCCATATTTTTGGGTACAACTCTTGTGACTTAAAGATAAGCTCACGAAGTTCTTCTGTTGTATGTCGTAACAGCAATCCACTAAATGCTGGATGCCCCATATAACGTAGTGGGTCTGCTAACATGGCATAAGACTTGCCACCACCTGCTGAACCACCGTAGAGTACTTCACGTTCCCCTGCAGCTAGAAAGTCAGTTTGAGGTCCTTCGTTTGGTTTAAATAACACATTAGCGTGTTCTTCTGCAAACTCTGTTTCGTATGAAACGTCCTCAATAATCTTAGGCTTTTGAACCTGTTCTTTCTTCTTCAAGGGCTTTCGCTTTGGCGATTGCCTTTTCCGCATATTCTGCCCACTTGCGGATGCTTGCAACTTGGTTCTTACGCTGTCGCTCATTCTGTAACCGTTTCCTTAATCCTACATGAGATATGGTTCTACCACTATTAGTGACTAACCAGTTTGCTACTTCACGGTAGCTGTATTGATTTACGTGTTGTCTAGCTTTTTCTAATAAATCTAACTCTGTTGGTATGGGGTCAAGAATGTCAGGGTCTTCTTCATTTAACTTATATCCGAATGGTACTGTACGTGCTATGCGTGGTATCTGTACCCATTCGTTCTGTTCTTTAATGTCTGTCGGTTGTGGAAGTTTCCACTTGCCTATGCTACGTGTCATTTTTTCTTTTACGGTTGTCTACAACTTTTACAGGGTTTACATAATTTTTAGTTGCTAATCCTCCGCTACTAAAAAAATAATCACGCACATAAGAACGCAAAGTATCAATACCACCGGGACCAGTAGATTGTCCTTTAATAAAAGAAAGTTCATCTTTTCCAAATCGTGCTAGAATTTGAGGTCCAAACTCTTTTAAAATTGCGGCTTTAGTCATCTTTCCTACAGAATCTTTTTTTTCAGCCATTAGTCATTATCCTCTTCACTTACTGCTTTAGGTGGCATAAGCATAACACCACCACTTGCTTCTACCTGCATCTTCTCTGTCTTTACCAAACCTGAACGGTCTAGTAATTCTTTTGCTGCCGCCATCTTATCACGTATGCCTAGTTCTGTTGGGTCATACAGCGCACCTGTCATAGCCATTGCCGCCTTTGGTGCATTACGTGCCATATACATAGATGTAGCTTCTAGTATCTCATCCTTCAGTCCTTTGACAATAGAAGTTGTTGGTGTATTATCTGCGTACCCTGCAATCTTCTTTGCCTGTACAACATCACCGTTTGCTTCTTCAAAAAGAACTGATAAGAACTTTTGCTGTCTATCATTTAATTGTCGTGTCATGCCATTTCTCCAGTAGCCATAGCGTGAGCTAAACGTGTGCTACGTCCTTTTACTTGCCTTGCCCACCTGCTGTCAAGCATTTCTTTTGATGCCGTAGCAAAATCTTTCTCATGGATAGCTGCCCACATATTTTTAAACTTCTTTAATCTTGGAACACCCATATTAAATGCCATGTCCATTAGTACTAGTTGACGTACAGCGTCTAAGCTATCCACGCAAGAGTGCGCTTGACATAGTTCTCTTTCGACTATCTGCACGTCATTCGTTGCTAAATAAACCGCATCAGCTTCAGTTATACCATGCTCATATATTGCATCCATATTTGGAATGTCCATATAGTCAAGTTCTTCTTTACTTATGCCACGGTCTTTTAGATTTCTTCCTATTCCGATTGTGTCAATGCCTAGCGTATCTTGATAGACCGTAAGCACAAGACCCTCTCCTTGGATTAGTTTATCTATGAATTGTTGACGTTCATATTTCATTTCTTCTCACTGCCTAACCAAACTGCAAATGCACCTGTCATTGCACCGCTAACTACAGATATCATTGCACTCTGTTGTGTACTGATATCATCTAATGAAATACCCCACTCAATCACTCGTATATACATTATTGTCATTACAAGCATCATTAAGCGTGGTAGAATCTTGTACTCTAATATTGTCTTTGCAGCCATCCTTATTTTTTTCCGAAGAATTTAGTTGCGCTACGTACTCCAAAAGAAGCAGCCACAATAATGCCAAGACTATACTGATACCACTGAGGCATTGCTTCCAACTGGGCAAAACCATTTGATACTACCTCTTCCATTCCCGGTATGAATGCTAAGATTAATGGAATACTAAATAGAATAGTAAGCCACTCATCTTTCCACGAAGACTGACTACCTTTAGCCATCTCCAAATCCCAGTCTATCTCACCAGTAGCTTTCTTCTGCATTACTACAGCTTCAGCTTGCGCCCTAGCTACCTTAGTAGCTGACTGTGCTTTCTTCTCTTCTACTTTACCACTTAACCATGTACCAGCTAAATCTGCTACAGGTCCTATTAACATATTAAGCACGTCTAAACCTCGCTGTTTTCTTTGCTATTTTTTTAGGCTGGGATACAAACTGTTTACCTGCTTTAGTTCCTGCTCGTTTAGCTTTCGAGGTTGCCGAATATTCCTGTGACGAAAGCGATTTGATAGCTGCTGACGGTAAATACCGTTCTCCAGTTTCACTGGATTTCTTGCCACTTTTAGTTCTCCACTTTTGTTTTGTCCAAGACTTTAAACTCTGTTGTGATTTTGCTAATGCCATCTTACACCCACATTATTAAAAATACTAAAGCGGCAATTAATGCCGTACAAACTCCAACTACTATACTGCCAACTTCTATATTGTGTATAAAAGCATCGTGTTTCTTACGTTTAGCAATACGTGCTTGCTTTTCTGCTTCCTTTGCTTCTTGTATTCGTTTAGCACGTTCAGCTATTATACCTTCCCAAACACCTGCCCCAAATCTCATATTGATTAGGTTCTTCATATCTTGCATATGTTCTTGTGCAAGTTTAGCGTTTATGGTTTCTTCAGCGATTGTGTTTACAGCAAAGGGGTCTTTCTGGGCTTTACTTCTTTTCTTTTGTATCTGCTGTTCACCCTCGAACATGCCATCAATATATTTTGCTATATCGCCTATATCATTACAAGTTGTGATGGCTTTCTTTATTCCATCCACACTCGCTTTAACAAGTGCAATACCTGCCATTGTTTCTGCTATCATAACTCTCTCCTTTTATGATAAGCTAGTAAATAGGTTTCATCTCCTTATTAACACGAGTTGGTAAACAATAAGATGCTATATTATTTTTTTGTTGTTCAAATGTTTTAGCATACCATGTACATTCTTTTAAATCTTTGAAGTACATATCTTTACTTATTAATTTTTTATCTGCATCTAAACCAAGAAAGACATACAAGACAAATACATGTATCACCTGTAGCCACCACCCTTGGCTTTATATTGCTTGGCTAACATCTGGGCTTTTCTTGCAGACCACTGACCTGCACCACCACCACTAGTACCTGACTTTATTCTATTGAACAGGTTCTTACGCATTGTTGGTTTTGTGTAATTACCTGCTTTATTTACTGTACTACCACCCTTGTTTAATTTAAGGCTAGATAAAGTTTTAGCTTGTTTAGCATGTGACTTAGATGCTTTTTTCAAACCTGCTACAACTTTCTTTACCGTCTTTTTATTTGTTGTATTTTTCATAATCTTTACCTGCTTGGGTCATAATATTCTTCTATAGATGCTAGTGCAATAATTTGACTTGCAGATGAACCTACACCTGACAAAACATCTCCTGCATTCATAAAAAAAGGTTTGCCATCATCAAATACGTATACGATATTAGTAGCTACTGCTACACTAAATGCATCTAATACTTGTTGTGCAGAACCACCCGAAGGTGTATAAGATAAATCAAATGTTCTATCTGATGTATCTTTATTTGCAAAAGCAAGTAGCTGTACAACAGCCGTAAAGTTAGCAGGACATGTGTATATAACTGTTGTACTTGTTCCTAACGGCACAACAGCATTTGTATATTTTACTTTGTCTAACTGTGGCATTAGGTTATCCTAATTTTATCTATACAAATTACAGACCATTTATGTAACTTGTTATTCCATTTGCCAAATACTTTTGCAAATTCTAAAAATAACCTGCTCCAAAAAAACCAATAACATTCAACCAAAAAAGTTTTTAGTTTTGTCAGCTTTGTTAACATTCTTTTTATGTCTTCCCGGTCTACGATGTCGTTTCTTTGATATAAAAGAATTAGTAAATTGTTTAGCCATTACTTTTTCTTTAACATTCCACCACGCATCATTTTTTTCTTAGCCATCTTAGCCATGCCGCCACCACGCATCTTCTTCTGTGCAACACCGCCACGCATCATTTTTTTCTTAGCTACTTTTGTTTTACCCATTGCCATCACGTAATCTCCTTCTATCAAGAACTAAAGCGTTATATGTATCTTCAGGAAAATGTTTATAATATCCTGACTTTTCTAGGCTTAATGCCGCATCATCCAATATGGACAATCTCTGTATAAATACCATACAGTATTCTAATTGACTACTAGTTATACCATCTTCTTCTAAAAAGTCAAGACCTGCATCACTAGCATCAAAGTCTGGGTGAAACACCATCAAGTGCATATCAATACCTGCAATAGATAATGCTTCATTCATACCGTCACAAATACCATCAAGATATTCTATGTCAGGTAATTCTTCAGATGCCCATACTACTATATCGTAGTTATGAGTTTCAAAATTTTTTACTTCTTCTGTTAGACCTTCTAATCCTGTATTAATACTAAACTTTACTTGATTATCTACCCATGCTTTTCTAGCGTATGGACAGGGTGGCAATCCATTTAGTTTATCGTTAGGTACTTCAAGAAAGTCGTGTGACCACTTACGTATATCAGCTTCTACTGGATGCACGTGTTTTCTTCTTTTGTTGTTCTATAAATCTTCTAAAAACATTGGCTGCTGCAATTTTACCTGCTGCTTTAGCCCTTTGCTCCATAGCAATAGCCGCTTGTGTTTTATGATTATGACTTCTGCTAGATGCTTTTATCTTACGCACAGATGCTTCTGCATCTTTTACTGTAGCAAACTTTAAACCTTTGATTGTACCCTTTGGGTCTTCATCTGTATATAGGTCACTATGCTTTTTACTTTTAGCAGGTTGTCCCGGCTTTCTAGGTATTCTACGCATTAGCCACTAGTAATTTTATTAAATGCTTCAGGACTAGCTTTCTTCAATGCTTTTAGTCCGGGGTTCATAGTTACACTACCACCTGCGGAGTACATATGCTTCTTACCATAAGCCATGCCACCATCTGCCATCTGTGCTTTAGCCATTTTCTTAGCGTCACTTTTTTTCATAGTGCCTACACCAATTGATACAACTGTTACCTTATCATCTTTTTTCTTTTTCATTAGCGCACCTTTACTAGCTTGTACAGTTTTTGAAGCATCAGCTACTTTTTCTTTTGCATTCTATACTTCTTGTTTAGTAAAGTCTGATGGTGATTCTAATATTTCGTAAGCATCTGCTAAACTCATATTTGCCATTTTACTTCTTCTTCTTCTTCTTTTTAAAAGGGTTAGAATCTGGACGACCAGTATAAACAGTGCCTATTAAACCTTTGTGTGTAACACCTACAACAATACCATCTTTGTATACAGGCTTACCACCCTCTTTAAGTTCCTTGGTAATTTTATTTAACATACCTTTGCTTAGTGGGTTCTTAGCCTTATCCTTACGCTCTTGTATTTGCTTCAATGCTCTTGCATTAGGTTTTTGTTTAGCTGGTGCTTTAGTATCATAGGCTGGACCTCTTGCTGGTCTTGCGTCTTTGATGCTGGTATCTCTTACAGTTTTATTACTTAACTCCTGTATCTTTTTACCTGCACGTCTTTGCTTATCTCTTGCAGACTTATATGCAGCATCAGGATTCTTAGCATCCTTTGTTTTAGGTGGTAGTTTAGAATCACCTCTGCCCGGTCTATATGCTTGAGCATTTCCATCTGTTTTAGGTTTAGGTTTTGCTTTAGGCACAGGGGGTTTAGGTGTAGGTGATACAGATGGTTTAGATTTTCTGTCAGCCATACCTGATGGTCTAGCTTTAGGTACAGCTTTTGCTTTAGGTGCAGGGGGTTTAGGTTTAGGTGTAGGTTTAGATGGCACAGTCCCGGGTCTATACGCTTTAGCATTTCCATCGTTTTTATCTTTAGGATTTTTAACTGTACCACTAGGTTTCTCAGTCATAAATCCCATAGGCTTTGTGCTAGAACTCTTCTGTAATTTAGGTAAATTTGATGTAACTAAAAAACTAGTTGAAGGATTTTTTGAGACTTCTCCATTTTTTACTTCATAATACTTTCCATTTATTGCACGAAAAGTTCTTTTCTTTCCATATATTGTAATTGTTTTATCATTAGATGCCATAGTAATCTCCTACCATTTAACTTTGTGTGACCAATACTTAGCACTCAGCTTAGTGGTCGGTTTACCTTGTGCATTATGTCTAGCATAATACGATTTTTTACGTGCTTTATCTTTTGCAGTCTTAGGATTTTTACCTGCACCTGATACACCCTGCTGCCCAAATCTAATAAATTTATACTTACCATCTTCAGATGCCATCACACAGTGAGACTTAGTAGGATGTTTCGGGGTACGCTTTGGCTTATTAACGCCAGATAGCCCCTCTTCCTTCATCTTTGTTTTGACACGCTCTGGTATAGCCATGCTAAATACTCAATTCACACTTGTGAAAAGCCTTTACAGGTTCATAAATAAAATCAGCTATATCACTTTGCATTTGTTTTGCACGTAATACACACTGTGCTTCCGATTTATAAGGACCCCACGTATCTTCAAATATAGTACATTGATTTAAATCTACTACATCTAATGCACATACTAGTATTAAAGTCTTAAACATCGTCTGTGTCTTTCCATCCTTCGGCCTTCATAGCTTTTTCTACATGCTCTAAAGTAAACTTACGACCATAATATGCCTCCACAGCCTGTCTTACATAGAAGACATCACTATGGGGTATATGTAATTTATCTAATGTGTTGTTCTTAATAGCATCATAGAATGCATCTAATACATTATCTGTGTATAGTTTTACAGATTTTTTACTTTTTGTCAAGAATTAATTCCTATACATATGTATTTTTATTATTAAGGAGTATATTTAATGTTTACATTTAATGTATCTTACTTTTTTTAAATAACATTTAATGTTTTCATTTAATATAATAGTTATACAATACTTATAGGGGGTCTGTCAATCCCTAAAATGCATTAGTTGCATATATTGTGTGTCAGAAATTTGACCTACCCTATGTATATAGTGTCACTTACCTTTGTGGTTAACACTTAATTTACCTAATCTGTGTATTTCTCTGTATACGTATACGTGGGTACGGGGGGTGGCTCATGCCCGTTGCCGTATAATTGGTG
>VMHT01114014.1_pt1 | contig 13178 bp, 11 predicted proteins | sample 4693611 | NCBI WGS metagenome assembly VMHT01 (sample SAMN12280063, study PRJNA550983) | marine metagenome | isolation source: seawater sampled from same location over 5 years 0.02-0.2 micron viral filtrate | place: USA: collected off the coast of southern California halfway between the port... ... | reverse complement strand
GTTTTCTTTATCTATTACTTTCTGTTGCAATTCAGCCTGTCTTGCAGCGTCTCCTGATGGGACTGCTGCATCTTTCTTAGCTTTAGACGCAGACATACCGTACATTAATCCTTCACCTACGCTTCCTAGACCACTACCAATGTTGCCTAAAGCTGCTTGGTAAGCTTGATTAGCATAAGCCATTTCTTGCTGACTGCGAGCTTCTTTACGACCAACAGCACGTTCTTCTGCGCTAGCTAGTTGCTGACCTGCCGCTAAACGCATCTGGCGTTCCTGAGCTAACATAGAGTTTTGAGCAGCTTGACTTTGAGCGGTAGCTTGATTTAAACCACCTACTAATGCTCTTCCTCCTGCGCCTTGTAGGGCTTGTACGGAAGTAGCTAGATTAGCTTGAATAGCATCGTTCTGCATTCTAGCCATCTCGCTATCGTAAGCATTCTTGTAATTCTCGTAAAACTGCGCTGGGGTTTCTAATGAAGGTGCTGCGGCCTTTGCTCTCTCAAACTCTGCCTTAGCTTTAGGTAGCTGTGACAAGCCGTAAAGGGCTTGCGCTCCACCAAGAGCAGCCTGAGCATATCCACCGCCAGCTGCCATTGTACCTACTTCTGCTAATTTATTAATGTCTATTGCCATAATGCAAATTTAATCTTTTTAGTTGACTCTGTCATTGTGCAACCTTGACCTGTCATAGCTTAAAGATAAGGCGTGTACTTCAAAGGCTGTTGTGTCAGTACTAGTTAGTTTTATTTTCAAGAATACATCTCTCATTGGGTCTCCGTCAATACGTGCTGAATGCTCTACAAATACGTTGTTTCCTACAGATATATTTGATATACCAGTAGTACACTGTATAGTCTTTCTGTCGGTAATACCGCTTATTTCCATACCAGTTCCTGATAAGCTAGACCCCGAAGCTGTCTTAAGAATATCTCCTACTACAAACGGTAATCTGTTTACAGGTGTAGTGAATGTTACTTTATCAGAACTAACAGATTCAACCTTACCTATGTATATCTGATGACCTTTAGAAACTAACGTATCCCTTGGAATCATTGCGTATCTATGTCCTTCCCTGACATCAAAGTCTGATGTGCCTATAGTAGTGCTTTGGTCTGATGTGCTAAGTGCGCCTGACCATGTGCCACCTCCTTCTACTGCTAAAGATTCAAAAACTTTAACCATAGATGGGTTTCTGTTGGAGACAACCTCAACCTCAGAAGCATATTGAGTACCGTAGAAGTTATTTCTGGTGCTGTTTACATTATGCTTCCACATAAGACCAGTGGACTCGTCAGAGAAGCTGTAAAGCTCGTTGTTTATGTTTACATACATTGTAGGCTTAAAGCTGTACTTACTCCCCCACACTCCTTCTTTGTGCTTGTACGCGATAGTAAATCCAGTCTCTTCTGACGAAGCATCTCCGATTGTTATGTTATCACCTTCACAAGTAGAAGAAGGCATGGTAACCTTTCCTGTACTAAGGTTTAATTGAGCTATAGCGCTAAAGCTGTATGCTGCATCCGTAACAATTATTTTAATTGTAGCTGTAGAACCTAGGAAGCTTGAGTCAACTAGAATGCTTTGAGTCTGAAATACAGAGTCTACAAATACTATTCCGTTACCCACGTCTTGCCATTCACCACAGTATGTGTTCCAAAGGTTACCCCATGCGTTCCATAAAACAGTTGATGACGTATAGCTAATTCCCTGTATAGTAAACTCCGCATCAGCATCAACAGGTATGTCGTAATCGTCTGAACCAATAGTAAGACTAGCATTGAATACAGGTTCTACGGTTACTAGATACTCATTGTTGTCTGGGTCAAATCCACCAACAACACGAATCTTCTCTGTTGTCGATATCAATGATTTAAACTTGTTTTCAAAGAAACTGTCTACTCCTTTTTCACTTATAGGTGTAATTCCATCAGATGATAGTCTAATAACCTTACCTGCTTCTGCATCAACAAAGTATACTACACCGAATCGTTCTACAACAGATTCGGGGTTTGCCGTACCGTAATCCCCTGCGTAGTAAGAAGCTCCACCAAGCACGTTTTTAGATGCTGTAACGTTTGCGTTACCGCTAGAAAACTCTATTATGTTTTTACCTACAGGTATTTGAGAAGATTTGCTTTCTTGTATAACGGTAAGCGCATCACCTCTAGGAACTAAAGATGCTATGCCTCCGTAAATTAAATCTAAGTCTGTCCAGTTTGCTAGACTTAAGTTAAATGAGCTAAGGTTTAACCTGTCTGAATCTATAACGTAAGCATCAGAGTAAGTTATAGAAGAGCGTCTGCGTATAGTTTTTGAATCGGGTATAAACGCATAAGGTTTATTAGAAGTAAATCCTGAGGAGTTGTAGAAATCACTAATAGAGTAGTCTTCAATAAAACCTACTAAATTGTTAAAACTGCTTTCGTCCCAGTTTAAAGCAAGTAACGTGTTGTTTGTAACATTACTGTCTCTTGTAATCAATCTTCTTGCTCTAAAGAACACATCTCCGCGATTCATGGTTACAGCAGCCTCAGCATAGTTATCCACAGTTACAGATACCGACTGAGCTGAAACAACACCTCTGTAAGAATAAGTAAACGTTCCGTCTAGTTCTATTTTAACGGAGACTATTGTTATAGTTGTTCCTGAAATAGTTATTTCATCTCCTACATAAAATCTAGTTGTAGAGGTTGCCCCACCAGCGCCATCAATTGTAATAATTCCGCCAGCGTTTGATGTGATTATTCTGTCACCGTAATGCTGTCGGTTTACTACGTCGTATGTTTTACCTACTCCGTAGTATACTTTTTCTTCTCTCTCTTTCTTAGAGGTGTGTATTTCTACAAGAACATCGTTTTCCCATAAACTGTTTCCTTGTTTTATTTCATTGAAAGTAAATCCAGTTTTATCTACACCTTCTAATTTAAGAACCCAGCCTCTTTTAGCCTGATAATTAAAGCCAGCGGCAGCCAAGAAATTGTCAGAATCTTCTTCTAGTTTGTTATATCCAACTACTCTGAATTCGTATCCTTCTGGGTAAACAAAGTTTCCTGCTGAATTAGTATATCGTAATATTTTTATTACGTCGCCTTCTTCGTATTTGTATTCTAGCCTAGCACCTGCTCCATCTTTGTAAGAATTCTTTGTCCCCTCCAAAGTGTTAAAAGAAACGTACACGGATTCGTTTACGAACTCGTCTTTATCTTTTGGTATTAAGGGGCTACCTACAGTGTATTGAATAAACTTATCTACATTGTTGTTCCCTGCATATACAACTTGCCACTTTTTAGCCCAAGATGGCGCATTAGATTTAATTCTTAAATCAATGACCGAAGCTCCCTTTTCATCCCTATCAGAAAAAGGTTTTATAAACACAGGTTCTAACTCGTTAACACCACCTGTTCGGCCCCTATCGTCTGTGTATACAATACCAACAGAATGCTTGGTGTCTGATTTAAAAGAACTGTGTCCGTCTAAGTTTTCCGCTATGTATGAAGAGCTTCCAGATATACCCGAAAGAGTGTATTGCACGGCAGTTGAAACAGGATATATAGTATTTATATTAAATCCAGACTGTCCGCCTATCTTCTGAACGGGTGAGTTGGTTATTTTTACGGCTACAGGGTACTTTGAAATAACAGTCGGTATGTAGGCAAAATCAATTATTTCCGCTGCTTTTACGGAAACGCTCGCACCAGCAAACTTTAAGTTAAACTTTTTGATGTTTCCTGACAAGTCACCCTGTTGAAGTTTAAAAGAAGCTATTCCTTGAAGCCAAACTTTAGCGTCTGCACCTATTAAGCCAAAAATAGCTGTTTCCGAGGCGTATACATGTCCAGAGTGATTTTCACTTCTATCAGAATCTATAATACCATTAAACGTCCTGTCCGAAAGACTGTTGTTTATGTCTGCAATTATCTGAGACTTGGATTTTGACGTAGAGTTTCTAAACGTTTCCTTAAAGACAATGTTTTTTATAGGAAGATAAATGTCTTGTTCTAGAGTCTCTTGATTAGCAACCGTACCAGTTGTTTTCGTTCCTGTAGAAAAAACGATATTGTCATTTAGTTTATTTGAAAGTAAGTCTTGGTCTGTAGTAAAGTCAAATGAAAGAGGATAATGACGGTTATCGTCTGCTGAACCTATCTTAAACCTCTCAGCCACAAGTATAAATTCTATATGTATAAAAGAATTTGGAGGTATAACGCTAGGTAAAGAAGAGTAGTCTAAGTTTATTTCATAGTTTGTAGCCCCGACTACGTTAATCTGGTCGTAGTAAGGAACAGAGCCATCTTCAACGTAGGCTTTAATGGTGTACGTATTTTCTCTTTCTCTGTATACTGGATTTAAATCTACGTCGGGCAGATGATTTTCATAACCTTCTGTGTAGTTTCCGTACAAAAGTCTGTTCCCCGTAACAGCTTGCGACTTGGCTAGCTGAGGCACATTGTCGTAAGATTTGTTAACCTCGTCTAAAGAAAGCGCTGAACCAAGCTTGTCGTTTGTAAATTCTACTTTAGAAGCAGCCGATGTAAAATTATTGCTTATTTCGTCAATCTCATAAAAAGTCTGAGAGTTTAGCTCTTTTGCATATACAGTTATTTTCTCTGCGTCAGCCACTGTGTTCCTTACGAACACGTTTATCTGATTATAAAAATCTTTTGACGAGACCTCTATGAAATCAGACTTTAACTGAGTAGAAGAAAAAGTATAAGAAGACCATTCTGACAAAGCAGACACCTCTCCGTCTTTATACTTGTATCTATATGCAAATTGAAAATGCTTTTTACGTATAGAGCTTGAGCCTAGGTCGGGATTGTTTACCAAAGAGTAAGACGGGGGGAACGGTGGTCTTTCTTTAGCCACGGTAAGGCAAGACAGCTTTTGCTCGTTACTACCTGTTGTAAAAACCACTGGATAATCTCCAGAAATTAATCTGTTGACGTTTACCTTCATAGGAGGATTGATGTTGTCAGTCCAATAAAACAAGGTCTCGTTCTCTTCGTTTACAACTACATCACAATCAACATAACTAAACTTCTTAAAGTTTAGTACACTATCTTGATACAACTTCTGATACTTACCAGATGTCATGTCTAACCTATATATACCGTGATTAGAAGCGCTATTCCATACAAGAAACAGAATCTCCTTGTTTTTCTCGTTTGCTACTGAACCTATAACCCTGTTATCTCCACTTGGGAAAGCATCTGACGAGGTCTTGTTAGAGACCACGTCCGTACCTTTTATATTTTTTATAACCCCCGCTGTGCCTTCGTCATCGTTAGATACACGAACGTTGAGGTTGTCTGTCATCTCAACAGACTTTACAAGTTTCTGGTCAGTATCTGAATTTAGGTACTGAGGTATAAGTTTATCAATAGCCATAGATTAACCTTTAGGGCTTTGCTTGAAGTTCTTTCTAATAGTCTTAAAAGCTTCTTCTTTTGTAAACGACTTAAGACGAGCATTGGCTAGTCTTCGTTCATTGTAATACTCTTGTCTAGCTCTTGATTTCTCTCCTGCTGGTACGTTAGCTTTTCTCTCTATAAGTCTGTAGTACATGTAAGAGCGCAATGCGTTTTCAGCATAAATATGTATGCTTGGATTCTCACTTCGTGCTTCATCTGCTATGTATTCTATAACCACTTCGCTGTATCCAGCTGTGCTATACAGCTCTATTCTGTTTTGTTCGTTGTTTATACGGAACTCACCAGAGTATTTTCCTCCTCCTATACCATAGGCTCTTCCTATATTTCCTTCGTATAAGAAGTTTCTGAAACTGTAGCTTTCGTAATCAGACAAAGAAGCTCTACCACCACCAATGGTTTTAGCGTCAACTCTGTCAAAGACACCATCGTTGTTTGAGTCAATGTTGTTACCAGCAGCATCGGTTTTGTACTTCATCGGTGCGGCTTGATTCTTGTTCTCAGCAAACACATATATAAGACCGTCTCCTCCGACAATTCCTATCTTAGTGTAATCCACGAAGTCATCAGGAAGCTCAACTGTGTCGTTCGTAGTGTTTATAGACAGTTTAAGGGACTTAATCTTTCTTTGTATGTCAAAGTTCATTTCACGTATTCCGCGTAGCGCATAGTTGCGCATAAGCATTGCGCTTGCGTTGTTCACGTAATCATCACCATCTAGGGTGAGCATGAAGTCATTGACTATTTGTTCTACTGATACTGTGTCTCTTGCCATGTCTTACTGCTTTTGTTTCTGCTCTTCACCATTGGTGTATGCAACAACATCTTGGTCTCTTAAGTTTAATCCAATCATTTTACCTATCTGTGTCACCAACTGCGGGACATAGTGGTCTGGTAACTCAAAGTCCACAGATGTACTTACATTAAACACCTCATTAGACGCTCCTAAGTTTAAAGCATTGTATCTAGGTGATAAGGCAGTTCTTACCCCAGTACTTACGTTGCGCCCCTCTGGGTACTTGTAATACCTTACTTTAATTTTCTTAATGCTTGTAGGAAACACTTCAATATCCTCTGATAATATAGCAACAGGATGTATTGCAGAAGGTGCGGATAAGTCAGATTGTAGTATATACTCAATCTTAGATTCATCATAGACAACATCAATAGGAGTTGATGTAGAGCTACCAAAAACATAAGCTCCGTGTGTTTTCATTGATATGATTCGAGCTAAATCCTCTGGCTTTGAGAAAACTCCGTTTGATTGACTAACAGTAGCCTCTTTAGAAAAGTACGCTAGGTCTTCCTGTATACGCTTGCTGTACGCAAGCTGACCTTTAGCGTCAAAATTACGCATACGGTAGCTTTTAGCCTTCACCGTTTCGTTGAATAGGTCGTTAAATATTTTATTCTGTGCAATCGTAGTAAACGTATTAAACACCTTTGGTGTTATAAAACCACGCTCATCTTTGTTCGCCAGATTCTTTAGTGCTGAATAAACTTCGTTTACAGATGCCATAATAATTCTGTTCTATGCACAAAGATACAAAAAAGAAGGGGCTGCATTTCTACAACCCCTTCGTATACAGTAACTTATATGTTAGCTTAGATTTTCGAAAGCTGTCTTTCTATTTCGTCGAAAAGAATAGCCCCCTTTTCAGTTAAACAGTATCTAGTAGCAGTGTCTACGGTATCCTGTCCTGCTGGGGTAGATACAATTAGTTTGCCAGTGTCGTACCACTTTAAACCGTCTGGGTCTTTTCTGAGTATCTGAAAATCAATAGCACTCATAATTATGCTTCTTGTTTTTACCTGAGGATTGTCAAACATCTGCACAAAACGAGTAGGATTAGACTTGGCTGCAATTAACAACTCACGCTTAATCTCCATGTTCTTTTGGTTGATGTTGATGCCTAAGTACATTGCTACAGGAATTAATTCATCTATAGACTTTTCACGCACTAATGCAACTGCATCAAATGTAGCGAACTCTCTTTCTACTTCTGTTTCTGCATCGTTCTCCGTGTTTACAAGCATAAAGTGCTTGCCTCCGTTTGCAATGTTGTCTGGATGCAGCTCCAAGTACTTAGCTAAGTTTGGCTTAGTGTAGGGGACAAGTAAATTCTTGTTCTCAAAAATAATTTGCTCACGAATAATGTTTTCGCTTTGCTCATCAGCCCATACAGACATTTCGTTTGGTGAGTAACGAAGCTGTCTCACTGATTGGCTTTCCTCGTCAAAAACTGTAATGTTTGTTTGCTTGAGCTTAAACCATATACCCCCACCTGTTGGGATTGTATATATTTTAGCGTCCTTAGAATCGTCAAGGTCTCTCTTGACTGTTGTTTTTTTAACCGCAGCTTTAGGTGCGGCTTTAGGTGCGGCTTTAGGAGCCGTCTTGTTAGCAGTATTTGCCATTTTATTATGTATTAAATAGAATTAAAAAAAAAGAAGAGAGGGGTTCGCCCCTCTCTTCAAAGTGTTAAGCTTACCCTTTAATCAACAAGTGACGGTTAGCCGCACGAGTAATTAAGTTACACTCAGAACGGTAGTGGAATTCCACGTTATCCTTAGTTGCGTTAGACGCTCCTAATACAGAACCAATCATCCAGTGCTCCATCTCACGGCTGTAACCGTTAGCAGCTTTGTAGTTCATTTCCAAAGCAGGTGCTTTCTCACCAGTCTTAGCATCAGCAACCTGAGCCATTGGTACAGCAACACCTAAGAAATCTGAACCAGCCAACAATGTTGGGTCATTCAATAGTTTCCAGTCATGCTTGTGGAAAGTGTAACCACCACGAGCAAACGAACGGAAGCCTAGGTTCAAAGCTGTATCTGCACTGTTGCTAAAGCTACCGAATGCAGCAGCACCGACAGTTGTAGCAGTAGTTCCGGTAAGCAATTGACCAGCAGCAAGCATATCATCGATAGCTAAGTCTTGCGCACGGCTTACGTACATAGCGTACTCAGATGCAGCACCTTCTTTGTCAAATACCTTAACGATATCATCAACCTCAGCAATAGTGTTGATTAGGCCAGACTGAACCATACCACGGTCTTCGATTGCCGCGAAGTAACCTTCAGAACCATCGATATCAGCGATACCAGTATTTGCCACTTTCTGGCTTAATAACATCATCATTTCACGCTTGTCCATGAAACGCTGACGAGTATCAGCTTCAGACTTCAAGTACCAGCGGTAATCGCCGTTACCTAAGTTAATCCAACCGATGTTAGTCGCTTGAGAACCAGTTACAGAGTAAACCTCTTTCATGATGTTAAACTTGTTAACACGTCTAGTGATACCGCTTTCAAAGAAGCTGTCTGGCTGGTCAGAACCTTGTGCGTACAAGTTACCAACGATTGGAAGCTCTTGAACCAAGCTACCTAGTGCAGCAGCTGTGATAATTGGAAACTTTCCGTCTAGAGACTTGATAGTAACTACTGGGTCAGTCGCAGCTGTAACATCGCTTACATAACCACGGTAAGAACCTGCTAGTAACACTACATCACCTACGCGAAGAATGTTGACTCCGTGCGCAGATGTATCTACAGTAAATGCAGCAGAAGCGTTGCTTGTTTGAGCAGAAGAAACTGCTGTAAACGTACCTTTCTGCATTTTGTGCAGACGCTCTTCTTCCCAGTACTGTACTTCGTCATTTGTTGCAACAGCTTTAGTTGCTCCTACTAATTGAAGGAATCCTGTGATTCCTTGGTTTCCGTATGTCTTAATAAGAGCATCACGGTTATCTGGTTTGTTAACCAAATCATACAACGAAATATATTTCGCTGCGTCTAATCGTTGTACGTCAAACTGATTTGCAGAAGGGTTGCTCCCAGCCAGTCCGTACGTTACATTTCCTTGAATAGCCATAATTTATTTTTTTAAATCTTAAACGTTAATCCGTTGTCATTCATTCCGAGAGCTTGACGAATTTGGTCTTCTACGTTAGGTGTGTCAGGGCTTCCAGTGTTTGTAACTTGATTCGGTTGATATTGCACATTTGCAGCTTTATCAACTAAACCTCGCTGTCCTTCTCCAAGTCCTTGCTGATAAGCTGTTTTTACTATCGTTTCGATGTTGTCCAAAACAGTTTGATGCATGTTCCACTTTTCAAAGTCCCACTGTCCTTCTTTACCCACATACGTAGAGAAAAATTCTTCAATGTTCTCATTCTTAGACTTGAGTTCTGACTTGTAGCCATCTTCTAATCCGAATGTAAACGACTTGTCTTTTGACACCTGAAACTCAATGCCATCCAATGCATCGACCTCGGCAGACATGTTGCCTAACCATTCATCATTTACGATACCTTCAAACTCTTCTTTAGGCTGCTCCTGTTTAGCAGGTGCAGCATACTGAGAGCGTAAGCCTTCAATATCTTGTCTAGCTTTGTCTGCATCCATCTTGAGCTGAATCTGCGATAAACGAACTTCATTCTCATCGTACAAATCTGCGTCCAGTTTGTATTTGTTTCCGAGAAGTAAGTTTAAGTCGCTATCCGACAGGTCTCCGTATTGACTCTTAAGTTGAGTTTTTACCACGCTAACATCATCCATTTCGGACGGATTCATAGCTTGATAAGTAAACCAATCTTGTGGGTCACGACCTGTCTGCCTAACGAACTCGTTAATTGCAGCTACACGCTCATCAATTTCAACAGACGTATCTTCAACTCCTCCAATTTCATCAAAGCTACTAACTTGTCGGCCTAGCCTTTCGCTTAGGTAATCTAACATAGCGGCTTCCATTTCCTCTTCGGAGATGTCGTCTTCTTGTAAAGTACTTTGAGGCTGTTCTTCAACAGCCGCCTCTTGCTGTGGTTCTTCTTGAGCCGATTCCTCTACGGTTTGAGGCTCATCCTGTACAACATCTTGTACAGCTTCTACTGGAGCCTCTTCAGATTGCTCTGTAGGCTGTTCTTCTGTTTGTGGAGTTTCTTCAGATATAGACATGCCCATATCTCCTACTAACCCTTCTAAAGCTTTGTTTAAATCACTCATTTGTTTAATAAATTCAATTATGATACAAAATTAAATAAAAAAGGGATACACTTTCGTGTACCCCTTTAATAATCAAATTGTTAAGTTACTTTCTGTATCGTCTTACTTTCTTTGCGATACTCTTAGGTTGCTTAACGAATTGCTTACTCTTCTTGTTGCCTTTTGCTTTAGCTCTATTTGTAGCTCTTTTCTCTGCTGCGCTTAGTGACTTCCATGCCGCATCTGGTAAGTAACGCTTCTTCCCTTTAGACGGTTTTCCGTCTGAGGTTCTCCATTTTTGCTTACTCCATTTGCTTAGACTATTAGACTTCTTCTTAGCTCCTCTATAGCCACCTCCAGATTTCTTGTATCTGGCTGTTGCGATTTGTGCTTTACGAGCGCTCCATTGACCCGCGCGACCGCCTTTAGTACCAGCCTTTACTGCTGCTACAATGCGTTTCCATTTTGCTGGGTTTGATTTTTTAGCGCTACTCATAGTCTCTATTTAACTGCCACAGGCTTCACAATCTTCTGGGTTTTCCATTGAACATGTTGGTTGTTCTGCTGTCTCTAATTCGTTGACGAAATCTGCGAAACTGTCGCTCATATTATTTGTTGTAAGGGTTAGTAAAAAAACGAACTGCTAAGGTAGTAATTATCTAAACTGATAATTCAAACCCGCCCTTACACTAAATATGTTTTTGTCCCAGTATCTCATATACTCTGACTCTGTGAATACGCCCCAGTTTTTGCCGAGTTTCCATCCTAATACAAATCCACCAGAGTGGTCAATCCATTGGTTTCCATCTACGTAGTTGCTGTAAGAAAACTCTTCTTTGTCGCCTATATGTAAATGGTAAGGTAAGATGTTTAACCAAGTGTGTATCCAAAAGTTGTCTGCATAATGATAGTAGTCTACACCAAGTATTGCAGATACAGACTGAATAAATCCAACGCTATCAATGCTTAGTCTGTTAAACTCGTTTACTACGCCAGGATAAATATATCTACGGAAGTCTTCATCAGTATCTGCTACTCTTTCTCCGTTAGGGTCTAACCAGTACCAGTCAAAGTTCTCTACCTCATCATCATTGTCATAGTCAATGCCGTAGTAAACATCTTCGTAGCCCATATTACGCACTAAATCCCACCAAGCGTTGTGCGCTAAGAAGTCAGCTATAGGGTTGTAACCGTATGGCTTGTGTAAACGCCCCGCAACACCTGCTGAGAAGTCTAACTCACCTATATGTAGTCTTAGCCTTGACTCTATCTGCGTGTAGTCTAAACGTGCTAATCCTTGATAACGATACTCTCCTTTAAACATAAAGTTCTTTCCTAGATATCTAAGAAAGTATCTTTGATTAGCGTAAGCACGTCCCTGTTGACGACCTAAATCGTACTGAGCTAAATACTCAAATCCTTTTACAGAGCCTACGGTAGCTGATAAAGCTGTAGTCGGCTCTCTCTGACCATCATAGAAGCGGTTTTGTCTGTTCTCGTATTTGTAGCGAGCAACCTTACGAATACCTAATGTAGCGGTATAGTCAAATGGATACTCCTCGGTGTAGTTAAATAAATCACCACCTTGTGTTGTGTACCAAAATTCTTCTGCATACATCGGGTTAGAAGCAACAGCGCTTGTATAAATAGTAGAGTATTTAAAGAAATCCTTTACTGCGTTTTGACCATACAATGGTTGACACAGCATAAATAATGTTACGAATATTAACTTCTTCATCTAGTATTGATTTGCACCAGTCATCTCATCAACATAAGTCTGTATGTCTCTGTAGCTGAGGTCTAGTTTCATTGATATACCTGCTTCCCATCTGCGTATTTCTTCACCGTCCTTATACAGGACTACCGTAGGGACAGACTTGATTCGTCCTATTTCCTTAAGCTTTGGGTGTTCATCAATCCAAGCATTAAATACACGAGCATCAGATAGTCGTGCTAGATTCTTTACGCTATTAGTTTTATTAAATACAGCATTGTATTGAACCACTGCTATACCATCTCCCCATTGCTTTGCGAAATCCTCAGTTTTAATATCTGAGGTGAATGATGCTAGGATAAATACAATGGTTAAAAATGGTTTCATACTATTTCATTTCAAAGAGACGATTCTCTATTTTATCTAGTTGCTTCTTGATATCGCCTACGTCAGTCTGTGTATTCATGATGGTCTCACGAATCAATTCATCCTTGAGGTCATATTCTGTTCTGCTAATGACAGGCACGGGTAGTTCCTTAGCCTCGTCAATACCTGCTTGCAAGTCAAAGTAACCTAGGGTGACAACGCCAACTCCCGCGATGATTGCACCTATTGTCTTTAACGATAGACCTACTACTGTATCCTCAGATATTTCTTTTGCCATTTTACCACTTTACTTTGTTTGCCCAGTACGCAGCACTTAAGACACCTTTAGCGATGTTTTTGCGATGACGAGCTTTGAATGATTTTCTTTTTGCTTTCATTTTAGCGGATTCTCCAGACTTAGGTTTTCCAGCAGTAGATGCCCCTTGTTCGCCAAAGCGAATAGTCTTAATCGTAGAGCCAGACTTAGCTACAACAATATGAGATTTCTTAGGGTGGTTAGGAGTGCGTTTTGGTCTGTTATAACCAGATACCCCTGCTCTTTCTAAACGTGAGTCTTTTTTCTTCGCTTTCATAGATACAAAGGTATAAAAAAAGGGGGTACGTTAAACGTAACCCCCTAGTAATCAGTATAGTGTAAGCGAGTCCTACTCTTCTACTGTTTCAGC
>VMHT01184896.1_pt1 | contig 13179 bp, 14 predicted proteins | sample 4693611 | NCBI WGS metagenome assembly VMHT01 (sample SAMN12280063, study PRJNA550983) | marine metagenome | isolation source: seawater sampled from same location over 5 years 0.02-0.2 micron viral filtrate | place: USA: collected off the coast of southern California halfway between the port... ... | reverse complement strand
TTATTTAAATCGTTTAAACTTTTCAATTCAACTCTTTTGCCGTCATTATCTAATCCGTAAATATTACCATCATACTTACCCATTCCATCAGAACGTTTACCTGCTAATTTTTGTTTTAATTCAGCTCCTGCTCTACGTTTAGATACTGATGAAGTCATTCCTAGGTCTTGTCTAGTGGCTTCATTCATATCATAATCACGAAGTTGTTTAGCAATTTGGTACATACGGTCTTCAATTTTATTTAATTCATCACCGTATCTATCAGCAATTGGCCCACCTTCTGGTTCAGCTTCTTGCTCCATGTCTCTAAATAATTGCTCTCTTTCTTTCTTTAAATCAGCTAACATACCCCTTAAGGTTAAAGCTTCATCGTAGTCAATTTCATTTATTGGGGTTGAAATATAATCTCCATGTTTATGTTTAGCAACACCAACTACTTTTTTAATCATAGATTTTAGTTGGTCTTTATCAATACCTAATTTTTTTACAGCTTTTGCTAATGGTTCTAAACCAGCAGCTCCACCTTCATCTTTAAGTGTTGATTTAATTGCTTTTTCGGCATCAAGTCTTTTTTGTACTTCATCTTCATTAACAACATCAATGTCCACTTCAACTTCATCTGCCCCATCAATCATAGCATCTATTTTAGCTACCATTTCTTCACCATCTAAATAATCAAAAGCACTATCTAACATAGAGTTTGCTTTGATAATTTTGGCTTGCCACCATTGTGGAAAATCTACTTCACCTTGACCATCGTAATTATCTACTGCTCTATAAAGCATTTGTATCATTTGACCTGCTCTAGCTAATTCTTTTTTAAGCATGTGAGGTTCATTATCAATATGACCTACATCTAGATCTTCTTTTACTGATAAATCTTTTGTTTTATCTTGTAGTATATTAGATTTAATTAAAAAATCAAGAACTTTAACGAATTTGATTCGATTTTTCTTATCTAATATTCCTTGTTCTATTTGATTTCTAAGTGATTCTAAAGTATCTAAATCATCTTGACCTAAACCATGACCTTCATTTACATTTTCTTCAAAGCCTTTCATTTCAAGCTCATCTTCATGATCTAAAGCTTTATCTTCTTCACCATAATCTGCTATACCAGAAAAATTAACATCAACATTGTCATTTTCTTCTTTTTGTAATGCTTGTTGGATTAGTTCTTTAATTTTTTCTTTATTCATGCCTTCTATTTTTGATTTAGCTTGTTTTGTTGCAATACCATACATAACTTTTTCCGCATCCTTTCCGTACTTTTTAACTAGTGTGCGTTTGTTGGACAACAAACCTTGAATTGCTTCCGCACGTTTATCTAGTTCTCTTTCCGTAAGTTTACGTTCGTTAAGCATGTATTAATCAGTATTATTACCAACTACAAATTCTCTTGTAAAGAAAGTAATTGTATTACCAATTTGATCAGCTAATTTTTGGTTACCTAATTCATTAGCAGCATCCATTGCAGCTTTTAAAGAATCTTGTACTACTTCTTCTTCTGGGGATAAACCAACATCTACTGTTGTTTTAACTCCTGGTCTTTCGATTTCAATATCATCAGCACCTGCTTCTACTTCAACTTCGTCTTCAACATCAATATCTACATCAACATCTTCTTCAGCTTCTGATAGTGCACTTACAATTTCGGTTTTAATTTTATCTTTAAGTTCAGATACTTTCATTTTCTTTAATGCTCCTTCAATATCATCTTTAGCATCATCAAATCCATCTTTATATCCTTCTTGTTCAGCATCAGTACGAGCGTCTTCATTTACAATACCTTCACCGTATTGGGCTTTAATAGCACCACATACTTTGGCAGCACCTTTTTTACCATATTTACCTTCATTATCGGCCAAGCATTGATCAAATGGGTAAGAACCCTCGTCAATTTTAGCTTTAGCTTCAGCAATAGTTTCTGATAGGCTTTCTTTGTTGACTTTATTTTTGCCCTTTTTTTCAGCATCACGTTTGCCAAATTTTCCATAAGAATCGTCTCTACGATCTTTCATAGATTGTTTTTTGCCTTTTTCAGCACCTCTACGTGCACCTAAAGATTCGTCTTCTCTATCGTCGTATCCTTGCTTGTATTTTTTTTCAGAAACTTGTTCTGATTCGGTTAAAATCGCTTTTTCTTCGTGGATTTTACCACTTTTGATATAAGCTTGATAATTAAAGTTGTCCATTAGTGTATATTTTTATTTATAAATATTAGTTTTTTCTCCTAGAATTACTTCTTACAGTAGTATTGTTAGTAGATCGAGTAGAAGTACGTGGAGTTGTTCTTATTGTTAAAGATTGTCTAGGAGGAGTATTAACTCTTACTCTAGGTGTATTAATTCTTGGTTTAGAGTTATAATTAACCCTTGGTTTGTTTACTTTAATAGTTCTATTGTTATTATTAACATTAACTGAAGGAGTTGTTCTTCTATTTGTGTTATTTACAACGGTACGAGTAGATGTTCTATTAGAAGTTCTATAGCCATTTATACGAACAGTATTAGACCTATTCCTATACATCCAAGCATAATCATTCATTTGTTGTCTCCAACCCCAATTATTCCACCAAGAATTATTCCAACCCCAATAAGGCCTATTCCAACTATACCAGTTATTATACCCCCAATTAGAATAAGGATAACCCCAAACCCAATCATTCCACATTTGTGTTCTATCCCAATAGTAACTATAACCCCAATAAGGCCTATTCCAGTTATATCTATTACCTAGTAAACGATTATTCCAATCAAATGAAGCTGGTTGAGATAAAGCATATTGTGCAAAATCATATCTAAAATTAAAATCGGTTCTTAGTTTATTCCTTACCTGGAATTCATTTAATGTGTCTACAGTGTAGTTCTTAGATGAATAAATGCCGTCAATGTGACCAGCATGATTTAATGTTGTGTATTGAAACCCAATTCCACAACTTGTAAAAAGTAGTATAAATAATAGATATAATAATCTCATTTATTTCTTTTTAAATTCAGCTTTGTCTGTGTTTTTCACAAACTGTTTACCCTTTTTACTACCACGTACTTTTTTAGCTACAGTAGCTTTACGTTCTGCTTTAGTTAAGGATTGTGCTTTTTTCTTAGGTAAACATCTAGTTGTAGCTTTACCTTTTTTCATTGTACCACACTTACCAGATATATTACCTGATGTATTGATACGAACCCAATCTTCTTTTTTAAACCAATCACGTAGTGATTCGTCTATAGCTTTTTTTAGTTTTTTATAACCTGATCCATAGGGTGCAGATTTACCATCATGATTAGGAGCTACATTTTCCTTCATTATTTTTTCTTTTTCTTACCACTCATTTGACCTTTACATACTTTAACAGCACGACCAGATAAATAGGCAGATGATTTTTCGCCAGCAGCCATTCTACGTTTACGATATGCTTCTCCTTTTTTACAAAGTTTTTCGTTTAATTGGCTACCTAATTCTTTAATTTCTTCTAATTCAGATTTAATTTCTTCGTTTGTAAAATCTGGGTTGTTTTCTTTAATAAAACGTAGTGTTTCTTTTATAGATTCTTTAATACCAACTTGATCTCTTTTTGCAAATACTTTTGCTTTATCTTCATCAGATAATTTACTAAAATCTTTACCGTCAAATTCTTTATGTGCAATTAAGTCTAACCTATCTTCTTCTTCAGCACTAAATTTTCTACCTTTATATTCTAAATTTTCACTAAATGATTGCATCCAATTAGCTAATACTTCTCTTGCCGATTTTTGGTCTATACCAAATTCTTTTTGTAGATAAGGAGCGGCACCAAACATATTAGTTACCCCTGAGTCTCTTAGATCATTTAGGAATGTATGCATATCTTTAACTACACCTTCTTTTATATTTTCTCTTAATATACTATCTGATTTTACGATACGAACAATTTCTCCTCTATCATCATCATCTACATGGAATACTTCATATTCACCGAATTTCTTTCCATGATTTTTATCACCCCAATTCATCATATCTTGTTGGGATCCTCTTACGTCAATTCTTTCTGTATGGTCACTAATATCGAATCTTAATTCAGGGTGCATTTTTTCTAAATACTTAGATAAAAATTCTAAATGAGATTGATTTTCTCCTACTACATTAGCATCAGATTCTTCTTCTGCTCCTATTTTTGGATCATCTCCACCATGAGTTACGTCTACATTATCTACATTAGTTTCACCCCCCATAGTATTAATATCTAGTTCACCTAAATATCTTTTTTTATTCCACTCTCTTAAGTCAAAATCTTTTTCTTTATTTTCTTTAGATTTATTTTCTATATTTAAATAACGATTTTTATTCCAAGAATAAAGGTCAAAATTATCTTTCATAATTAGGTATTTTATTATAAATATGTAAAACTACTTTTTAAGTGCCTTAGCATATTTTATTACAGAATTCATATATTCATCTACTTTTTCTTTATCTAATTTACCAACCCATTTTTCAACATCCCCATCTTCAGATATAAAAGAATCATTTGATTCTTCAAGTTTTTCTTTTACAAAAACTTTAAATTCTTCTAAATTATGGTCAATTTGTTGGTTATGTAAATTATTAGTATACTCTTCCCATTTACCTGAGATTTTGATTTCATGTTCCATCATAGCAACACAATCAAAACATTTTTTATGTAAGTTATAAGCAGGTTTGTCATTACGTTTTTTCATTATTTTTCCGCAATTGGGGCAAAGTAAAGGCATAACGTGTGCCCTTTTAGCTTTATCTAATTTAGTGATATTTTGTTTAATTCCTTCTTTAATTGTCCAGGTACGACCATTTGCTTCCCAAATATCACCCTCGGCATGAAACTCATCGGCTTTAGAAAAACCAACACTTGAACGTGTTTTATTTCCATGTTTACCTTGTATTAAATTTCTTAAACGTTCAACATCTTTTTCTTGGAATTCCTTTTTTAACCCTGTTACTTTTTGTTTCATAAACCTAATTTTTTAAGATCATTTAATACTTGACCTATACTTTTGTATACTATACCTGTACCACCTGCTGCGTTCCATCTTCCAATTGTATCTTCTCTATCATCAATTAAGATATCTGTTTGAGATAACTGTGGTTTAACTTCATGCTTTTCTTTGGCACGCTTAAAGTTAATACGGGGTTTTGAAGGAAACACGCTACCTGTATGATTTTTTACCCAAAGTATTTTACCTAAATAAGATTGTTTTTTAGCTGATGGTGATGTAAGTAATTCATAATCATAATCTTTAACAGCATTGACTAAAGCTGATGCTCCACCCATTACAGGGATACCAACCCAAAATTTAATTTTATTTTCTTCATCAATTAAATTCCAAAATGCTTTTCTACCATATTTATTTTCAAATTCACGTGGTTCCATTCCAGATATATCTCTAAAACGTTGATCAAAATCAGCTAATACACCATCCATATCTAAATAGACTTTATATTCGCTTTCTTCCTCTCTTAAACGACCTAATTCTTGAGCATATGCCATTAAACCAAAGGGGTCTTTTTTCTTACCTTCATTTAAAATAGTATCAGTCCAATTTCTAAATGTCATTGTACCTTTTAAATTAGCTTCTTTTTCTAATTTAGTTAAATGTTCTGAACTAGTTGTATCTGTACCTGCTACATCTCCTAATCTGTCTTCTAGATGTTGGATATGATGTATCATTTCATGTGCATATGAACGTACTATATCTTTAGGGTGTCTACCTTCTGTATATAAAACAATATGTTGTTTATTTGGATCATAATAAGCTGTTTTACCAAAAAAATCTTTAGCATTTTCTGTATCTCCATCCTTAAGTTCTAATGTAGGTAATGGAGTAATATTCATTCCATTATATATCATATATCTAGTAAAATCATCTATCATTTTCATGATATCAATATTATTAGTATATGATGCATTTTCTTTTAGTTTTTGTTTTTTTAAACGTTGTGTTTTAGCTTTAGATGCTTCTTTTTTCTTAGTAATATAATCTAAACCAGTTTTTAAACGTTTTTTAACAGCAGGGTCCTTTGCTCTACCATATGCTGCTCTTACTCTTTGATGTATTAAATTAATAATCTGAGATTGTCTAGCGTGTGATTTAGCTTTAAAAGATTTTTTATTTAAAGTATCTACTATATCTTGTCTAGTTGAAAATTTAATACCAATAGTATCTTTTGGATCCTCATCTGTGTATAATCTACGTTTTGACCCTTCAGGTTTTTTGCCCGTACCTTTTTTAGGATCTTTTTTCTTTTTTCTACCTTCTGTAATTTTATCAGCTACTATATTATATACTTGTTCAACTTCTTCATCTGATAATTCAGATGGAACAAATGGTTTAAATTTATCTAATGATATTTTAGAAGCATTTCTAGCTGCTGTACCTGAAACACCACCTTGTGTTACTATAGTACGTAAATTTAAATTTGGATATTTATCTAAAGATGTAGTTCTAGATGCTATATCTTTAAAATCATCATCATTTCCTTCTCTAGCACCTATAACAAATAATACTTCTTCATCTGGATGTTCTTTAGCATAGTTATAGACGGATTTAATTGGAGGTACTGATGTATATTTTACTTCAACTTTGAATGGTAAATATTGTTTATAAATGTCCCAAATTAAAATTGACTCATCAGGTGATATACCATTTCTTTCTTTACCACCTATAAAAATAATAAATTCATCTATTTCGGGGTTTTCTTCTAATGCTTGTTTTACAACTTTAAAATGACCAGAAGTGGGTGGTTTAAAACCACCACCATATACTGCCACTACCTTCTTTTTTTCTTCTTCAGGTAATAACCCTTTTATTAATTCGTTTACTAAACTCATTTAGATAAAAATTGTTTTAATCTCATTTGTGCCTCTTCCTTAGACATAGTGTATTCAATTACATCATATATAAAATCGTCACTTAACATAGCTTGAATTTCTTCTTTGTCCTTAGCCTTTCGCTCATCAGATTTCTTTTGCTGAGCTGGTGTTTTAGGTTTTGTACCTTGAGGGGTAAATGGTTTAAGATATTTTTTTATGATTTTATCTATATCTTGCATTCTATCATCTAATGTGTTAGCTACTGCTACAAAATTATTACCAAATAATTCTTCATATTTAGGTAAATTATCTGTCACACTTTTCCAAGTACGCATTACAATTGCGGGTGCTAAACTTCTATCTTCACCTCCTGATTTTACGTATCTGTCTTGGTTTTGGCTTAATGAACGTTCTAAATCAGTATACACGTATAGCATAAACACATCATATCCCGCTTCATCTAACTCAGCTTTTAGTTTAGCTGTGGTATTATATGATGCAGCGGTACCATCTAATATAAACGATTCTTTACCTGCTATTATTTGTTCCATTTCACCTTTGAATTGTTTATTAGCGGCTGCCATTTGTTTAGCTTGCTCACTTCTTTCTTCGGGTGTTGCATTTTTTAAATCTAATGTAACATTAGCTTTTTTTAGTAAAGGAACATAAATATCATCTACATTCATTACTTTTAGACCTCCTAAGTCTAAACCACGTAAAATGTATCCTTTACCTGCTCCAGGTGCTCCTGCTAAGATAACCGCTTTTGGGCTACCTTGTGCTTCTCTTAATAATTGTACTAAACTTATCATACTGTTGGTTTTCCCATTAATGCTTTGGTAAATTCTTTACCACCAATTGTTCTTTTATATTCTCCATTACCTAACCACTCAATTTCTTTTCCTTTAAGTACTTTACGTACTAATTCTTCATCATCAATAGCTTCTACACCTTTAGCTTTAAATATATCTTTTATTTTACCCGATACCTCAACATAGTATCCTCCGGATTTTAACTGTGAAGCTTTATGGTTTACAACACTAGATTTAGCTGGTTTAGATCCATCATGTCCCGTTGCAGTAAATTTCTTACCCGCTGCCTTTGGTTTAGCAGCTGATACTGCATCAATTTCGGGATCATCATCTAAATCAATTATTTCATATTCTGCTTCAGCTTCCCTACCAGTTACATTATCCGCGGATTTATAATTAGGATGACCACCTATTTGAGCATAAGCGTTATCAATTAATTTATAAATTTCTTCACTATAATCCTTTAATTCAGAAGCAGGGATAGTAACCCATTTATTCTTGGGTATATCTATTTCATTTAATAGATCTACTAATTTAATCATAATTAAGCATGTTTATTATACATATTAATAAACACGTCAAGTGACGTTCTATGACCCATACCTTCTATTTCATCATGTATTGCTACATTACCATGAACAGACCATAAACTTTTAGTTATTTCAGGATTAATAACATTATCTTCAGTACCTAAAACAATTGTACGTTTATATGTGTTACCATAATATTCATATTCTGGGTCTATTTCTCTACTATGTAAAGCAGGATTAAATAATAAAACATCAACCCCTAATCTCGAACCAATAATATCAGCAACATAACCACCCATACTGGATCCTATAATTAAATCAGGCATACCTAAAGTATAAATGAATTCATCTAAATCTAATGTTTCATAATCCATAGCAGGAGCATAAACCATACCTTTTTCAGCAAGGAAAGACACTTTTGAACCTCCTGCTTCACTTTCTAAACCGTGTAAATATACTATTTTTTTCATAACCTTTATTTAACACGTTGACTTAATTATCAACAGGGTAAATATACGAAAGATAGCCCGGGTAGCCAAATTTTTACGCGGTTCTTTTTGAAGTAGTTTGGAAAGTATTTGTGTATGGTTTTGGTTTAGGGTTCTCAATATCAAACAATGCTTTAACATGAGTAAATATTTCTATATTTTCTTCCTGAGTGCGAGGTGACTCATACACTTCCCAATTTTTACCTTTTAAACGTTTGCCCGATTTATCTTCACCTCTAGATTTAGATTTTAACCATAAAACTCCAATACGATCTATTTTTTTACCATAACATTCTTCATAACATTGAGCATATATTGCACTTTGTAAATCATAAGTTGTTTGTAAATGGTTAGACGTTTTAAAATCTATAATCCAACGTTCCATTTTACCATCTATTTCAATTTCACATACTAAATCACAGGTACCTGCTACCTGTATTTCATCTGAGAATAAATGTACTTCCGCTTCTATTAATATTGGATTATAAGTTTCCCAAAAATCTACAAATCTAAGGAACATTTGCCATACATGAGTGGGCATTTTTGGGTTTCCATCTTTATATAAAAATGTAATTTCTTCCCCATTTAACCAATCTTCAATCATTTCATGTACTAATGTTCCTTCTTCAGCTGCTTTTTTAACAATCCATTCAGCACTATATCCTACTTTTTTAAGCCAGTCTTCAAAGTATTTGCCTTTTGGATAGGAACCCAAAACATGAGTTACTGAGGGGTAATATTTACCATTCCGTCTATAATACCTTGAATCAGGCATTGTAACTTGTTGATAGTCATCTGAAATTTCTAGTAATCTTTTGTATGATTTTTTGATCATATAGCTAATTTTTGTTCCATTAAATCATAGTAGGTAAGTGGAACTGTATTTTGTATAAGTCTAGTGAAATTTTCGAAACCCATCTCACTCGGGTCCTTATCTTGTAAATCTACAAGATAGACTTCTTTGCCTTCTGCCATTAATCGTTCGCAGAATTTCAAAGCTTGTTTAATTGCATCCCTATCTAATGCAATATAAATTTTATCTACTACAGAGGTAACTATTTTTTTCATTAAGCTACTCTGTATGTTTTTCCCTAATAGGGGAATTGCGTTTCTTTTTATAGCCATAGCATCAAATAACCCTTCACATAAAATAACGGGTACATTCCAGTTTATTAAATGTTCATTTGGGATTACATCTCTACTTGCTGATGGATTACGATATTTAATATATGGTTCTTTTTCAAAAGAACGAGCAGTAAAGTAATTTAACCTACCATCTGCATCATATGTTGGTATAATAATCATATTTTTATATAAACCTTCTTTACAGTAACCTATATTATATTTTATAATATCGTATTTACTCACGTGTCTATTTTTTAGGTACGCGAGCGCGTGCCTAGCCATAATCCCGCTGTCACTCACGTTATTTAGGCTAATATATTCATTTGGAAGCGATACACTAGACACAACTTGTGTCTCTTTAATTGATTTAGATGTTTTAACAAGTGATTTAAGTTCAGTAAACTTACTTACATCTACTTTTAACTGTTTAAATAAAGAATATATAGTAGTACCTCTTACATCACAAGCCCAACAATGCCAAGGGTTTTTACCCTCACGATTTTCTGTTAAATTAACCTCCATTTTTGGTTTATGGTGGTGGCAGAAAGGACAATGATATGCATAATTGTTTCGAGCAGTAGCTTTGCCCGAACCCATTACAGAGTTTACTAATGTAACTAATAACTGGTTTACCATTTATTATTTTCTTAAAGGGGCTGTAGCATATTTTAGATAATGATTATTAAAAATATGGTCTAATTTTAAATCTAAAGATAGTACTATTCTAGGTTTTGTTCCTTTATGTTTTACAGAATGAAGATAATTACCCCCATCTTTAAAGGCAAGCCATTCTCCTTCTTCCCAGGTTTTAATTTCTTTAACTTCAGGGTCAACATTAGGGAGTTCTTTAGTTATATAACATTCTTTATCTACATCTATTCCAATATGACACCTTAAAAAATTATCAGACCATCCTCTATGAGGTTCTATGATACTGTCGGGGTCTAGTCTAGATATAAATGAATTTCTAATCCACCCTTCATCTTCACCTTGCTTAATTAATTTATTTAGTGTAGGTATAAATCCTTTTATTTGGGGAAGCTTTTTATTAATTTCTTTTTTAGCAGCATCATCTTCAGTTAATTCTACATGCTCATGTTCAAATTTAGTTAAGGGGATAGCTTTCCAAGAATTTTTATATAATTCCCCTTCATATAAGTCATTTGCCACTTCATACTTAGGATATTCATAATATTCATGGGTTTTGATATATTCTAATATTTCTTTTTGTATTTGAGGGTAATTTTCTTTAATCTCTTGGAGAATTGAAATTTGATCTGTAGGGTAAAATAAAGGTTCTGGGAGGTTAAATGGAACTTCTAAAACATCTTCTCCTAAAAATTTACTAGGGGTACAATCTACTCCTAATACTTGTTTCCAATAACGAGCAGCAAGCTTAGCTCTAATAGCTGCTTTCTCTCCATATCCTCTTATACAAATAATATTAATGTGCTGATAAGTATCACATATCCAATAGCCAATTGTAACTTGTGTAGAATAAAGTCGGTATATATTAAAAGAATTAACTACATCTTCATATTGACCTTCAACTAATTTAAAATCAATATCTTGTCTAATTAAACCATCTTCACCTTCAATAATTCTAATATCACCTTCATATTGAAGATCATTATCATCATCATAAAAGGAATATCTTATATTCCCTTGAGGGATTCCATTTTTTCTTTCTAGGTGATTAGATACTACTTCCCATTCAAAAGGTGGATAAGCATTTTTAGCAGCATATTTATGTGCCGCTTCTCTTTGCTTAGAAACTAAATCTATTTTACTCATTTAAAACTATTTTGTATAACCCAATATACGAAACTATTTAACTTCAGGCACGAGATTTTCATCAAAATCTATATCCTGTAGGTCTTTTGTGAAAAACTTACCTAAAATATTATCATTAAAAAATTCATCTGGTTTTTCTAGTACTTGATATATCATTTGAAATTTGATTTCAAAATATGTCATTGCCTTTTTATTGGGGCACATTTTTAAAATTGTACGTTCAAATTCATCTTTTTTACCTTCTAAAAGTAGTTGTTTAATATCTTTTTGGGAACCATAATATTTTTTCCAATCCGATTCTTTAACTTCTAACTTATAGGTAGGACGACGTCCAACAATTCCAGTTAATGCGGCTAACTCTTTTTTACCAAGTCGCTTTTTTTTATTATGAAATAAAACTTTTTTCCCAATATATGATTTTCCAGTGGGTTTGTGTGTAACTATATAGACAAAACCGAATGTATTTTCTGGAAATTGAGTGATATCCCCTATTTTATGTGTTTTATAGGTCCAACTCATATGTGTGTTTTAAAGTTATTTATAAATATTAAATTAAAGTATAGTAATAGACTATTTATATATCTCATTTTTTAAATAAGATACAATTAATACTCCTCTTCGTTGAGGGCTTTCGTTATAAGCCCAATGAGGGTTTGTTTCATCAAATATATTTAAATCTCCATTTTTTAATATTCTATCTTCATTATTAACAACTAAACCACAATTTCCTTTTTTAGGGATATCTAAACTTAAATGAAATTTAACAATTGATGTTTCTCTTTCTTGATAAGGAATATCTTTAGTATCACATACTATTTCATCGTCCATATCAATATGGGGGTCTATTTTAGAAAAAGGTTCAAATATAGAAAAAATAGCTAAAACAGGTTTAATAGGAAGGGACATTAAAATATTTGTAGTAAAACTATCAGATATAAAAGAGGGCATTGTGTTCAAAGGTTGTCTTTTTAATATTAAAGGACATACTTGCCAAAAATAACCAGTATTAGAAGGAACTTTTAATTTATCTATATCTTCAGTAAGATTATATTCGTGTGAATAATCAAAATGGATACCCATAGAAGAAAATTCTAAATAATCTTGTTTAATTTTTTCAAAATTATTTAATACTTTTTGAAAGTCTAAAGTATTAGGTAAAGGTAAAAAATTCATGCCTTTATTGTTTATCTAATGATTTTATAATTTTATTAATATCAAATACTTCCCTTAAATCATTATAAGCAATAGAAGAAACATCTTGTGCTAAATTAAAAGGTTGATAAACAGAATTTTGAATTTGGGGTTCTTTAGTAAAAGGTTCTGCTAAAATATTATCATGTAATTTGTAACCAAATATTTTAGGTTTAGTAGTAATCCAACATACAGTAGACTTTTTATTCATAGCTGCTGCTAAATGTTGTCCAAAAGAATCAATTAATAAACGTTTAGAGGATAACTGTAATAATATAGCTATACTTCTAAACCCATCTAAAGCATGCAGTGTATCTGGGTATTTATGTTGGTCTTCTCTTTTAATGTGAACTATGGTGTAGTCTTCCTTATAATGTTGGATTATCTCGTTGACTGTGGGTTCTGGTATGTCTCGT
>VMHT01169556.1_pt1 | contig 13180 bp, 10 predicted proteins | sample 4693611 | NCBI WGS metagenome assembly VMHT01 (sample SAMN12280063, study PRJNA550983) | marine metagenome | isolation source: seawater sampled from same location over 5 years 0.02-0.2 micron viral filtrate | place: USA: collected off the coast of southern California halfway between the port... ... | reverse complement strand
TGAAGTGACTAACAAATCTTCTTTTTGAGCATATTACGTTGATTATTTGATAGACTGTTCACGTACTTGTTCATCTTATTCGCAAGTTTTCTCTGTGCGTTCTTTTCCCATGCCAATAATTCCATGAATTGTTTATTATTTGCGTTAGACCACTTGACCTTGGGTGTGGGGGTCTTGACCTTGGGTGTGGGGGTCTTGACCTTGGGTGTGACCGTCTTGACCTTGGGTGTGACCGTCTTGGCCTTGGGTGTGAGTTTTGGTTTCCACGCCGCCCGGATCTTGGCACGGAGACTCCTCTCAGCCTTGTTCTTAGCCAAAGCCCTATCGTATGCAAACTTCCTGACAAATTCACGCTTCTTACCCTTTACATTGACGAAAGAGAACTTCTCCTTGAGACGAACGGGTGTGGGTGTCTTACCCTTGGTAGCCTTAATTTCCTTGTGTTTGGCATTTAGCTTATTCGCAGCTTTCTTCCTTCCACTTTCAATCTTCCTTGCATATTCCATAATATTGGAAGGAGACATCACCCCGTAGGGTGCGTTAGCCTTGGGGCTTGGACTGGCCGGTTGAATCTCAGGGACTGGGTTGGGGCGTACAGCACCGGGTCTCCTCAGGGGTGCCGGTTTGGTTTTGGGCTTAGCTAATGCAGCCGCAGCCCTCTTAATCGCACTGTTCATCTTCTTCTTCCTTTCCGTAGTTGAGAGTTTGGGACTGGCAGTCTTGGTCTTAGCCTTGGGTGTCTTGATCTTGGGAGGTGTCTTAGCCTTAGGAAGCATTTTGAGAGCCTCCGTGACAGTCTTTGGTCTATTCGGTGATTTCTCACCAGTTAAGAATGGGTGTGTCAAAATAGTCTTGAATGTGGGAAGGTTTGCTCGGAGGGCGACGTGGTAATCTGAGAGTAGATATCCCTCGCTGGTGAATTTTCCGTTAAACTCGAGGAACTCTTTATTCGGTATAAGCTCTTCGATGAAATTTTTAATAGCTCGCTCGTTTAGAGTCCCAGGTTGTCTCACCTTAACATAAATCACATACAAAAACCTATGAATATCGTAGTAAATCGTACCTGGACCTATTCCATGCCCGTATACACCTATATCCTCATATACACCATCCTTCGTTTCTGGGTTTGGCATACGCCTGGACCAGTATGATAAACCAAAATCAATGATATGCGCTTCTACACCAGCGTTCGTACGCTTATACTTTTTGATATCAGGTGAACCGAGACGACTCCTAAAAGATCCACCAGGGTCGTTCCGAATTACTTTACGACCGAGGTCAACTTTCCAAGTGTACTCGCCCTCTCGCCGTGAAACCATCACATTACCTCCATGTAAATCGCGGTGACGGAAGTCTGGAAATTTTTGGTTAATTCGGTAGAGATTATCAAAAACCTGTACAATTACAGACTTTATCGCATCAAGAGATGGCTTGGTTTGCCACCACGAATTAAACGACATACCATTAAGAAGTTCCATATAAAGAATATCCTTGGGTTTGGTACGTTCTTTTGGTTGGACCAACGTACCATTCTTTTTACGCACCTTTTTAGGTGTTTTATATTGGATGGGGCACTTCTTAAAGAGGTACATCTCAGGAACCGCAAACTCCTTCAATTTTTCGGCAACCTTGAATTCAAACTCGAAGGCGCCATCAGTACTTTCCGATGTATCTATCTCTTTGTAGGCGACATACCGCCTTCCATTATCATTGATACTTCCACGGTACATCTTTCCAAATGCACCTTCACTCAGTGGCTTACCCTTACCAGTACGAAGGGTAGGTGAGTTGTAACTGGGAACCTTCAAGAAGTGTTCTGGGATACAAGCCTTCTCACCTTTGAGTAACTTCTTGAGATTACTCTCGATAGACATGCTTATATAATGTTGAGAATATTTTTTTAAAAATAAAATAGTTTGATATTTTAATGGCAGTAGACCCAAATGTGGATATTGTAATGAAAACCCTTGATGAGAATCGTGATAAGTTGCCAGAAGGTGCGTATCTCAAGATGTGTAACGCATTAAAACGCATACATGATAAGATGTATCGGCGTACACGATTCACCATTCACAGAAACAAGATAGTGATGTTTTATGCATCCATGTTTTCTATATGTAAAACTATTAAAGTCTTTAAAAATTTTAGAAAATGAAACAAAATATATGTTCAAGTCTGCCTTAACCATAAGTGGACATTATTGCCCAACCGCGGCGTAAAATAGAACCTAAGTAGATCGAGATTTACGCATTTTTAAACTAATCTAAGAATGGACGATTACGTGCAATCCATGAATGAGTACTTCTCCCTCATGAAAAAAGCCGGCTTTGATGAATACACACATGAGGCGCGTGAACTATTCGACAACTCCCTTGCTCAGATAGATCGCGATGCCGCCATCACCCTCATGGAGCTCCGAAAGGAGGCGGAGGCGCTCAAGGTGGAGAACGCACGGCTGAGGGACGAAGAGCCAACGGATGACAAAAATTTATTTGAATGTTTCAAAAATGTCATTCGTGAAAATCGCTCACATTACATGTCCATGTATAAGAGCAAAAGTAAGATTAACGGCGAACTCTCGGAAGATTTCATTTATGAACACTTCCAGTGTCTTGATTGTGGATCTCGAATTTCAAAAGAACGTCCGGGAACAAAATGTCTTGATCACACATGTATGGGGTGTGGCAAAAAGTATCAAACCAAAGGTGAAGGTAAAAGTTTAAATGCACTCAAAAACTGTATTCGTATGGGGCAATTCAGAACAATTGGAAGTGACTATAATACGCGATTGAACAGTGTTCGAAATCGCGAGTGTGATTTTATTTGTGTGTTTTATCAAACAAAAGATGGAGTTGCGGACAGTTTAACAGGGATCCTACACGTTCCCGCGAATAAGATCACCGAAGACCATGTGATTCCTTGTAAACGTCTCAAACCACCCGCGCGACGAGCTGGTTACCAAGGGTGTAACATACTCATGACTTCATTTAACATCGTGCATTTGGAATAAACCTAAGTTAGAGAATAGAAACGTTATAAATATAAGAATCATGGAGAGCGTTGAGAAACTCACGCATATCGAACACGTTTTAAAGCGACCAGACTCCTATGTCGGTCCGACCGATTTAAGTACGGAATCCTATTGGATTCTTAACGGTCAGAAATTCGAAAAGAAGAGTACCAAGTATTCACCCGGTTTACTCAAGATTTTTGATGAGATCCTCGTCAATGCCATCGATCGCAACTCACTCCATCCTAAAAATGTAACGTCCATCTCCGTATCCGTAGATAAAGTATCTGGTTCCGTCACCATTGAAAATAATGGCCCACTGGGTGGAATCTCTGTTAAAATGCATGAAAAAGAAGGAATCTGGAATCCTGAACTCGTATTCGGACACCTTCTCACGAGTACTAACTATGATGATAATCAAAAGCGGATTGTAGGAGGCCGTAATGGATATGGAGCCAAGTTGACGAACATCTACTCTTCTGAATTCTCAATCATCGTAAAGGACCACGAAACAAAGCAGACGTACACACAAAAGTGGTCAGATAACATGTCAGTGTGTGAACCTGAAAAAATCAAAAAACATTCGGGTGCCACATCATCCGTGTCCATCACATTCATTCCTGACTGGAAACGGTTTGGGATGACCAAGATGGATTTCAACATCTACAAAATCTTCGAAAAGCGTGTATGGGATGCTAATATCTGCACGACACCCAACTGCAAAGTCAAGTTCAACGGTGAAGCTCTTCCCAAACAAAGCTTTGAAGCCTACGCCAAAATGCACGAAGGTGTAGAAAATGTACACTGTGCCACAACTGATCGCTGGTCTGTCTGTATCGGTCCATCCGAAGATGGTATGCAACAGGTATCCTTCGTAAACGGTATCTGTACCAGTAAGGGTGGTACCCACGTTGACCACGCTGCTTCGCTGGTCGCTGCGGGTATCATCGAAGAGATGGCGAAGAAAATTAAGCTCAAACCTCAACAGGTCAAAAACACCCTTTCTATCTTTGTGAAAGCAACCCTCGAGAACCCAACCTTCTCGAGTCAGGTCAAGTCTGAGTGTACACTCAAGGCACAAGACTTTGGCTCCAAGTTTGAGATGCCTAAAACCTTCGTCAAAAACGTCTTGAAGACGGGTGTTTCGGACGAACTCACAGCTCTCTCAAAGTTCAAGGAGATGAAGGAATTGGCAAAGACCGATGGTGGAGCTCGTAAGAGTAAAATTACCGGAATTCCCAAGCTCGATGATGCAAATAAAGCTGGTACAGCTCAATCTGGAAAGTGTACACTTATCGTCACAGAGGGTGACTCGGCAAAGACCCTCGCTGTCGCTGGTCTTTCTGTGGTGGGAAGAGATCACTACGGGGTCTTTCCTCTCCGGGGCAAATGTAAAAACGTGCGCGATGCCTCTGTGTCACAGTTGACGTCGAATCAGGAATTCAATGACCTTAAAAAGATTCTCGGATTGCAACAGGGAAAGGAATACACCGATGTTTCCGAGCTTCGATACGGACGTTTGATGATCATGACTGACGCGGATAATGATGGCTCGCATATCAAGGGTTTAATTCTCAATATGATTCATGCGTTTTGGCCCAGTCTCCTCAAATTGGGCTTTGTGGTGTCGATGGTCACACCGATCATTAAAGCCACAAAAGCTTCTCAGACCAAATCGTTCTATACGGATTCTTCATTCCGTGCATGGTACGGGGATGGTCAGCCGGGTTGGCGGATCAAATATTATAAGGGTCTCGGTACTTCAACTTCTGTGGAGGCTCGAGAATATTTCAAAATTATCCAAGATCTCACCGTTAAATTTAACGTGGATGTAATGACGGATGATTCCGTGGTACTCGCGTTCGATAAAAAGAAGGCCGACGATCGTAAGACGTGGCTTCTTGAAAGTACCGCGAAAGAAGCAAAAGATCTTGAGGTACCGTATGGTAAGATAAAGCAGCTGGAAATTACCGACTTTATTCATAAAGATCTGGTAAACTTCTCATTGGCGGATTTGAAACGTTCTATCGCACATATGGCAGATGGACTCAAACCGTCCCAACGAAAGGTTATGTATTCATGCTTCCAAAAGAACCTTAAGGATGAAATGAAGGTGGCGCAACTCGCCGCTTACGTAGCTGAAAAGTCTGCTTACCATCATGGTGAAGTAAGTTTGGCTGACACCATTGTTAAACTAGCAAACGATTACACGGGCTCTAATAATATTAATCTTTTGGAGCCATGTGGTCAGTTTGGTACACGACTTATGGGAGGTAAAGATGCATCTCAGACCCGTTATATCTTTACGAAGTTGTCGAAGGAAACTCGAAATATCTTCGACCAAAAGGATGACGCGATACTTACATACCTCGACGATGACGGACGAGCGATTGAGCCTGAGCATTATATGCCTGTTCTACCTATGGTGCTTGTAAATGGAACCGAAGGAATTGGAACGGGGTTTTCGTGCTACGTACCACCCTTCAATCCAGAAGATATCAAGGCAAATATCCTTAATTTTACGAATGGCCGAGAATTGAAAAAAATGAAACCGTATTTTCGAGGGTTTAAGGGGTCTATCTTAGAACAGGATGATGATTCATGGATCGCACAAGGTGTATGGAAATGCATTGGGAGGACGGTAAAGATAACAGATCTCCCTCCGGGTAGATGGACCCAAGATTACAAGGAACACCTCGATACTCTCGTTGAAAAGAAAATCATCAGTGGTTTCACAAATAACAGTACAACTGAGAATGTTGATTTTATCGTCCAAGATTATAACGGCAAAGACGCTGTGAAGGATCTCAAACTGCAAAAGACTATCAGATGCTCAAACATGCATTTGTTTCATCCCACAAAGGGTATATGTAAATACGATTCACCTGGACAAATTTTGGTTGATTTTATTAAACTTCGTATGGAACATTATAAGAAACGTAAGGCGTATCTCATCGACACAACTAAGAAGAAGGCTGAACTCTGTTCTCATCGAGCGCGTTTTGTTAAGATGGTAATCGATGGTGATATAGTTGTGTTTCGTCGCAAGAAACAGGATCTCGAAAACCAACTTTCCACCTTATTTCCCAAGATTGACGATTCACACGATTACCTTCTACACATTAAGACCATCGAATACACGGATGAGAGAGTGAAAGCGTTATTCGATGAATGGAATAAACTCAGAGAAGAAGTTTGTTTGATTGAAGCTACTGGTTATTTTGAAATGTGGGAAACTGATATTAAAAAAATGTAACTAATATTTAGATATGATCGTTGAAGGTCCAAATCCTGGTGCTCAGATAGCACTTAACGCGATCGGTAAACAGGATACGTATTTATTAGAAAATGATCCCGAAAATTCGTTCTTTAAATATGATCCCAAGAGACACTCAAATTTTCAAAAGTTTCATCGAAGTACAAAAATCGATAATCCAGGTACAAAAGCTAACTGGCCTTTTGGTGAAAGTATAAAAGTGACACTAAACCCACGAAATATGGGAGATTTATTGAGTAATATGTACATAGCCATAGACTTTCCGGGGTTGGGTAGTAATTCGTTTTACCTCTCGGATCAAATAGGAAGACATTTAATAAAATCTGTAGCGATGCGCGTCGATGAAACTGAAATAGAAAAATTTCACGATGACTGGGGTATCATATACGATGAATTGTACCTAGACGCATCCGAAAAGCGAACTAAACGGTATTTAGTGAATAGATTCTTTGCAGAAGGAACATCGTCTGTAAATAACGCGGGATTGGTTACGAACGAATCGAAACTATTTATACCTATACCACTCTTCTTTTCAAGGAAATATGAGGGAGATGAATATGATTCTAATAAACCTAATAGACCATACTTTCCTACGTGTGCCATACATAAACAGAAAATAGAATTTGAAATTACATTTAGACCACAAACATTCTTTACGAACTCCACCGATACAGTTAGTTTAGCTAATTTTAAGATCATAACAGAAGAAATCACAGTATCAAATCAAGAACGTATATATCTCATGACTAAACCCCAAACATTTATCACTGATATAGTGAGAAAACATCCCACCGTAGAAACGGAACTTAATGAAAGTGAAGTAAAGTTACAACTCGTACCAAATGTACCGGTAAAAAGTATGAATTGGTTCTTGCGTAACACGGATTTCGAGGATGAATCCGTATACGCGGGTGGTACATCGTTAGAAAGTAATGTGTTCTATAATCGCTACAATTTTTCGGCGAGCGACACGGTATCTTTATCTAACGCATTTTTTCAACCTATCATGGACAGTGCCAAAATTTATATAAACGGGCAAGATTTACCAAACTTACCGCTCGTTGATCATACGTATTATAAGTATGTAGTACCTCATAACAGTAGACTTTCTAGACCTGAAAAGAATATTTACACGTATACATTCTCGATGAATCCGATTAATGTGGAGCCATCGGGAAGTTTGGATTTTGGGCAACTTCAATCCGACCGTACCGTTTTAGATGTGAAATTAAAGGATGGTCTTTCTAGTTCAAACACATACTCTTTACATCTATACTACGTCGGGTATCAAACGTTTAAGTTTGATGGGGGGTTCGTATCACTCGTATCAGTACCACCAATTGGTACATATGTACCTGAAACGTCTATGGAAGTTGAGGGTGTTAGGTCTAAACCTGGAGAACTAAACAGAGAGATTCCACCAGGTTATGGTAGGCCTAAACCGGAATAACTTTTTGAAGTACCCCCCCCTTATTAAATAAATCGGAATGATGGTTGCGTATGTAGTCAACTATACTGTTCTTAATACACCATCTAATAAAATTTAACTGTGCAACAGTAGTGCTTATTTTATCAGATGTGCCCGGAACAATGTATTGCATCTTATTAGATCTACAGAATGGGTCGAACAATTTTTTGCTGTATCCATCTAAACTAGATTTATAGGCGCAGTGAACGCTAAACAACTTTCCGTCACGGGTCTTGTATGTTAAATTATTTTTCTTAGAATAGTTGGTGATAAACCACTCGAGATTTCGAAGTGATATACCACCAGTTTTGTTTAAAAGTTCTTTTAGTATAGTTCTATTTTCGGGTAATATGTAGAAGGCGTTGATAGAATTTAATAGTATATCCGATTTGTTCATTATTATATAATACTAACTAATTCTCTAAGTTCTTTTGTATGTTTTTTGTTTTTATCTTCCTCACATTTCGGACAACCCTCTACGCGGGGACCTGGCCAAGGGTGATTGTGTCGTAATATGCTACTCGATCGTTGTATGGGTTCGCATAATCTTTTGTCGTTTATATGAAAATTACAAAAATTTGTACCATTTGCACTTTTTTTCGTACACAGTGTATTATCACGCTTTAATCCCATACAATGATCATTTTCCCCCAATGCATCCCTTCTTAAAAGTTTTAGTGGTATGCTGTGAATTTTTGAAATTTTTTCTATAACTTCACAAACTTTTTCGTAAACACGTTTATCGACGCGTTCATTGAATAACTGATTTATTTGTAAAACATCTTTATCATAGACCATATATTATTATGAAGTTTCTTTTTTAAATAAGTCTGCTATTGTCACTTGCTTCGTTTTAGGTTCCCGCTTCTTTCGTGGTGGTTTAGCTCTTAAAAGCAACTCTCCAAAAATTTGCTCTTTAGGGTTTCCGAACAACGGTTCCAATAAATCGCACACGGGATTCAAGAATTTATTAAGAAAGTAATATACATAGTCGATCTTAACATTGTTATCTTGGACATATTTTGGATCCTCAGACTTCTCAAACGCCCGTGCCTTAGGATCTCCGGTATCCGTCAAAAGATAAGGTACGCGGTCTCCAGATTGAGGTTCAGATCCCGGTTGTCGAATACGCATTTTATTAACAACTTGAACATGAGCCATACTTATATCATTGCACGTGAACATATTGTTGTGATCTGGATTCACTTTATCATAAGACACATATTCACCCTTTACTTTATACTTATCGGATAGAGACTGGCTCAAAATAAGTTTTTCGTTAGGTACGTTACCTTCGAGAAGTTCTACAGCTCGCTGCCTCGCCAAAGCTTTGGGTGCGGTAGTGTCGTTGCTCTCCAATATAACGTCGAGCAATTCTTTACTCACTTCACGTACATGCGGTGTATTATCACGCCTGACTAATTGTAGACCCTTAACATCAATGTAATCCATATTCATGTTTCCATCTTTACCCTTAGTCCAAAGTTTCGCGGCGTACCGCTTTTTACTGTACAGAAAATAGGGGCAATAGACTTTCTCGAGTTCTAGATTATTAGGAGCCTTGAAAAGCTTTGTGCATTCAGACGCTGCACGCTCCCCAAGTTCCCAACTACGTTCGATAGCTTCCTTCCCTGTGAGGTCACCCACATCAAATTCAACCATCACCGAATCAGTGTCACCATATCTAACCTTGGATCCCGGAAAGTGTTCCTCGACATAGTTTTTAGTGTCATCGATCATATTTCTACCTTTCATAGTAGTTGTTGATGCTATAGCTACACATGGGAGCATACCACGCGAAGCTCCGGTGAATCCATACACAGAATTCATAGAAATCTTGTAAGCGAGCTGCTTACCATTGTACATCTGTTTTAACGCTCCGGTGGAGTTCGCCATATCTTTTTTGGCTTGCTTTCTGTACTGTTTGAGTTCTAAAAGGATACTCGGTAGAAGCGACGATACGTCTTGTGCGAAGATATGATTTCCAAACTGTTCATATGTGATACCAGGTATGTTCTTATAGTTATCATCCATGACCAGCGATGAGTAACATAAATTATGTGCTACCATAATTGATGGATATAGACCCTCAAAATCAAGGGCTGTAATGGGTGTATAATACGCACCGGATTGTGCTTCCAGTACAGTGGCACCTTCATAACCAGTGGTATCCGTATGTCCGTAGCTAAACGTAGGAACCTTAAATTCCAATTCACGCGCTTTTTTTGTGAGTTGGCTAAAGACCTTAATCTGTTGCCCGCGTTCAACGAGATAACTGATGGGAACCCACGTAGCTTTAGCCATCTCTAAAAGATTGATGAGTGTCGAAAGACGATCCAATAGACGGTGGGGGAGAACCGTATCCTTAATACAATACTCAGCGACTTGCTGTAACTTAAGAGGGTCTCCTTCACGAAAACGCGCAAACATTTCCTTCGGTGGCATGTCTATTTTATTATCTCCCAGATACAACTTCGATACGTTATCGAGTTTATACGAATCTAACTTATATTCACGTTTGACTTCATGGAAAAGATCAAAAATAAATCTTCCGGGCATTGGTAAGAGTTGAAGCTCGTTATCACCTAGCGCACTCGAAGAGAGTTTTTTATTCTTAATGTTACACTTATACCCATTAAGTTTGCTCATTTGAAAAAAGGACGGAGGACAGTTGTTTAACAGGGCGCGTTGAATGATATAGTTTAAATCAAAACCAAAGATGTTCCAACCCGTGATAATATCAATATCCTTTTCAACAAGATACTCACTGAATGCCATGAGCATATCGTTCTCGGTGTCGTAACTTTTGATGGTACAACCCTCTAGATTATCACCGGTTTGTTTAAAGCATAAACACGTTCTGTCATATACTTCAGTGGACCCAAACTTAACCAATGATATGGCAATCTGAAAACATGCATCATCTTTGATAAGAGGGTTTGGAAACTTACCCGTGGAACTGTAACACTCAATATCTAGTGACGCTACGACAAAGGGTGCAGCGTCGGTAACGTTCAACGGTTTCAATTTTTTCCAATTTCTACAGAACAAGTCAATGTCGACTGTAGCGTGATACCCGGGTGCGCATGAGTCATCTGTATCTACCCAACCAGTGGATTGAATACCCGTTCGATGCATGAGTCGTAAAACTGGGTCTACATTTGATTCGTATACGTAGGTTATAGATTTTTCTTTATAATTTTGGTTATTCATCATCTTGTTGATATAGTTACTTACCCTCCTTCGTTGTGCGCAGTCATTACAGAAGACCTGTAAAAAGCGACGTTTTTCGTTGTTTTGAAAACCCCATACATCTTTAGCTTCAACTTCTTCGATGTCGTATACTTCTTCGTGAAACTTTCTCTCGATGACACCCTTCAGAGCCTCTTGGCTAGAACCCACAGGAATTTTAATAAAAAAATACGGTTTGAATGTAGTCGTCACACATACAGATTTTCCTTCAAGCGTTTTCCCGAACAACCTAATGTAATGATCGTTATTTTCATCTCGAGAATCCCAGGTCAACACCTGAAATTTCACCATCTACTTCGTAATCGCCCCAAATTTTTAATATCATATATTAGTAAAATGTCAGCTGCGTTGATTGATCTTGTATCCACTGGTGCTCAGGATGTTTACATCACTGGCGACCCTCAAGTTTCATTTTTTCGTCAAAATTATAAACGTCATACAAACTTTTCGATCAAACCCGAGCGTATGGATTTTGTTGGCACCTTCAGTGGTGGTAATGAAGTCGTGATCCCCGTCCAGTCCAAGGGTGATCTTTTAAGCTACGTGTGGATTGAGTCCCCAAACATTTCTAACGTTGGCGTCAACACTAACGCCTTTTTCGCCAACAACGATACTAGCACCACAGAGTTTTCGTTACACATTGGTGGACAGGAGGTGTGTAAGTTAGATTCTCTTTTCATTCAGGGTGTACACAACATCCTCTACAAAGACACCTCTTCCAAAGTTTCATGTGCCGTCACGACTGATACAGTCGCGGGTAACGCTAAGGCTGCGGTCGCTACTGAGCGTGGTTCCGATTATTTCGTAATTCCTTTCTTCTTTAGTGAAGATTGGACTAAATCCCTACCACTCACCGCATTACAGTATCATCAGGTGGAAATACGCATTAGATGTAGGAATGGTTTAGGTTCTATTTCACCTAAGATATACGGTACGTACGTGTACCTCGATTCCGATGAGCGTGATTTCCTCGTCAATACCGACCACGAGCTTCTCATAACACAGACCCAATATCAACCAACATCCCCCACTACAACCGATCTTGATCTTACCTATTTCAACCATCCTACAAAGGCTTTACATTTAGTGAGCTCTAACGCTGATGGTACACAATGGAGTGGTATACAAAATTTCAGTTCTGCTACACTCTACATCAACGGTACACCCTTATTCGAGAACACGACCAGCACTTTCCACCACAACGTTGTGCCAGAAATGCATACTACATCTTTACCATCGGGTGTACTTGACACGGCGCCCCTGTTTACGTGGCCGTTTTGTTTAAAAATGAATGCCTCGCAGCCTAGTGGAAGCCTTAACTTTAGCCGTATAGATAACGCTAAATTAGCTCTCGAGGGACCCACGGGTACATCTGGTGGTATAAATAGGGTTTATGCAGTGAACTATAACATCCTCAGGGTAAAAGATGGTATGGCAGGTATAGCATTTGGTAATTAATTTATTTATTTTTTTAAGGAGTTAAGTATTTCATTAGTCTTGTTATACATGTTTTCGTGATAACGTTTTGTAAATCCTTTCGTAAGACGTCCATTTTCGATGGTATCGGTCTTTATGTCTTCCCACAAAGACAAACGCGTTTCCAAAAATTCGATGAAATCGTTTGAGTTTGCATTAGACTTATACCTAACACGTTCGGTATTCATAGCTTTTTCAATAGCTTTAGCCTTGTTATCAGAAAATAACTTCTCCCGCTCTTCGTACGAACGACGTGTAGTTGTTACCTCTTTAGATTTTTTGGTACTCATATATTGAGTAACTACTATATTCTTTATACACAATTATGGAAAAGATGTGGCGAATTTTCTCGCTTCTTTATCAACGTATTCGTTATTAACATCTCCGTTATGAGCTTTTACCCATATCCATTGAACTTTGTCAAATTGTCGCTCTAAATCACATAACTGTATCCACAAGTCCTTATTTTTGACAGGAGTACCCGACGCGGTTTTCCAACCGTTCGTTTTCCAATTTTTTACCCAATGTTTCATACCATTTTTAACATAATTACTATCAGTATGTACGGATACTTCTTTTATTAGATGTTTTAAAGACTCACGTAAACCTTCTATGACAGCTTTCATTTCCATTATATTATTCGTAGTGAACGGATCTCCACCACTTATATCGAATAAATGTAAACATCTCGCAGCCC
>VMHT01122823.1_pt1 | contig 13180 bp, 9 predicted proteins | sample 4693611 | NCBI WGS metagenome assembly VMHT01 (sample SAMN12280063, study PRJNA550983) | marine metagenome | isolation source: seawater sampled from same location over 5 years 0.02-0.2 micron viral filtrate | place: USA: collected off the coast of southern California halfway between the port... ... | reverse complement strand
CTTATCAGAAGCTGGATTAAAAACTGCTTGTATTTCAAAAGTATTTCCAACACGAAGCCATACTTCTGCTGCACAGGGAGGAATTTCCGCAGCTTTAGGAAACATGGGAGAAGATGATTGGAGGTGGCATATGTATGATACGGTTAAAGGGTCGGATTGGCTTGGCGACCAAGATGCTATTGAATATCTGTGCAAAGAAGCACCAAGAGCTGTCGTAGAGCTTGAAAGATATGGTGTTCCATTTAGTAGAACTGATGACGGTAAAATTTACCAAAGACCTTTTGGTGGAATGACAAAAAATTATGGAAATGGAACTGCTCAAAGAACTTGTGCAGCTGCTGATAGAACAGGACATGCAATTCTTCATACTTTATATGGTCAGGCACTAAAGCATAGTACAGAATTTTTTATTGAATATTTTGCATTAGATTTAATTATGAAAAATGGTCAGTGCAAAGGTCTTATTGCTTGGAACTTAACAGACGGAACAATTCATAGATTCAGATCACACATTACTATTATAGCGACTGGAGGTTATGGAAAAGTTTACCAATCGGCAACTTCAGCGCATACATGTACCGGGGACGGAAATGCCATGGTTTTAAGAGCCGGCTTACCTCTACAAGACATGGAATTTGTTCAATTTCATCCTACAGGAATTTACGGAGTTGGATGTTTGATTACGGAAGGGGCAAGAGGTGAAGGTGGATTTCTAGTGAATGGTAAAGGAGAGAGATTTATGGAAAGATATGCTCCAAATGCAAAAGATTTAGCATCAAGGGATGTTGTAAGTCGTTCGATGGAAATGGAAATTAACGAAGGACGTGGAGTTGGCAAAGATAAAGACCACATAAGTTTACATCTAGATCATTTAGATAAAGAAGTTCTAAACGAAAGATTACCTGGAATAACAGAAGCAGCTAAGACATTTGCAAATGTTGACATAAATAAGCAACCAATTCCAGTTGTACCTACCGTTCATTATAATATGGGTGGCATACCAACAAATTATAAAGCAGAAGTTTTAACATTAAATGGATCTGAAAAAACTGTACCTGGGCTAATGGCAATAGGTGAAGCTGCTTGCGTTTCTGTTCATGGCGCAAATAGATTAGGATCTAATTCTTTAATTGATCTTGTAGTTTTTGGAAGAGCAGCGGCGAGGAGAGCGGCTGAACTAGTTAAGGCTGGAGCCCCTCATGAAGAAGTTTCAAACTCTGAAACAGAAAAATGCTTGGACAGATTTGATAAAATAAGAAACTCAAGTGGTTCTACAATGACATCGGAACTAAGAGGAAAAATGCAAAAAACAATGCAGTCAAAATGTGCTGTTTTTAGAACTGAAAAAACCTTAAAAGAAGGTGTAGATCAGATAAGAGAGCCTTATGAAGGCATGAACGATATTTCTGTAAAAGATAAATCACTATTATTTAACACTGATTTGGTTGAAACTTTAGAGTTTGATAATTTAATACGTCAAGCACTTACAACAATGGACTCAGCCTATAATAGAAAAGAAAGTAGAGGTGCGCATGCAAGAGAGGACTTTAGCAAAAGAGATGATAAAAATTTTATGAAACATACTTTAGCTTGGCAAAGTGATAATAAAGTAGAGATAAAATACAGAGATGTTCATTCAAGAACTTTAACTAATGATGTACAATATTTTCCCCCTAAAGAGAGAGTATACTAAAAATGGTCCAATTTAACTTACCACAAAATTCTAAAATTGAGATTGGTAAGTATTTTAAAGATATAACAAATTCCAAAAATTTAAGAAAAGTTAATGTTTATAGATGGGATCCATCGACAGGTCAAAAACCGAGAGTCGATACATTTGAAGTAGATATGAATAGCTGTGGACCAAAAGTTTTAGATATATTATTTAAAATTAAAAATGAAATTGATCCGTCATTAACTTTTAGAAGATCTTGTGCCCATGGAGTTTGTGGCTCTTGCGCGATGAATATTGATGGAGCAAATACGTTAGCTTGTATAAAATCCCACACGGATATTAAAGGGGATTTAAATGTTTACCCACTCCCTCATCTTAAAGTTATTAAAGATTTAATTGGAGATTTAACAACTTTGTACAAACAGTATGAATCAATAAAACCTTGGCTAGAAACAACACAAACTGGGGAGGAAAAAATTGAAATAAATCAATCTCAAAAAGATAGAGAAAAACTAGATGGCTACTATGAATGTATATTATGTGCTTGCTGCTCTACATCATGCCCAAGTTATTGGTGGAACGGAGATAAGTATCTTGGACCCGCAGTATTATTGCAAGCTTACAGATGGATTAATGATAGCAGAGATGGTGATAAAAAAGAGAGATTGAAAAAAGTTGCCGATGAATTAAAATTATATAGATGCCATACTATTATGAATTGTACTAATTCTTGCCCAAAAGGATTAAATCCCGCAAAAGCTATTGGATCTATTAAGAAAATGCTTGCAACAAGTTAAAACCTTATTTATTCAATTACATCATGAAAACTATTCAACACTTTGTTAAAGGTAAATCATTTAGCGGAGAGTCTAAAAGAAAAGGTAAAATTTTTAATCCTGCCACAGGCGAACAAAGTGCTGAGGTAAAATTAGCTACAGCTAAAGATGTTAATGAAGCCGTTACCAGTGCAAAAAATTCATTTGATGCATGGGCTAACACACCTCCACTTCAAAGAGCAAGAGTCATGTTTAAATTTAAGGAATTGATAGAAAAAAATTCAGATAAACTAACAAAGTCAATAGTAGCTGAACATGGAAAAGTTTATGAGGATGCTAAAGGATCATTAATGAGAGGGTTAGAAGTTGTTGAATACGCATGTGGTATACCACAGATATTAAAGGGAGAGTTTACAGAAAATGTTGGAAAAAATGTTGATAGCTGGTCTATAAGACAACCTCTTGGTGTTTGTGCTGGTATTACACCTTTTAACTTTCCAGCAATGGTTCCAATGTGGATGTTTCCAATGGCGATAGCATGCGGAAATACATTTGTTTTAAAACCCTCTGAAAAAGATCCTTCTTGTTCGATGCAACTAGCTGAACTTTTAAAAGAAGCAGGGCTACCGGATGGCGTATTTAATGTTGTAAACGGAGATAAAGAAGCCGTTGATGCTTTGATTAATAATAAAGATGTCGTTGCAATGAGTTTTGTAGGATCAACACCTATTGCTAAATATATTTACGAAAATTGTGCAAAAAATGAAAAGAGAGTTCAAGCATTGGGTGGTGCTAAGAATCATTGTGTAGTCATGCCTGATTGCGATTTAGATCAAGCAGTAAATGGCTTAATGGGTGCAGCTTACGGTTCAGCAGGTGAAAGATGTATGGCACAATCAGTTGCAGTAGCCGTTGGAGGAATAGGAGATAAACTTGTAGATTTATTAGTAAAAAAAGTTGAAGCTCTTAAGGTTGGGCCTGGAATGGATAAACAATCTGAAATGGGCCCGCTAGTTACTAAAGATCATCTAGCTAAGGTGAAAAATTATGTTGATATAGGTGAGAAAGAAGGAGCTAAATTACTAGTTGATGGAAGAAATTTCAAACTTCAAGGATACGAAAACGGATACTATATTGGTGGATGCTTGTTTGATCATGTAACAAAAGATATGAGAATTTATAAAGAAGAAATTTTTGGTCCAGTATTATCTGTAATTAGAGCAAAAGATTTTGACGAGGCATTAAAATTAGTAAATGACCATGAATTTGGAAATGGAGCAAGTATTTTTACAAGAGATGGAGACTCTGGAAGAAATTTTTCAAGTAAAGCCAAAATTGGAATGGTAGGGATTAATATACCAATACCAGTGCCAATGGCCTTTCATAGTTTTGGAGGTTGGAAAAGATCTTTATTTGGCGACCAACATATGCACGGACCAGAAGGCGTAAGATTTTATACAAAATTAAAAACGATAACATCTAGGTGGCCATCTAGTTTAAGATCCGACCCTGAATTTGTTATGCCAACCATGAAATAAAAAAATAGAAAAATGAAAAAAAAAATTACTTTAATTGGAGCAGGTCAAATTGGCGGTACATTAGCACACTTAATTGCATTAAAAGAACTTGGAGATGTAGTCTTATTTGATGTTGCGGCAGGGATAGCCAAAGGTAAGGCACTAGACATTGCACAATCGTCTCCGGTTGATGGATTTAATATCAATTTAACAGGAACAGATAATTATGAGGATACCAAAAACTCTGATGTAATTATAATAACTGCAGGTGTTCCAAGAAAACCAGGTATGACAAGAGACGATTTACTTGGAATTAATCTTAAGATTATTAAACAAGTTGCTGAGGGCATAAAAAAAACTTCACCAAATGCATTTATTATATGTATTACCAACCCTTTAGATGTGATTGTAATGGCACTTCAGAAATATTCTGGATTACCAAAAAATAAAATTGTAGGAATGGCAGGAATTTTAGATTCTTCTAGATTTATTTATTTTTTATCTCAAGAACTTAAAGTTCCAGTAAAAAACATTAAATCATTTGTATTAGGTGGGCATGGTGACAGTATGGTTGCAATGCTTGGACATACAGAAGTTGAAGGTAAAAAGATTAGTGATTTAGTGGCAAAGGGTATTATCAAAAAAGAAAAATTAGAAGAAATTGTTGAAAGAACCAAAAAAGGAGGAGCTGAAATTGTTAAATATTTGGAAAAGGGGTCGGCTTTTTATGCACCCGCTGCTTCTGGAGTAGAAATGGCTGAGAGTTACCTTAAAGATTTAAAAAAACAATTACCATGTGCTGTTTACTTAAATGGTGAATATAACGCGAAAGATATTTACGCCGGAGTGCCGGTAATTATAGGATCTGGTGGTGTAGAGAAAGTAATCGAATTAGATTTATCAGCTGAAGAAAAAAATAATTTTGAAAAATCTATTAAAGCTGTGAAAGATTTATTTGATGCTGCAAAAAAAATTGATCCACAATTATAAAGATATTATTTTAATATTCTTATTATCAAGTTTCTCATTTTTAATAAATTACCATTATGGCTTTATAGGCATGATGCCTATGGACAACACTGTATTATTCAATGGAGGATACAGAGTTTTAAATGATTACATTCCATTTTCTGATTATTGGTTAGTTACAGGACCTTTACTTGATTATTTGAATGCATTTTTTTTTAAAATATTCGGAATTTCTTGGAGCACCTTTATAATTCATTCTTCAATTTTTAACTTAATTATAGCCATCTCTAGTTATTTCTTTTTCAATAAAATGGGCTTATTGAATTATTTTTCTTTTATATACTCATTGTTAATATCGGTTTTATTTTATCCAGTTGTTGGCACACCTTTTGTAGATCACCATTCCACATTTTTTTTAATTTTAGCTTTTTACAGTTTTATTCTAGCAATTAAACTTAAAAAAAATTATTATTATATTTTTATACCTACAATCTTAAGTTTGTCATTTCTATCCAAGCAAACTCCTGCAGCATATGGGTCGATTGCACTAATAGCTTTGATATTATTAATTTGTATTTATAAAAAAAAAGAAAGAAAAGAAATTTTAAACAAATCAATTATTGGAACAATTATTGCATTAAGTTTTGTTTCATTATTTTTCTTATTTACAAAAATAAACTTAGCAGATTTTATAGAACAATATATATATTTTGCTTCATCTATTGGCGAAGGACGTTTAGAAAATTATAACTTTAGTATATTTAATGAAATTATAAAGTATAAATTTTTATTTTACTTTATATTTTTGCTAATTTTAATTAGTATAAAATTAATAATTCAAAACATTCTTAATATCGATCACTTTTTTATAATACTAAGCAGTATTATTTTTGTACTTTTAATGATTTTTCATCAAGCAATATCATTAAATCAAAATTATATTTTTTTTTTAATACCATTTCTTTGTGGTATTTGTCATTGCTATTATAAAAAAGTATTTAAATTAAATTATTTATTGATATTAACTTTTTTAATATGCATTCTTTCCACAACGAAATATCACTTGAGATTTAATGAAGAACGAAAGTTTAATGAATTAGAAAATATAGATATATCAAAAGCTATTGATGCTGGAATACTTGATAAAAAATTAAGTGGCTTAAGATGGATTACTTATCTAAATCCAGATAATCCGCGAAAAGAGTTAAACAATCTTATTGAGGTTATCAAAATTTTTAAAAATACTAATGTCAGTAAAATGTTGATAACCGAATATCAAATTATTGCACCCATTATAAATGTTTATGATAACTCGCCAAATCAATGGCATCATCCTTCTGTAAGCTTTCCTTTGAGAGGGAATAAGTATTTTAATATTTATAAAAATTATTTTATCTCTAAAATTAAAAAAAATAAAATTGAAATTATTTATGAAACAAGAGAAGATAATCAAACAATTACCGAAATGATTTTAAGTAAAAGTTGCTTTGTTAAAGAAAGAGTCAGCGTAATGCTTATAAAAGTTAAATTGAACAAAAACTGTGAAGACTTTAAATGAAATATTTAAAAACAATAGCAATATTTTTTTTTGATATATTAGACAAATATATTCATCAAAGAAGGATATTAAACTGTTTAAACAAAAATGAGCTTAAAATAAATATCTTTTTTGATGTTGGTTCTCATAAAGGGACTTATACCGATCTATTTATAAAAAATTTTTCGATAAAAAAAGCATACATTTTTGAACCTCAGGATAAGATTTTTAAATTTATTAAAAAAAAATATAAAAAAGATAAAAGAATTATTGTTTCAAATAAAGCAATCTCAAATTTTAATAAAGTGAAAAAATTTTTAATTAATAAACATGATTTAACATCATCTTTAACACCACTAAATGAAGCAAACATTTACTTAAAATTTAAGTCGCTACTTTTTGGAGGAAATTCTATGGTAGTTGGATCATATAATGTTAAAACTATTAAATTAGATGATTTCATCACAAGAAATAAAGTAAAAAGTGTTGATTTATTAAAAATTGACACGGAAGGACATGAATATCAGGTTCTCTTCGGTTTAGGAAAACAAATTAATAAAGTGAAAGCAATATTAATAGAATTTCATAATGATAAAATTTATAAAAAATATGACAGTAAGAAAATACACAGATACTTGGTTAAAAATAATTTTGAGCTTAAAAGAAAAATTAAATTTCCATTTACTGAGTGGGAGGATAGAATTTATTTTGCCAATAGGGTCTAATCAACTTCGTCTAGCTCTTTTTTAATTTTATTAATAAATTTTTTAATTAATATCGCTTCTTCTCTCTTTAAAATACGATCTTTGCTAATAGCCGCATTTAGTTCTTCTTTAATTTTATTTTTGGAATTTGTAATATTTTCTTTAGAGGAAATATGACTTATTTCTTCCTCAAATTTTTTTATTTCTTGCCCAATAGTAAACTTATACAAAAGCAATATACAACCAAAAATGAATAAAGATTTATAAACAAAAAGTTTCATTGCGATTTAATTTTATATATTTCGTTAATCATAACTTTACCTCGTTTAAGAGAAAAAATCTTAAAATAATTCTCGGGTATTTTGTATTTTTTTATTAAATTAGGCTTCATTTCATAAATATAATTAGAAAAAATATATTTCGCATTTCGCTCTTTTAAATCCTTAAATTCTATTTTATTTTTTGTGTTTAATATCAAATTACTGTAATTTAATGGAGTAAAACTAGCCACTGCTATCGAAAATTTACCTTCTTCTAATTTTTGGAGGTGATTTAAAGACTCCGCGTTTCCTAACCCCCAATAGTCTACCTCGAAAAATTTATTTGCTTTTCTTTCCATAGAAAAATTAAAGAAAACATTTTGATATGGGTGAAATTTAATCAATATAAAAAGATTATTAATTACAGTAAACGTAAGTAGTGTGAAAATCATTAGTTTATAATTTTTTTTATTTTTAAGTTGCAAAAGATAATCTATTCCAATTGCGATAAAATAAACTATAGCCGGATAAACAAAATATAAATGTCTCCAGCCACCGTATAAAGTTGAGTTGAAAAATATGACTGCGAACAGAGGCAAAAAGAAAAATGATAATACTACAAAGTCCATTAATTCTGAATTTTTTTTCCATAAAGAATTTTTTTCAGATAAATTTAAAAAATTATTTACAAATTTTTTAAAAATATAAATTAATCCAATTATAAAAAATAAAAAAATTAAAATTGGCATTGAAATATAAATCCAAACAGGTATGTAGTGCCAAGGCAAATTTGTTGCTTTAATATAGTTGCCTAGATAAAAAATAGCTCCCCCCCATTCATAATTTGCAAAAGTATTAAATGCTACAATAAAACTTTCCAAAGGCGACTCCCATAAAAAAGGCCAGAATAAATAAAGAAAACACGGGTATAAAATTATGTATAAAAATATTTTTTTATAATTTTTTTTTAAAAATTTTTTATTTTCTAAAATGCATAATAAAATAAAAATTACAAACAGAAAAAAAAACAAGATACCTAGAATTCTAATTGACGTTGCAAAAGCAGAGAATAGAGAAAATAAGAAAATGTTTCCGAATGTTATTTGACTAAAACTTCTTAAACAAAAATATAAAGCATAAACACAAAAACACATAAAAATTATATCTTTTGGATTATAAAATGACTCTGCAAATATTCGGGGTGAAGTTATATAAAAGAATGTTATTAATAATGCAAAATAATTTTTATCAAATCTACTATTAATTATTTTATAAAAAAATATTGAAGAAATAAAAAAAGTTAAAAAGTTAAGGGTATGTTTTAAATTAAACGCTTGTTTGGTTTGTTCAATATTAAAAAGTTCTTCTACAAAAACACAAAGTAAGTCAAATAAAACCCCGTACTCACGATAATTTCCAATATTTATTTCTTCAGACCAATACATGGACTGATATTTATCTTTTAAAAAATTAATTTGTTCAGTATTTGAGGAAAATGACTCTAAAATTTGTATGTACCAGAAATAACCTAAAGTCCTATGAAACGGTTCATCTGTAGATATTCCATAATCTTTTGATATAGAAATACCAATAAAAAAAAAAATAATGAAGAAAATATAAATAAATATTTGATTATTACTATTTAAGAAGTCTCTTTGTATTAATTTTTCCTTTTCTTTACTCATTATTGCTAATTAAAATACATTTAATTAATGAAAGTTAATACTAAATTATATATATAAATTATAAAAATAATGAATATCCACGAGCATCAAGCAAAAGAAATTTTAAAAGAATTTGGAGTGCCAGTATCAAATGGTGTAGTCATTTTATCTATCAATGAAATAAAGGAACAAATTAAAAAGTTAAATAGTAAAGAATTCGTTCTAAAAGCTCAAATACACGCAGGTGGACGAGGCAAAGCAGGAGGGGTAAAGCTTGTTAAAAATATCAATGAATTAGAGATAGAAGCAAAGAAAATGATGGGAAAAGTACTAGTTACACACCAAACTGGACCTGAGGGCAAAGAAGTGAAGAGGCTTTATATTGAAGAGGCATCAGATATTTCAAAAGAGTTTTATTTATCATGCCTAGTAGATAGAGAGTCATCTAAAATTGCTTTTATAAGCAGTACTGAAGGTGGAATGGATATAGAAAAAGTAGCAAATAATACACCAGAAAAAATAATTACAAATAAAATCGGACTTAAGGATGAAGGTCCTAGTAAAGAAGAAATTGAAAATATAATTTCTATTTTTAATTTTAATGAAGACCAAAAAAGAATTGCATTTGATTTAATTAAATCTCTTTACCAAATAGTTATTAAAAAAGACGCAAGTTTAATTGAAATCAATCCTTTAATTATTAATAAAGATGAAAATATAATTTGTTTGGATGCTAAGATGAATTTTGATGATAATGCTATTTTTAGAAGACCAGAAATATATAAACTAAGAGATTTAAGTGAAGAAGACCCCGCAGAAATAGAGGCTAGCAAGTACGATCTTGCCTACATTAAGCTTAATGGATCAATAGGATGTATGGTAAATGGGGCTGGACTTGCGATGGCGACAATGGATATAATTAAACTTTACGGGAAAGAACCAGCTAATTTTCTAGATGTTGGAGGTGGAGCCTCAAAAGAAAAAGTAGCTGCGGCATTTAAATTAATTTTGTCAGATAAAAACGTGAAAGGTATTTTGATTAATATTTTTGGTGGTATAATGAGATGTGATGTCTTAGCTCAAGGTGTAGTTGATGCAGCCAAAGAAATTAATTTGTCAGTCCCACTAGTTGTTAGATTAGCTGGTACAAATTTTAAACAAGGAAAAGAAATATTAGATAAATCCAATTTAAAAATATTATCTGCTTCAGATTTAAACGATGCTGCGAAAAAAATTGTTGAGGCCATTAAATAAATGTCTGTTTTAGTTAACAAAAACACAAAAGTAATTTGCCAAGGCTTTACTGGAAAACATGGAACATTTCATTCTGAACAAGCTATTAAATACGGAACGCAATTGGTTGGAGGAGTTACTCCTAAAAAAGGTGGTCATAAACATTTAAATCTTCCAGTGTTTAATACAGTTGAGGAAGCAAAAGAACAAACTTCTGCAAACGCCACTATGATTTATGTTCCACCAAAATTTGCCGGTGATGCGATAGTAGAGGCTATTAACGCAAAAATTGAGTTAATAGTTTGTATTACCGAAGGAATACCAGTTTTAGATATGCTTAAAGTAAAAAAAATTTTAAACAATAGTAGTTCAAGACTCATTGGGCCTAATTGCCCAGGCATAATAACACCAGGTGAATGTAAAATTGGAATAATGCCTGGAAATATTCATAAAAAAGGTTCAGTTGGAATTGTTTCAAGATCAGGAACATTAACTTATGAAGCTGTTGCCCAAACATCTGCTAACAAAATGGGTCAGTCTACTTGTATTGGAATAGGTGGAGATCCTATTAATGGAACAAATTTCATTGATTGCTTAGAACTTTTTTTAAAAGATAATGAAACTAAATCTATTGTTATGATTGGTGAAATTGGAGGTTCAGCAGAAGAGGAAGCTGCGGATTTTCTTAAGAGAGAAAAGATTAAAAAACCTATGGTTGGTTTTATAGCCGGTTTAACAGCTCCACCAGGGAGAAGAATGGGGCATGCAGGTGCAATAATTTCAGGTGGAAAAGGGGGAGCCGAAGACAAAATAGAAATAATGAAATCTGCAGGAATCACTATATCTAAATCACCCGCTGATATTGGTAAAACTCTTCTGCAAAAACTAAATGGTTGATTTTTATTAATTTATGTTAAAATAAATTTTTAATGTCCTCATCTGATAACAATATAACTTATAAAAAAACATCTTTTTTAGCAGGTGTAAATTCAGAATTTATTAACGAATTTTATACAGATTATATTTCTGATCCCGATTCTTTGCCAAAAAGCTGGAGAGAATTTTTTGATGGATTAAGTGATAATGAAAAATTAATTTATGACGATATAAAAGGGCCAAGCTGGTCTCCTGATAAAAAATTAAAGATAAAGATTCCAAAAGAATTAAAAGAAAAAAATGAAACAAACATTCCTGATTTAAATTTAAATTCAATTAAACAAGCATCTAAAGATTCTGTTAGAGCTATAATGTTAATAAGAGCCTACAGAATTAGAGGTCATTTAATTGCTAATTTAGACCCTTTATCAATTCAAAAAAAAGAAGAACACTTAGAATTAAAACCAGGGAATTATGGTTTTGAAAAAAAAGACTACAAAAGAAAAATATTTTTAGATGGTGTTTTAGGATTGCAATATGCAGATCTTAATGAAATTTTAAAAATATTAAAAAAAACATATTCTTCGAATATTGGATATGAATTTATGCATATGGGAGATCCAGAAGAAAAATCCTGGATTAGGGATCGAATAGAGGGTCCAGAAAAAAATGTTTCTTTCACTGAAAATGGAAAAAGAGCAATTTTAAACAAAATTGTTCAAGCAGAAGTTTTTGAAAAATATTTACATGTAAAGTTTGTAGGAACAAAAAGATTTGGTTTAGATGGAAGTGAGTCATTAATTCCAGCATTAGAGCAAATAATTAAAAAAGGTGGAAACTTAGGGGCTAAAGAAATTAAGATTGGCATGCCTCATAGAGGAAGATTGAATGTTTTAGCAAACGTAATGGGCAAACCTTTTAGAGCAATCTTCAGTGAATTTTTTGGAAAAACGGTCAGTTCAAAAAAAGATTTTGAAGGAGATGTTAAATATCACTTAGGCGCATCATCTAATAGAGAATTTGATGGAAACTCAGTTCATATAAGTTTGACTGACAACCCTTCTCATTTAGAAGCAGTTAATCCAGTAGTGTTAGGACAAGTAAGAGCGAAACAATTTTTTCACAAAGATAAAGAAAGAAAAAAAGTTATCCCGGTTCTAATGCATGGAGATGCAGCATTTGCTGGCCAAGGTATTGTAGCAGAGTGTTTTGCAATGTCAGGGCTACCAGGACATAATATTGGAGGAACAATTCATATAATTGTAAATAATCAAATAGGTTTTACTACCGCTCCAAGATTTGCTCGATCATCTCCATATCCTTCAGATGTAGCTAAAATTGCACAAGCTCCTATTTTCCACGTTAATGGAGATGACCCAGAAGCCGTCGTTCATTGTGCAAAAATAGCTACAGAATATAGACAAAAATTTAATAGAGATGTTGTAATAGATATAGTTTGTTACAGAAGATTTGGTCATAATGAAGGAGATGAGCCTTCTTTCACACAACCAATTATGTATAAAAAAATTAAAACTCATCCATCTACTCTTTCAATTTATGGAAAAAAATTAAGTCAAGAGGGATTAATATCGGAAAATGAGTTACAAAAAGGAAGTTTAAACTTTAGAACTTTTTTAGAAAAAGAGTTTGATTCCTCAAAAAGTTATAAATCCGAATTAAAATGGTTTGATGGTGCTTGGTCTAGGTTTAAACCTGGTCTTGGAAAAGATAAAAGAGGTGCCAGTGGCGTTGATAAGAAATTATTGATTGATATTGGTAAAAAAGTTTCAAAAATTCCCAGTAACTTTAATGTTCATAAAACTTTAAAAAAGATATTTAATTTGAGACTTCAAGCTATTGAAAATGGTAAAGCAATTGATTGGAGTAAGCAAAGAAAAAAATATCCTGGGTTTATGGACAATCTCAAAGATGAGATTGAATATGATCCTGAATTTGTAGATTTTGATAG
>VMHT01052343.1_pt1 | contig 13181 bp, 17 predicted proteins | sample 4693611 | NCBI WGS metagenome assembly VMHT01 (sample SAMN12280063, study PRJNA550983) | marine metagenome | isolation source: seawater sampled from same location over 5 years 0.02-0.2 micron viral filtrate | place: USA: collected off the coast of southern California halfway between the port... ... | reverse complement strand
TTAAATCCAGGATGACCACCGATAAGTTGTGGTTCTGTAACTCCGTTGATTTCCCAATACCAATCATTCCAATCACACACATCGCCAGCTTCAGGAAAAAAGTTTAGTGAACCACTAGCTAAGTTATTTCTCTGAAACATCAAATCAATCGTAGAGTTTGTATCTGGTCCTGCTTCTTGAAATTGTTCTACTTCAGGAGCATTATATCGTATCAGACAATTTACCCTAAATCCTACATTAAAATACTTAGTGGTAGATTCACCATATATGTTTTGATTTGTGTGTTCAGGCGCTACTTTATAGATATCAACCGACTGACCAACTATCTCGTCAATCAGTTCTTCGTTCATGTGGTCAACTAAATTAATTTCCTTTTGGGAAATAAAAAATGGTCGTGTAGCAGACATCTATTATCCTATGAATATGTTTAATGGTGCTTTTGCTAACACCTCTTGTTGAGCATTAGCTTCTTCAGCCTCTGCCTTTAATTTTTCTGTTAAAGATACTGATTCTAAAAATTCTTTTAACTCTTCTAATAACTGTGTTTTTTCTTCTCTTCCTTCAGTCTTTAAAGCTTCACCATCCAATGTAACTTCACCATCAGGTATGGGCATAGAGCTATACTTACTTCTGATAATACCAAGTAACTCTTTAGCAAGAGCATAAGTATACTTTCTAATCCATTGACGACCAGGTTGATTGATTGAACTATAAGTAATGAATTTATACGGAACATTAGAAGGATCTGATACGCCACCTTGTAAGTCAGCATTAGAATTATTTGTATTTCTGATATCATCTTTAACATAATACTCAAACCATATTTTTTCACCAGCATCTCCAGATAAAGGTTCAGGAAATATTCTTAAATTATTATTATGTATTTCAAAAGAGTAAGCACTCTTTCTCACTAAATCAGATGTTTCAATAGCATTTGCTCTAGCCAAATCATAAGAGATTGGTTTTAGTACAAACGATATTGCTGGAGAGACATTGCCAAATCCAAAAGCATCAAGAAGTTGTCTTTGGTCAAACGAGCCAGCATAAGGATCATAAAATCTTGATACTGCTGCTGGTTGATGATTAAACACTCTATGAACTTCAATTCTTCTATTACTTTCACTTACACTAGCCCAAACATCTTGTAAATCATAATCTTGTTTTGAACCAGATAAGGTTATGAATCCTTTCTTTAAATCATAATTTTCATTTAAACCAACAACTTGTCCGTATTTATCAGAAAGTGTTATAGAAGGACCAAGAGATGGTGTAACAGGATCTAATGAACCTGTACTTAGTGAACCTGATATTCTACTTTTCTCACCATATTGTTCCCACATCCAATTTTTAATATTGTAATTATTGATGTGCTGTGAGTATTCATTTACTGATTCTTCAAAACAAGCATAAATCGAACCACTTGGTATTTCTAATTGTAATACAGGAAACCCAAGTCTTTTAGCACACCACTTTGTTACTGAAACAATATCAGTTTGAAATGTGCTATCAGCATCATATGTTCCATATGGTGTTTCACCACTTGTAAAGGTTGACGGATCAACATAAGCATATTCTAATTTTGGCATCTATAGTTCTCCTTAACTATAAATATAACTTTTATAAAAACAAAAGGGGAAAACCGAAGTCTTCCCCTTTGTTATGTATCAGATATATGATTTAGTTTACACTAAGTCAAGAGACTTACAATGAATTAAACCATAGAACTCTGGACGAATCATCTTCTTAGCGTAACGAGTCATCACACCTTTTCTTGGTGTAAAATCACTAGGATCGTATACCAATGGAGTTGTAATTAACGGTACATAAGGGCTATATACAGCACCAGTTTCTAGGAAGTTACTTCCTCTAAATCCAACCAAGATTGAATTTTCAGTCATGTAAGGATTCTTGTAGACAGTATATCTACCAGCAGCTTGACCGACTTTAGAAATACCCATACCAAATTGGTCATTTCCACCGTCACCAGGCTGACTTACATAGCCAGGAAGTGATTCAAGGATAGTAGCAACTTTTGGAGCAACAACTACAAAGTTAGCACCACCACGAAGTGTCAAACGATGAATTTCGTTAGATACTTTTTGAATCTTAGAAACTAGAGTCTGATACCACTCAAATCTAGTACCATAAAAGGTATTAGATACAAAAGCAGTAGTAGCTGAATCATAGTCTTCACCAGCTTTTGCTGACCAGTATTCTTCTGTTTGAGCATCAGAAATCAACATATCAAGAATTTCCAAATCAATTTCCATTGAGATGTAATCACTTAACATTGATGTTAATTCAGCTTCAGCATCCACAGAATGATAAGCGTTTAAGTCTTGAGCAAGCTCAGGTGACCAAACAGCTTTCAACTTACGAGTCTTAGCAACAATTGGTAATGATCTCATTTCCAAGTTAACTTCAGGTATACTTAGTGTATCACTAGTAGCATCACCAGCTCTATCTTCAAAATCACCTCTGTTACCAGCACTATTTTCTACAATGTAGTCAACAGTTAATGAACCAGAAGCGTGGTCTAAAACATCAGTACCAGCTACTACAGATGAGATTATCTCAATGTTAGCACCATTTTCTTTAGTGTACTGAGGTAATACCGATCCAGAAGTATTGTTATGAGTAATATCCCAAGACCTAATAGACTTTAAATCAGGATTTGTAAACCTAGATTTAGCAACAACTAATTTAATTAAAGCATTTCCACTAGCTATTGAAGCAGAATCTTCACTATTAAAGTCAATGTCTTTAAAACTAGCTTGTGAAACACTTTCAACAGCAATTGCTGCATCAGTTGTTAAGTTAGTTGAATATCCATACTTACCAACACCGTAAAGTCCATCTTCTCCGAAAGGAGCAGAAGAACCGGATGGTGTGTTAGGACCTGTTTTTCCGTGAATTGAATTACCGGAAGTAAATTTACCTTCTGTTTTTCCATACTTGAAATCAAGATAGAAAACTAGACCAGATGGCAAGTTCATAGGTTGAACAGAAACAAGTTCCTGTGCAACGATGTTTCCAAATACTCGTCTTACAAGGGGAAGAGCAACTCCAGACCATTCTTCATCACCAACACCAGCACCGGCGTTAGGAGAAGTTTTAGAATTTTCAGAAATTAGCTGGCGAGCCTGGTTTTCTAACAATGTAGCCATACCAGAGCGTTGCCACTCATTTTCCATTCCTTCTAAAAGTCCAGATTTTTCCCACTTAGTAACGAGCTTTGCGGATTCTTCTTTTTGCTTCTTTATAGGTGAAGCATCGAGAAGTCCTTCATTTATATATTCGCTCATTTTATCGTTCTCCAAATTAAAGCGGTTTAAGATTTAATACCAGCAAGTTTTCTGAAACGGTCTGCAACTTGACTTTCCTCAGTAATGATTTTAGTCTTCGGTGCAGTTCCACCAGATTTTTTACTAGCATATGATTCCTTAACAACTTCTTTTTTCACATTTTTCTCACCATTAAAAGATTCAGCAAGAGTAGTGTATACCAATTTAATCTCACGAGTTGTTTGAGCCCTATCAAAAGTCTCAACAATCTTAAGTTTTTGGTCATTACTCAAAGCAAATTCTTTGAATAGTTTATTAGTGAAAAGAAGTTTAGCATTAAGGATGTTAACTTCATGAAGCTTGTCTTTCAAAAAGACAACAGCTTCCTTATACTCATTAAGCTCATTACTTAGCGTTTCAACTTGTTCGTGAGTTTTACCTTTACCAGGATCTTCTTCGTCACCAGCAGAAGGCTGTTTTACTCCAGAACCTTTACCGATTCCAGATGAAGTAGATTGTTCTTCAAGGTCTTCTTCGTCTTCTTCGTTAACGATTTCTTCGTCAACTTTTTCTTCTTCGTCATCTTCTTCATGTGCACCTTCTTGAACAGACTCTTCTTCTTCACCAGGTTCAGATTCATTTAACTCTTCTTCAAGCTCTTTGATTACTGCTTCTAAATCAAGTTCTTCAGACTCATCGACTTCTTCGTCATCTTCGTCTTCGTGTTCTTCTTCAGAAACAATTGGAGCATACTTCACACCATCGATTTCAACGATTTCAGATTCATCGACTTCTTCTTCATCATCGTCATCTTCTCTACGAGGATCATCATGCATACCTTCTTCAGGATCTTCATCATCATCGTCATCTCTACGAGGTTTCATACCCATACCTTCATCAGTTTCTTCTTCTTCATCGTCTTCATGTTCCCCCTCGAAAACATCTTCGTCTTCTTCAAGGTCTTCTTCAGCAAGTTTAGCAGAAAGCATTGATTTTAGATGTGGAGTGAATGCTTCTTCAAGAGCCATTTTGGCATTTTGTAGAGCAGTTTCACGAACAGCTTTAGCGTCAGCAATAGCTTCTTTTAATAAATCAGACATATTATGTCTCCCATACTATTTTGTATTGGAATAAAGTTATTCTGAAACTTTAATTAAGGATTAATTTTATTAGACTCTGTAAGACCACAGAGTATTGAGGTTACATATAAGTATATAAAAAAAAAATAAAACCTAATCATTTAGACGAAGAGATTTTATTTTTATCAATCTCTGTTTTCTTTTTTCTCGTCTAGCAGCAGATGGTTTTTGGTAGAATTCCCTTTCTCTTAACTCTTTAAGTAAGTTAGAATTTTTTACTTTTCTTTTAAATTCTGATATTGCTCTCTCAACACTTTTATTTTTGGCATCTACATAAAGTATAGATGATTGTTTTTTCTTTTTTCTTTTTTTTTGAAACATTTTGTAACCTTTTTTATTTTTATTATTCACCATCTTCTTCTATTAGTTGAGCTTCAGATAAACATCCTCTAGCAACTGCTGTATGAGCATCTTCTATGTGAATGATTTCTGATATAGGTATTGGAAACTCATCTTGGTCAAACTGCTCATTAAACACATCCAAGAATCCTTTTACTAATGAAGTTCCACCACCGATAACGATAGGAACAGCATTAGGAAAATTAGGGACATTTTCAACACCTTCAAACTGAACCTTTAGGTTAGTCAAAAGATAGTTAATTAGGGCACCGTAATAAGAACGGATAGCAATAAGAACATTAGCCTCATCCGTTTCTTCTTCATAAATATTTTGATAAGTAGCAGCAGATAAATCAAGTGTAGTTGATGTTTCTTTAATATTAGTTACCTTAGCTTTTGATACTCCTGTGTCCATAGAAACATTTTCATCTACCCAATCTCCACCACGACTGACACTAAAAGATAGGGCAGTCATCCCTTGATACATAACTGCTATGTTACACATACCAGCACCCATCGAGATGGCTACACCAGTTAGCTGAGTATCAACCAATCCTTCATATCCAATCGCAACTGCCTCCTCTATCTTTTTCACATTGTATCCGTATTGTTCTATTATCGTTCTCAACACATCTTCGTGATATGATACTTCCCTTTCGACATCGATAGGTTTAGATGGAATGCAATAAACACAAGTTTCTCCATCTTTAGCATCACCCAACAACTCTCCGATTATTGCGTTTAGAACTGGTAAGGCATCTTTCTCTGTAGGATTTAATAGACCACTTTTCATTGGTCTTTTAAGTTCTGCTGTAGAGAATATTTGAGCATAGTTGAAAGCGTGTTGTCCAACTATATGAACCTTACTAGCTTTTTCGACAAAGGGAATTCCTTGTCGTTTTAACATTCTCTTGACTTGGTTCACCTCCCCATCGACAGTTAAGAATGCATTTCTTTGTTTTTTAACTAGCTCTTCTGTAGCAGCAATATAGAATGATGTACCACAATCTAAACCTTTTGCCATATCTAACCTCTTCTAAGTTGTTTAAGTTTTTCTTTCTGTGTCACTACTTTACCTTTTATCACTTCATCCGATTTAATAGATGACTTTGTTGGTTTTTGTAGTGCTATATTTTTTTTCATCTCGATTTCAATATGTCCGACTTCTTTTGTTTTTTTTGGAAGTACGACCTCAACAGCTTTTGGTGTTGATGTATTCGTAAAAACCTTTTTAGCTTTATCATTTTTGTAAAATAACTTTAATAATATTCCTATAATAAAACCGATTTGCCATAATGTCAATGAGACATAAATAAATGTACTACTTATCTCCATTTTGTTTTTTTATTGCCTTAGAAATAGCTTTACGGCGTTTTGCTAGATACTCATCACTATCATCTTTATCACCGTCATTATCTATATCACCATCCTCTTTACCAACAGGATCCATAGCTTCTTCAATGTCATAGTATCTATTTAAAATATTTCCCATATCCTCATATAGAGCATTTAATCTTTCGTTTACGGCATTGGCTTCAAGAGCAGCTTTTTTAAATTGACCCGTTAAACCTTTTAATTCCTTCATATTTCTTTTTACAGAAACAGAATCAAACCAATCATCAGTTTCACTTAAAACATGATTTTGAGCAGATTCAGCAATACCGACAAGTTGTTTAGCAACTTCGATAATACCATTGTCTTTGAAAAGTTGTCCACCTATCATCTGATAGTTTTTTACAGCCTCAATGACCTCGAACTTGTTTACCCCTTGCTCTCGTTCCTTAACTGGCACAAGGTCTTCTACTATTCCTAATAAACTAATATTTTTCATTTCAACACCCTCATTTTGAGCAATCTCGCTCCACTTCTGACTAATTTTTTCTTTGATGAATTTGTCTGCCAAATGTTTTTCTCTACCGTATTTGGCATGTTCCCATTTCTTCTGTAAAGAATTAGGTAAATCTGTTTCACTTAAATTACTATTGATAAAAGAAGTAACTCTTCTAGCATCAACATTTCTTATTTTTCTATAACGAAACTCTTCTAATTTTTTTAACCAAGAGCGAACTTCTTTTACAGTTACTCTTCTATCAAGATTTTCACTTACAGATTCTTTTATTTTTTTACCACCCATTTGTTTATAAATCTTTATTAGATTTTCAAGGTGGTCTTCATCTCTAGCATTAGTAACTCTACCTTGTTTCTTAATTTTCTTTTGAAACATCTTAATAGCATCTTCTAATTTTTTGAGTTCCATACTAGCTTCATTTACTCGTTGGTATTTTTTTCCGTTATATGTAATTTGGTCTTTCATAATAATAAATATTATCTTATTTGGTTTCCTTTGAGTTTAATATGTAATCTCTAGCTTTGTTTAAGTAATTAGCAGAAAGAGTTATTTTATCTGTCCACCAACTTGGTAATGATTCTTCTTCTGACATACTATTGAGTTTATCCATTATTTCGTTGGCATCTTCAATAGATGTTTTTAATTTTCTTATAGCAGATGGAACATCAGTATGTCCATCTTCTTCTATTTGTTTAGGTGACTTAAACGATGAAGCATATGGGTTAGAATGAACTTGTCCCATTGATACAGTTTTTTCATTTAATAATTCTTTTAACTTAATCACGATTTTTCTTCTCAAAGTTTTTGAGTTTAACTTTAAACTCTATTATGTGTTTTTTATAAAGAGAAGCAACTTCTAATGACTCTTTTTTTAAACCATCTTTTCCCAAATCTTTTATCAATAGTTTAACATTTTTTTCTAGTCTATCAAGATTATTATTTACATTATCAAAATATCCTCTAAAATAGTTTGGAATCCCTTCATTTAAAAAATCTTTTAATTTAATCATTTTATACCTCTATAATTTTATATCGTCTGTTAGTTGAGTCGGCTTCAAATAATTCATTCATTTTTACATTAGCATCACTTTGAGTGGAATATTCCCAAACAGAATCACTTGAGTTAAGTTTAGCAGTCCAACCCTTTCCACCAGTAGAAGAAACACTATTAGCATTTGTTTCATTCCAAATCCACTCTTCGGTGTCATCGGGTCTTGGAACTACTTCCATTAATACTCTATATGCCACTACTTAGTTACCTTCTTTACTTTTTCAATTGAACGACCAGCAAAATAAGCCGCATATACAGTCATCAATAGAGTTTGATAAACTGGAACATAAGCTTCACCAATTGTGAACTCACCCATGTTGCCATCAAATACACTTAGTATTACAAATACACCAGTAAGGAAGATTAATGTAATTGGTCTAATATTTTTACTTAACCAACTACCATGTTTTAAATCAGCTTCCCAACGAGCAGATACTTGAGCTTGAGCCGCTTGTTCGGCTTGTGCTAATATCTGTGTAATCTTTTGTTTAGCTTCTGCTTTCTCTTCACCTGAAGTATGTAAATCATCTACAATATTTCCGATGTCTTTAATTGCATCACCACCAAGTAAACTACCAGCGGCTTTTCCTAATGTTGCTAAAAAACTCATAACCTTACCCCTTAATCATCCGCGTGTTCTAATAGTTTAACATCATCTTCAGCGTTGTTGAACCAAAAGTCAATGACTTTGGCAAACGAACCTACGAATCCACCTAACATCAGTAGTAGAATCTCCTTCCAACCACCCATGACATCAACACCACTACTCATAAACCAAATCATAAGTCCTAATATAGCAGAAAATAATGATACAACAGCTATGCTGATTAACCATTTTTTGTTTTGTCTAAATTTTATTATTCCAATCAACTCTGTGTTGATTTCGTGTTTTTGATCCTGAACATGCATTTCAGGTGTATCTAAATTACTTTTCTTTAGTTCAGCCATTATAAACTACTCCCTATACTAACATTTTTTCCAAATTTTTTCCACATTCCACCAAGAATTTTTACTAATTGTTTCTCATTCTTTGTATTTAATTTTTTTTTGATATCATCATTTGCTTTGTTGTAAATTTGTTTAAATAGATTAGCAGACATACTATCAACAGTTACTCCACCTACTTTACCATATCCACTATCAGCAATCTTAAATAATTTTTCAACACCCTTTGATGCTTTTGGCATACCAACATGACTTATAGTACCCATACCTGATTTACTTTTTAATTTAATTTTTTCATCTTTTATTTTTGATTTCGATATTTTTTTGATTTTCTTTATCAAGTTAGGACCTGCTGGTTCTTCACCAATCTTTCCATCTATACCGTATCCACAGGTTCCCTCACCTAAACTTTGAAGTCCTACAAGTGCTACAGCCTTAGCTCTCGGAGTTGAATTTCTGTATGTTTTGTTTACATACTTTAAATTCTTTTTAATCATAGCCGCAGCATCTTTTGCATTATTTCCATACTTGATAAGAAGTTGATATATCTTCTTCATTTCAGAATCTACTTTTTCATTTACGGACTCAGCAAAATATCCTATTTTTTCATATTCTTTTCTTACGACTGGTTTATCTACAATGACAAGTGTTTTACCGGATTTCTTATGTTTGACTTTTACTGTTTTACCTCTTTTATATGTGAGTCCTAAATCTGCTTCTTTTATCTTCAAAATCTTTGACATGTTAATAGTCATATCAACCAACTCGTGTGATTTATATGTATCGAATTTCTTTTTATAACTCTTCATCTTTGGATGATTGTAAATTTTCATAATTAAATTAGCAGTTTTACCATTCATTTTTGTTCCATCGATATCTCCATACTTATTTGCTTTTGCTAACTTTTCAATTTTTTTAATTGTTTTAGATTGTTCATTTACAGATTCTTTCTTAACACAATTTCTGTATCTTTTACCAAACATAGTTTTTGTTTTACGAGTAGGATGTGTCATATATCCTTTTTGACAAGCTTCACATAAACATAAATCTTCTAAAATATTATCAAGATACTCATCTATTTCTTGTTGGGCATCTTCTTTTTTCAAACGACTCTTTTCAGCTCGTCCTCTGTTTGTTGACTCTTTTTCAAACCCCACGATTTTTCCTCCCTTATGAGAAGCATCTTTACCATCACCATTCCCATAAGTGCCTTTTTGTCGGTTATATTTATTCAACTCAGCTCTGTATTTTTTAGCTTTTGTTGATGATTGAAATTTTTTGTATTCTGCTTTATAATCTCTATCAGCAGCCTCACCTAACTTACTCATCCATTCTAAACCAGGTATTTCAACATCCTTTACTTTAAATTTTTTCTCAAATTCTTTTTTAGCTTTTGATATCTTTTTTAAATGAGGTGGTAGTTCGCCGGTTTTATCAAATTCATCTCTCATTTTTTTAATCTGTGATTTTGATAAGGATTCTTTTTTGATAGGTAAGTCATCGTGTTTGGTTTTAGCATATTTCTTTACGCTACTCTTCTTCATCTTCTTAGCAGCATCTTGAGCATCTTTGGAAAATTTACTTGCGGGTTGTTCACCCTTTTGGATTGACCGAACTATTCCCATAAACTTTTGTTGTTTCTTGGAAACCGAAGGCATATTATCCCCTCATTATAGAGTTAATAATAGATTCGATTCTTGTTTCAGGTTTTTGTTTTTCTACACCTTCGTTAACAGGTCTCATGAAAGCACCATGTGTAGATGGATTTGATACGAAATCAAATGCAATAAGTTCAAAGTCAGGTTGAACCTCAACAGTTCCATCCTCACCTTCAGATTCTCTCATCGGTTCTACCGAACCCAATCCTCTTGATGAAATACCAAGTTTGATACCTGATTTAAATAATTCTTTCAATATGTTCCCACTTGGTGTGGATAGAACTTCTACAGTTCCTAAAAGGTCATCGCCATCCCAATGCATTTCAATAACATTATGTGACGCATTGTTCAAATTAACTACAGATGATTCTGGATGGTCGAGTTCTCCGAGTGCTCGTCTCTCACTAACTTGTTCTTCTAAATATTTAGAAACTTCTTTCAATAATACTTCTCGTGGGTAAACTCTACCATTTTGATTTTTAGATTCGGCTCTCTGTAGGACACCCTTTACTATTAAACGACCATCATTTTCTTTAATACTCTCATCAATTTTCTGACGAGATATTTCAAATGGTCTTACATCTACTAATAATTTTTTATTCATTTTTTTACCCTATGTTTCCTGTGTATACAAAAGTTACATCACCAGCAGCACCATTTTTACTTACCCAAGCAATTGGATTAATATCCAATCTAACTGGACCAGCAGCAGCATTAGTTACTTGTGAGCCACTTACATAACTGTTAAGACTTCCTGATTCATATGCAAAAGAATAATTTCCCACTTTATTAATTAAAATGTAATTAGGTCTTTCATGTCTAGCAGGATAAGGAGCCGGAGTGGTAGCTTTTCCAAAAGCACTAGTTGGAACAGCCTTTGGTATCATTTTTTTTGAATTATTAGGATCTGCTTGATATCTTGACATTTATTTACCCCCCCAAGAGCTTCGTTTTACCCAAATATCAAATAAGATATCGGATACTTCTTTTCTTATTTCTTTCTTTATCTTTTTTAAATCATCATTGGATAAAGCCTCATCGACAAACTTATATCCAGTTTGTTTTTCAATATTTTTCTTCCTCTTCTTTTTCATTCCTTTTTTACTAAAAGCATAAGGAGTCTGATAAGTGTCTATACTTGCTGTTGTAGTTATTTCTTTTAATTTATTACGAAATAAACTACTTGCAAGTTCCTTAACTATGGAATCAAACTTTGTCGAGTTCTTTATCGAGTTCATAATATCTCAACAATTGTATAACAGAATTATCATCTGTTTGTTTTGATTCATTTAAGCAAAATTTATCAACACAATTAATTGCTTCTTGTAATTTAATTTTTAATACTTTATCTTTTACTTTCTTAACTTTACCATTCAACTTTCTTTTAAGTTTTGGTATTTGAGTTTCTACAAATATAGAAAAGTTGTTTGTATTAGAAATATTACTAATGTACTCTTTAAGAACTTTCTTTTGTTGATCAGAAAGATTAGTATATTTTTTATTGAACTTTTCCAAAAGTGTTTTATAAGAAAGTATTCTTAAATCTTTATCTTTAAACTCTTCAGGTATATAAGATTTATTTTTTGTGTGTTTTAAAGTTGTTACATTTTCAATTATTATAAAATAACTTTCTGTTTTTTCGTCAGCACCCATTTCGTTTATACCCTCAAACAACTTATATACAGAAGCAAAGGTTTTATAATTTGGAACTTTGGAACTAAACAACTGATTTACATCATAAGACTCTTTTATAGTAGCAATAACATTATACTTCTCTCTACGAAGATTCATGTTATTTAACTTCCCCCTTTGTCTAATCACTTCTGATAAAAAGAAATCTGCTTTCTTATCTGATTTAAATTTCTTTGTCATGATAAGATTATATAAAGCCAACTCCTTACCTAACTCGGTGTGTTCATTAAATTGACTTTTAATAATTTTAAGAGCTGGTGATTCCTTTTTCTTGTTCAAAACATCTACGGTGACTTGTCTTAAAAGGAACTCAAAGAGTAATCCCGTATTTCTTAGTTTACTATGCTTAAATTTGCTCATATATTATTCCAAAGATTTTGATACAATTATTCATATATAAATATAACAGAATTTAGATAAAGTGGTAAATTACTCTTTTATTATATTATCTTCACTCAACATAGAAGATTTGTCTTTAGGAAACTTTTCTTTAAGTTGATCTAATATACCTTCACGAGCAACAACTGTACTAGCTTTTGATGTGGCAAGAGGTGATTTACCTTTAAATTCCCTTTTTCCATATGATCTATCGACATCTTTTAGACTTTCATGTCCATATTTATCTTTCATATCTTCTTGGTCTTTAAAAGGATCTTTTTCACTTCCACCCCATTTACCTTTTCTGCTTACTTCAAAATTATCATCGTCATCTTCATCTTCACTTGGTGGTGGTTCTTTAGCAGGATCACTTCCTTCTGTTTCTATTTGCTCTAAACGAAATTTTTGTTTAGTATCTTCTACTATAGCTTCGTAAATATCAAGTTTTTGCTGGTCACTTAAATCAAAAACATTGTCATATATCCACTTACGACTAAACAACTTTGAATCTATAGCTTTTTCAGCAATATCAAGTTGTTGACTCATCAATTCTAATTTTTCTTGCTCATGAATCATTGATGGATTCTGTAACTCTAACTGAAAATCAATTAAATCAGAATCATTAAATCCTTGTGAGTAAAGGTGTACAATACCAATTTTAGTTAATTCACTAACAATAATCTTTTGTAACCTTTCAATTGTACGAGCAAAACGAACATCTTCAGCAGCAAGTGTAGCTTTACCACCACTTAAACCTTCTTCATATCCTAAAAAAGCTTTTGGTATTCTAAGACTTGCCATTAACTTGTTTCGTAGATATTCTATGTCTTCTATTTGGTCGTTGTT
>VMHT01076241.1_pt1 | contig 13184 bp, 13 predicted proteins | sample 4693611 | NCBI WGS metagenome assembly VMHT01 (sample SAMN12280063, study PRJNA550983) | marine metagenome | isolation source: seawater sampled from same location over 5 years 0.02-0.2 micron viral filtrate | place: USA: collected off the coast of southern California halfway between the port... ... | reverse complement strand
CGACCATGAAATCTTTGTGGCTTTTCTCTAAATTCTTTTGGGTACTTATCTGTTACAGACTTTCTAAAAAGTTCTTTAAAAGTAACTTTCAAGCCCTTAAATAAACCAAAACTTTCACTCATAATTTAACTCCAAGGTAATCCAAACTCTCTCAATCCAAGAACAACTGCAGATAAAATTAACCAAATTAAAGATGCTGGGATTAATCTTTTCCAACCCAGTTCCATAAGCTGATCATATCTTAGCCTTGGAAGAGTAGCTCTTATCCATACAAAAATAAAAAGTAGCCCAAAGGTTTTTACACCTAACCAAATTATTGGCATTATAGAGGATAAAAATGGAGGTAGAAAATTCTCAAATGTAGGTCCTAACCATCCCCCTAGAAAGAATGTTGCTGTAATTGCGCACATATTAAACATATTTATGTATTCAGCTAAGAAAAACATAGCAAATCTAAATCCAGAATACTCAGTATGAAAACCTCCGACTAACTCTTGTTCGGCTTCAACTAAATCAAAAGGAGCCCTATTCACCTCTGCTACAGCTGCAATAAAAAAGATACCGAAAGCTATAAACTGTGGAAATACATTCCACTTTGGAATAAAGGAAACAAGTGAATTTAATATTGGTATTGAGCTTGATAAATTTCCTGACTGACTATTGACAATATCTACAAGTGATAATGAACCTGAGTATAAAATTACAGGAACTAATGCTAAGCCCATTGCTGCTTCATATGAAATCATTTGAGCAGAAGCTCTTACTCCGCCTAGTAAAGGATATTTTGAACCTGACGACCAACCAGCTAATACAACACTATAAACTGCGATTGAGGAAAGGGCTAGGAAGTATAGAACACCAACATTTAAATCTGCGCCTACAAAATCGACTATATAATTTTCTCCACCAAACTCAAAATTTAATTTAGGCCCAAGGGGAATAATCATAAAAATTAAAAAAGAAGGGACTAATGCAACTATTGGTGCGAGAAGATACATTGCCCTATCGGCTTTAACAGGTAATATTTGTTCCTTAAGCATGAGTTTGATTGCATCAGCTACTGTTTGTAAAATTCCAAAAGGTCCAGCTCTATCTGGTCCAACACGAGATTGCATTCCCGCTACTAATTTTCTTTCAAACCATATAAGAAATATTGTATTTGTTAGAAGTACTCCAAGAACTATATTGGCTTTTATTAATGCAATAATTAATTCATTTGACATTCAAAGCTTCCTTAAAGAGGCTAGGCATTATTTCAATTTCTTTTGAAAAATCTAATTTATTCATATTTCGTCTATTTTTAGGAATAAATATAAGTCCATCAGGAAAACTTGGATTTATTTTATAATTTACAGTTATTTCTATATTTTCTTGAACCAAGATACATTTACCTGAATTTAACTTATATTTTTCAAAAGTTGATTCATTTCCTTCAATAAACTGTGAGGAACCAAGTAGAGAGATACTTTTTGAGTGCCTCTCGGTTACTTTATCTCCATATAGCTTTTTACTAACAAATAAAGAGTTTGAAAATTTTATATTTTCTTCAGAAGTAAGGATATTTGGTAATGATAAGTTAATAATTCCATCTAAATTTCTTGGTTTATCTAAATTATCAAAAGTCGGTGCCGTATCGATTTCAAAATCTTTAAAAGATTTGTTATTTAGGTCTGTCAAACTTTCAAACATTTCTTCAAATTTACAAAAGTTAGATAGGCCCAAAATAAATTCCCAATCACTTAATGTTTGGCCAGGAGAAGGGACTAATTTATCTATTCTTGAAGTCCTAAATTCTATATTGGTAAAGGTTCCTTCTTTTTCACCGAGAGTTGAACTAGTTGGAACTATATAGTCCGCAAGCTCAGAGGTTTCATGCAAGAACAAATCCAGAGATACAACTGTAGGTATTTCTTCTATAATATTTTTTATTTTTGATGAAAAAATTGACTTTCCTATTGGATCAGCACCAACTACAAAAAGTAAATCAGTTGTTTCCTTTGAAATTTCAGCAGCAAATTCTTTATTTCCCTTTACGTTATCTAACATCTGAAAAGCACCAAAGCTATTACCACCATTAAACGCATTGAAGAGCTTCATTTTGGTATTTTCTTTAAGATACATATATAGTTTTTCAAGACTCTGGTCTGACTGATTAGGACTAGATTTTCCTAATATTGCGGTAATATTTTTGCCTTTTACATGTTCATTAATCTCTTTAAGATCTGAAATATCTTTTAGTATCTCAAAATTATTTGATACTATATCTTCGCTATAGTAAACATCTGCAATATCAGTTAATGTCGAATTAGCATGACCAAAAACAACTAACTTTACTCCATTCTTTACCGCTTGCCTCACTCTCAAATATAGAACAGGGAGTGTCTCTTTTAAATCTTCGGCCCAAATTATGATCGTATCTGAGTCATTAAGATCATCAATTTTTGCATTGTCTGTTTCTTCATCGAAAAAGCCTTTATAAAAAATATCTTCATTTAAATATATTGAGTGCTCATGGTTTCCTAATTTATTTGAAAACTCATTAAAAGAGGAGAGGTCTTCGTTTGTTAAATTACTTCCAAGTAGAAAAGTTACTTTACTACTTTTATCTTCAATTATTTTGTTTAAATCACTATATACATCTTGTAAAGAAATATCTTCATAATCACTTTCTGTCTTTTTAATTGGTGATTTGATTCTTTGTTCAGAATTTAAATATTCAAAATTATATCTTCCTCTGTCACATAGCCACCCTTGATTTGTATGATCATTGTCCACTCCTAAAATTCTTAACATTTTATTTTGAGAAGAATTCAGTTCGATTGAACATCCCATTGAACATCCATTACAGGTTGATCTAGTTGATTTTAAATCCCATGGTCTAGCTTTAAATCTATAAGAAGTTGAAGTTAAAGCACCTACAGGACAAATTTGGACTGTATTTCCTGAAAAATATGACTTAAATGGTTCGTTTGGAAATGTATTTACTTCTGTTTTGTTACCTCTTTGAATAAACTCAATTAATGGGTCTCCTGAGATTTCATCAGAAAATCTTGTACAACGCGCACATAATATACACCTTTCTCTGTCTAAAAGAATTATTTCTGAGATAGGTATTGGTTTTTCAAAATGTCTTTTCTCTTCAATAAACCTACTTTCACCTGGACCATATGCCATTGTCTGGTCTTGAAGTGGACATTCCCCTGCTTTATCGCAAATTGGGCAGTCTAAGGGGTGATTTATTAAAAGAAATTCTAGAACTCCTTCTTGTGCTTTTTGAACAATATCAGATTCTGTATCAACTATCATTTCATCAGAAACTTCAGTTGTGCAAGAAGGAACAAGCATTTTTCCTCTTGGGGTTTCTATTTCAACAAGGCACATCCTACACATTCCTACAGGGTCAAGTCTTTTATGCCAACAAAATCTTGGAATGTGAATACCTGAATCTTCACATGCTTCAATTAAAAGCTTATTTGGCTCAGATTCAATTTGTACACCATTAACATTTATTTTTACATTATCACTCATAAGAGAACTTTCGTTGGAATCATAGCTTCAACCTCTTCTTTAAAATCTTTCATCAAAGAAGTAATAGGTGAAACTGCAGAAGGCCCCAAAGGGCAAATTGTTGTCATTTTTGGTGGCCATGAGAGTCCAGGAGAGATATTATCACAAATATCTAATAGTAATTCTAGATCTGATTTTCGGCCTCTGCCGGAAGCAACTCTATCTAAAATCATTTCTAGCCAAGTAGTTCCTTCTCTACATGGAGTACACTGACCACATGATTCATGAGCAAAAAAACTGACAATACTTTTTGCAGCATTTACTAAATTTGTATTTTCGTCCATCATGACAACGGCACCGGAACCAAGCATAGAATTATTATTTGCAACGTCATCAATGGTCATTTTTATATTAAGTTGATCTCCTCTAAACCAAGGAGCTGACGCACCACCTGGAATGTATGCTTTGACTTTTTTATTATCTCTAATACCTCCACCTAAAGTCTCAACGAAGTCTCCAAACGTGCTCCCCATTTCAATTTCATAGTTTCCGGGTGCATTAACATGTCCTGATAAACTAAAAATTCTTGTGCCCGTAGAACCCTCTACTCCCAATTTGCTATATTCTTCACCTGTATTTTCTACTATCCACGGAACAGAAGAAATTGTTTCAACATTGTTTACAAGGGTGGGTTTCATATAGAGCCCTTTAACTGCTGGAAAGTAAGGAGGTTTTAATCTTGGTTCTCCCCTTCTTCCTTCAAGAGAATTTAATAAAGCTGTTTCCTCACCACATATATATGCACCCGCACCTAAGTGGACAACTAGATCTAGATCCATCTCTGAACCAAAGATATTTTTTCCTAAGTATCCAGTCTGGTATGCTTGCTCAACAGCATTTTGAACCCTTCTAGCTGGTTTTGCATACTCTCCTCTTATGTATATAAAAGCATTTTTGATATTTGCAGCAAAACAAGTAATAATTATGCCTTCAATTAATTGATGCGGGTCTCTTTCTAGCAAAATTCTATCTTTAAATGTTCCTGGCTCAGACTCATCAGCATTAATAACTAAATACCTTTCTTCGTTCTCTGCTAGGAAGCCCCATTTCACTCCAGTAGGGAATCCAGCACCACCTCTACCTCTAATGTTTGAAGATTTTATTTCTTCTAGAATCTTCTCTGGGGAACTATTTAATAAAGTTTTTTTAGCAGTGGCATATCCATTACTTTTTTCATAAGAATGGATAAGATGACTGTCATCAGGATTTTCTCGCATGTGTTTTGTAAGAAGAATCGTTTCTTTCACTTTTTATCCTTTGTAGTATTTAATGTTTGGAAACCAGGAACTGATCCTGTTGTTCCTGAATTGTCTGAAATCGCCCAATCAAAAGATTTAGTACCACCAAATTTATTCTGTAATTCATCAGCTACAACTAGATCTGGTGTTTCATTTTTTAACCATTCACACAAATTTAAAGTATTTTCTGAAGATAAACCTTCTACAGTTTCATAATTTACCTGCATCGCTGGGGCTCCTCCACAAGCTCCAATACACTCTACAGCTTCAAAGGTAAATAAACCATCCTCATCTGTTTCATTACTATTAAGACCTGTAAAATCTTTAACAATATTAATAATTGAATTTGAATTATTAATTTCACAAGAAATAGATTTGCAAACACTTAATAAATATTTACCTGTTGGCTCTTGTTTATACATTGAGTAAAAAGTAGAAACTGATTTTACTTGCACTTCAGTAATTCCAACTAATTCACTAATTACAGACACTGAATCATCAGAAATATAACCATCTCTACCCTGTGCTAAATGTAAAAGTGGTCCAAGTGCAGATCTTTTTTGCGGATAAAGTTTAACTATTTTTTTCGCCTGCTTCATTAGTTTTTCATCCCAACTCATCTATCAACATCTCCAATAACCGGATCTAGTGAAGCAATTGCAGCAACTGCGTCAGCTATTGGACTATCTGTCATAATTACGGGTAAAGCTTGTAAGTTACAAAATGAAGGACCTCTTACATGCATTCTATATGGCTTAGAAGAACCATCAGATACAATATAACATCCCAGTTCTCCTCTTGGAGATTCTACAGCTACGTAAGCATCTCCCTCGGGTACTTTAAAACCTTCTGTGTAAATTTTAAAATGATGAATTAATGCCTCCATGGACTCATCTAGTCTTTGTCTTGGGGGAGGTGTAATTTTTTTATCTTGAACTTTATAAGGACCCTTTGGCATCTTTTCCATTGCTTGTTCAACAATTTTTAAACTCTCAAAGATTTCTAATACTTTAACCCTCCATCTTGCAAAAACATCTCCTTCATTTAATACTGGAATTTCGAAGTTATAATTTTCGATACCAGAATAAGGCTGAGATTTTCTTAAGTCCCAATCACTTCCAGAAGCTCTCAAGCTTGGACCGGTAACACCGTATGCAAAACATTCCTCTGTAGTTAATATTCCTACGTTTTGTAATCTACCTTTCCATATGGGATTATCTAACAACATATCATCATAATCTTTTAACTTTTCAGGGATAATTTTTAATATTTCTTTTACATCTTTTTGCCATCCATCTGGTAAGTCGGCGGCAACACCACCTGGTCGGATATAATTATGGTTCATCCTGAGTCCAGTAGTTTTTTCAAAGAAATTTAAAAGCAGTTCCCTTTCTCTAAAACCAAATATCATCATGGATAATGCACCTATGTCCATACCACCTGTTGCTAAAGCGACCAAGTGTGAAGAAATTCGGTTTAACTCAGTCATTAAAATTCTTATTGTTTTTGCCCTTTCGGGAACTTCTATGCCTATTAATTGTTCTGTAGTAAGTGAAAATACTAATTCATTAAAAAATGGAGAAAGATAATCCATTCTTGTTGTGTTTGTTGGTCCCTGAAAGTAGTTCAATTCTTCACCTGTTTTTTCCATTCCAGTGTGCAGGTATCCAATGATAGGTTTTACCCTTCTTACAATCTCTCCCTCAAGCTCTGCTTGAAGTCTGAGGACACCATGAGTAGAAGGGTGTTGAGGACCCATGTTAACAATCATTCTTTCATCATCAGAAGTATCTTCATCAATAATAAAATCATCTACTACATCTGATCCCATTTGAATTTGGACTTGCTTGTCGCTCTCTTCTTCAAGCATTTTTTGAGAACCCTCATCCGTTGAGGAAATATTCCATCCCGCTTCTTCTGAATTAGTAGCCCAAAAATCTAATATACTTTTAAATTTATCAAATCCTTTTTTTCGTGTATCTTTACTCTTCAATTAATCAACCTTTGGTGCATTCTTGAACTGTACAGGAATTCTTCCTGAGCCATAATTTTTTCTTAATGGATGTCCTTGCCAATCATCAGGCATTAAAATTCTTGTTAAATCTGGATGGTCAGAAAAGTTAATACCAAACATATCATAGGCTTCACGTTCGTAGAAATTTGCACTTGGATAAACTTCTGTGATAGATGGAATTGTTAAATCGTCATCATTCACAAAAACTTTGATAGTTTTGCGAGAATTGTGAGTTGTTGATAAAAACTGGACTATGATTTCAAATCTTGGCTCTTTTTTTCTAAACCAATCAACGACTGTAAGATCTACCATCATTTCAAAACCGTCAGACTTTATGGACTCAACCAATTTTTTATAATCATCTAAATTTGTTTCTATTACTTCAGGGCTCATCTATTTATTTCACCTTCCATAATTTTGTCATGAAGTGTAAGTATTCCATGCATTAATGATTGTGGGCCTGGTGGACAACCTGGTACGTAAATATCAACAGGTACAATGTGGTCTACTCCTTGAACTAGAGCATAGTTATTAAACATTCCGCCAGTGGAAGAACACGCTCCCATTGCGATGACCCATTTTGGATCTGCCATTTGATCATAAACTTGTCTTAATACTGGAGACATCTTTTGAGATACTCTACCTGCTACAATCATTAAATCTGCTTGTCTAGGTGACGCTCTAAATACTTCCATACCGTATCTAGCTAAATCGTATTTAGCACTACCAGCCGCCATCATCTCAATAGCGCAGCATGCTAATCCAAAAGTTACAGGCCACATTGATTGGGTTCTTGACCACCTAACAGCTTTATCAATAGTGGTTGTAAGAATATTATCTGGAGTGTACATTAAGCCACCTCTTTTTGAAGTTCTTCTTTAAAATAACGCTCTCGTCGAGGAGTATTCCAATCGAGAACTCCTTTTTTCCAAACATAATATAAGGTTTCTAATACAAAAAATGTAAATATTGAAATAGCTGCTATCCCATACCAACCTAAATCATTAAACCTAGTTGCCCACGCAAATAAAAAAATAATTTCAATATCAAAAACTATATAAAGCATTGCAACCATATAAAATTTAACGGGAAATCTTTGTGATGGTTCTGATTCGGGAAATATTCCGCACTCATATGGTGCTAGCTTCTCAGGGGTAGATTTTTTTGGAGATATAAGATACGTAACTCCTAATGATACAAATGCAAATCCAACAGCTACAATGAGCATCACCAAAATAGGTAGCCAACTATCCATGTTCCCTCCAAACTTGTGAAATTTTTCACAAACTCTACCCTTATTCTACTATTAAAGTTGTGTTAAATTCTTTTGACTTCTAATTTTTTGAAATAAAAGCTAATAACCTTGTTGGTATTAGGAATTTATAAGAAATTTTAATTACTTCACTCAATGTTAAGTAGGCTTCATCAAATAATAACTCAATTACAAAATCGATTGTATCTTGATCTTTAGAAGCAACTTTTAATAGCCTTTTGGTCATAAAAGGGCTCTGTAGAATTAATCTTGCTAATGCACAACTTAAATAGTGTTTTCTAAATCTATTTGAAAATTCCTTTTCATATTTTAAAATACCGGAAGACAATTCCTCTGATCTGACTAAATCATTTGTATTCTTTGCAAGAAGATAGCCTGCTTCCATTCCATAAAATATGCCTTCTCCACTTATTGGGTTAATCATTGAACTAGCATCTCCAATTAATGCGATATTAATATTTTTCTTTAGTTTTGGTCTTGAAGATGCAAATGGCAACATATAGGATTTCTGTTTTCTTATATTTTCTACAATTACTCCTCTACTTTCTAATTGAGCTATAAAATCTTTTAAGAGTTGATTAATATTTAATTTATCCTTCTTGAAAATACTCACAGGAACACCAATTCCAATATTTAACAAATTTCCTTTACTTGGAAAAGCCCACGCATAACCTTTTTCAGCAGATACGTTGATTTCAAACATCAATGTCCTTTCATTGAAAATTTCAATGTAATTTGGACTATCTATATAAGCTCGAATTGCAATAGCTTTATGCCAATCAGAATTCTGTTTTAAATTTAACTGTTTTCTTATTCTTGAATTGGCACCGTCTGCTCCTACAAGGAGTTTTGTTGAAAATAAAAATTCTTCATCTTTGTTTTTAAACTTAACAAGTATATTTTTATTAGTATCTTCTTCAAAACTAACAAAACTTAAACCTTCAGTTACATCTACATCTAAATCTTTTGCTAAATTTAAAATACGATTGTCTAAATCTATTCGAGGTATCACATAGACTATAGAGTCTTCTTTATTTTTAACCTCTGGAATGTAATTTTGAATTCCAATATTATCTGGTCCATATAAAGTTGTAGAAACTACTTGGGGTTCATTTTCTAAAATATGCTCATTATTAAATCTCTTAAGAGCACTAATTACTCCGGGGCCAATAGCATCTCCACATGACTTGTCTCTTGGAAATGTTGCTTTATCAATTAAGCCAACTCTTAAACTTGGATTAAGTTCTTTGTATGAAATAGCAGCATTCGAACCTGCTGGACCTGCTCCAACAATTAAGACATCATATTTTTTGGTTATATTTTGCATTAATTACCAACATACATTGATTAATTAGTAATAAGAAACTACATAACTGTAATAAATGTTTTAAACAATTACTTATAATTTTAAATTTCCATTAGATTGTGCATTAGTGAAAGAAAATAAAAAAATACCTCCGGCAACAGTAAAAAGATTACCACTTTACCTTCAATGTCTTGATCAGGTAGGTAATGACTCAGTTGGTATATCATCAAGAAATCTTGCAGAATTGGCAAAAGTAAATGATGCTCAAGTCAGAAGAGATCTTTCATATCTTGGTTCATTAGGTACACGTGGTGTTGGATACGATATTAAAACACTACGAAACCAAATTCAATTAGAGCTTGGATTGGTGGAGGGATGGAGTGCAATAATTGTAGGTGTTGGAAACCTAGGATCAGCGTTAGCTCATTATGGTGGTTTCAAAGATAAAGGTTTTGGAGTAGTTGGCCTTTTTGATGACGATCCAAAAAAGATTAATAGTCAAGTAGCTGGCTTAGTAGTGACTCCACTTAGTAAAATGGAAGAATACTGTAAAAAGTACAATGTAGCTATTGGAATAATTGCTACTCCTGGTGAATATGCACAGGGCGTTGCTGATCAGCTAATTGATTGCGGTGTTAGGTCTATTTTAAATTTTGCTCCTGTTCTTTTGAAGAATATAAAAAATGTTCAAATTAGATCTGTTGACTTATCTCAAGAACTGCAAATACTTAGCTATTATTTAGACAGACCAATACTGAAAGCAGTTGACTAGTCACGTATCTGATATAGATAACCTGCAAGGCCTCTATAAACCAAACTTAGGTTTAATCCTATCCAAAGACTCATCAGAGAATTTTCAAAATTGAGTAAATAACTACAAGAAACAAATCCAATAATTGAAGATACAACAGAAAGGGATGAAAACTCTTTAGACTTGTCTAACCCTAGTAAGACACCATCCCATAAGAAAGCAAAGCTTCCAATTAGTAAGCTTAATCCAAATAATATTCTTAATTCTAAATCGATAAGTTGAGCCAAATAATTATCAGTAATTAAAGTTACAAGAATATCTAAAAATATACTGGAAAAAATAAATAAGAAAATAGATATTCTAAGTGTCAGCATATTTAGATATTGTTTTAAATCTGAATTTTTATAATCGATAAATTTAGTTTTGTATTCCGAGACTAACGTTTGAGCTGCAATGGCTAGTGCGTCAACAAAAACATAACCAAAAGACCATAGTTGAAGCAATACATGCTGAAGAGCGATTTCTTCCATTGACATAAGAGAAGCCCTGTTTCTAAGATACGCCATGAATATTGTAAGAAACATTGATCTAATAAAAATATAAAATCCTACATAAAAGAATTTTTGCCTTACTTCTTTTTTGTCGACCATAACATTAAGTGAGTCTTCCTCTTGCTGTTTGGTCAGCAAAATTCTAGTCGAATATATTGCACTTATTAGAAAAGAAATTGAACTTGCAATAGCTATACCTTGTATACCAAAGTCAAAAATAACTGCTAGTAAAAAGCTTAGAATAACATTTGAAACTCCCACAATAATTGAAGAATACAGAGTTATCTTTGGATGCTTCATCCCTCTTAAAACAGCTGTTGAGTGCATGTTTAGTAAGTAAAAGGGCAGTCCAACACTTCTAAGTACTAGATAAGAGTTTGCTTTCAAAGATACTTCAAATGTTGGTTCAAATAAACCTATTAGTAGATCTGAAAATGATACAAGTAATATGCAGGATGTAAATCCAATAAATACAGAAGCTTTGCGACCAAAGCTAATAAAGTAATTTAATTTTGATATCTGATTAGATACTTGTAGTTTTGAGACATAAGGTGTTGTTCCATATGCAAGAAATACAAATATCCAAATAAAAACAAAATAAACTGTTTCCCCAACCCCTACAGCTGATAGAACCTCTAAATTTAAATAGCTAGCAATTTTCGAGTCAATTATTCCAACTAAAGGTTCTGAAACTAGCCATAAAAAAATGGGGTAACTATTAAGCCACACCTCTTTTTTTAAGTTTTTATCATTCATCAAAAAACTTAGCTTTTTCAACTCCCCATTTCAAAAGAGTGTTTCTAAATTCCTCTCCTAGATCAGTGGGGGTTAACAATAGTGTTGGGTTTAAATTTTTCTGTAGATAATTATTTAAAAGTTGAGTAGGTGTGTACAGTTGTTCATTAAATGGACGAGATAATTCACAATACAATTTTTTTTCTAATTGGTCATAGAAACTTTCTTCTACTGAGAATTTATTTTTTGTTATATATTTTTTTAGTCCATTATTCAAAATTTCAATAAAGTCATCTAAGTTAAAATTCATGAGGAAAATATCTGAACAATTATCAAACCCAAAGGTCCTGAAACAACACCAATTCCCATTCTCTTAAATTCATTATCTAAAATCGTATTACGGTGTGACTCAGAGTTCATTAAACTATTGTGACCTGAACGTACGGAAGAGGAAAGTGCTAGATTTTCACCTATATTGATATATGGAAAACCTTTTTTTGATAACCTGTCTCCAACTAAGTCACCATTATTTGGATTTTTATGACACCAAAATCCTTTTGTATACATTTCGTAAGCATAGTCTTGAGCCACTTCTGACAGGTTGTTACTTAATTCTAGAGATATAAGATTCTCATTATTCCTTTCAACTAAAATCAAGTTATATAATTCTTGACTAAATTGTTCTTTGTTTGATAAGTTGGATAATGAATAAGATGGAATTTCAATACATCCATGTTCGCTAACAACTATTGAAGGTTTTCCTGTTAGGTCTTTGATGCGGCTTACAACTTTTATTAAATCTGTACCAGTTACTAACTCTAATGCTTGCTGAGGTGTGCCCTCTGTGTCTGTGTAAAACGAAATAAGGTTTGAATCCTCTAGTGTTGTTTCTAAAAATTTTGGAAGAGCAATAAGGTAGGTTGTAGTGAAAACCAATGTGAGTATTAGATTGCTAACTAAAATTGATACTAAAGATCCTAGAAGCTTATTACCAATATCTCTCTTTTTCTGATTATTTACTATAAAATTTTGAAAAAAAGATGCGACTGTCAGTATGGAAATAAATATTAAAATCCCTCCAAAAATTTCTGAGAGCTGGATATTTGAATTAAACCAATTGCTTATATATGAACCAAGTTGATAAGAGTATCTAAAGCTTAATGAGATGGCTAATAAAAGTGTAACTAGATAAAAAAACTGTAGCAGAAAGCCTTTTCTCCAACCATAAATAAGAAAAAATACTAAAAAAAGGTATACAAATATTTCTATATATTCAATGTTTCTTAGTTCAATAAGTAAATTTGTTATCAAATTATTCATTTTTTGTTTAAATTATTTAACTCTGCTATTGAATAGTACTAAATTTCCGCTATTGTTTAATAATTCCTACAAATTAGTAGGTTTTTTTAATTTCAGTGACTGAAAGGAAATTATATATGAAGAATCGCAAAGCTTTGGCTTTGATTGCGATTTTGGCACTTGTTGCTGTGGCTTGTGGCGGTGCGGATGAAGTAGTTGATGAGGTAGAGGTTGAAACAACCGAAGCTCCTGCTACTACAGAAGCTCCTGCTACTACAGTCGCCCCATCTGCTGACCCATTAGTTTTGGCATCTTTAATGCCATTATCTGGTGATTTAGCATCGTTGGGACCTGGTATTGCACTAGGTGCAGCTCTTGCTGTTGAGCAAATCAATGCCGCTGGCGGTATAAACGGACAACCTGTAGTCCTCATTGAGGGTGATAGTGGTT
>VMHT01082895.1_pt1 | contig 13187 bp, 5 predicted proteins | sample 4693611 | NCBI WGS metagenome assembly VMHT01 (sample SAMN12280063, study PRJNA550983) | marine metagenome | isolation source: seawater sampled from same location over 5 years 0.02-0.2 micron viral filtrate | place: USA: collected off the coast of southern California halfway between the port... ... | reverse complement strand
GAGTCAACCCATGGGAGACCTGCAGCTTTGGTTGGAGCGCGTTGCTCATCAAGTTGACCCTGCAAAGCAGTTTCAATTTCAGTGACCTTTTCAGCAGTCAAAGCAGCCTTGACCCAGCCGACAACGACCTCAGAAGTTAGATCGGCAAAAGCAACTAGCGTGTCAGGACGCTCGAAACCGATACTTCCATACGCACCAGATGAATAGGTGTCGTCTGCAGCAGAAACGGTGTAGTGAGCAGTAAAAACAAAACCGTCTGCGGTTTCCCTATCCAGGTTGGAAATTGCCCAAGTAAAAGTTGTAGCCATGATTAAGCGTTGCCTGCGGTGATTGCGGAGTTTAAAGGAGCAAGGTCTTCTGTTGTCCAGTAGTCCTTGGCAACCATCAGCTCTAGGTGCTCGACATTGCGAGCAACTGTTGCTGTTTCATCAGCGTCACGAGCGTCAAGCGCCATTAAGTCAGTAATGACAGTGACGGAATCAAGAGCTGCAGAATAGCTTTGGGCAATTTCTGCAGCGGTGGGAGTTTCAACAGACATAACAGGTCTAGGAGAATGATGAGATTCTACGCGCTCTTCAGCGCAGCGACCTCATCTTGCAGCTCCTTAACCATAGCCGTCAACTCTTGTACTGCATTAACCAGTACAGGAACAAGATGCTCACCTTTGTACTTAAGGTGGTCAGCATCTTCGGTGTCAATAATGACGGGGTTGTCACCTTCTAAGGCAAGGATGTCTTGCGCTTTGAAGCCATAACGTACATCACCGTTTGGCTCTTCAGTGTCACGATCTACCTTGAATTGATAGGCAGTCGGTTTGAGTTGATTAACAAAGTCCAGACCATAAGGTACTGGAGCAAAGTTCATCTTATCGCGCTCGTCTGATGTAACGGTCCAAGATACTTTGACGTAGGCATTGGTGATAGATGTATGGCCTAAGACTAGGCGGTTGCTTTCTGTTGTTACGTTAAATACTGGTGAAAAAATGTTAGAGCTTGTTTTAGCTCCAATACCAATGTTGCCACTACCAGTCGAACAATTGTAAAGAGCATAAGCACCAAAAGCAACGTTTGATCCTCCGGTGGTATTAAAATAAAGGGCCTTATATCCACTAGCCGTACTTTCCGCACCAGTGGAGTTTTCAAAGAGAGCTTGTCTTCCGATAGCTACGTTATTAGAACCAGTGGTGGTGTAATAGAGAGCTTCACTTCCGACAGCAGTGTTGCTAGAACCAGTAGTGTTTAAACGACCAGCAAGCCTTCCAATAGCAACGTTGTTGCTTGCTGTGGTGTTGGCATTTAACGCAGTAAGGCCAATCGCTATGTTGTAATTACCAGTGGTGTTGGAACGAAGAGCGTCATTACTAATGGCTACATTTTGTTGGCCTGTGGTGTTGCTTAAAAGAGCAGTATTTCCGTAGGCTATGTTATTTGAGCCAGTAGTGTTGTTATATAGAGAGCTACTCCCACTTGATATGTTGTTAACTCCAGTTGTATTGCTCTGGAGAGCTGAGGCTCCGATAGCTAAGTTGCTATGTCCAGTGGTGTTTGAATTAAGGGCATAATATCCATTAGCTACGTTGCTACTACCAGTGGTGTTGCTTTGTAGAGCACCATATCCGGTAGCTACGTTGTTGCCGCCAGTGGAATTAGTATAAAGAGAATAAGTACCAACGGCTGTATTGTTAGTAGCAGTAGTGTTTTGTGCAAGGCTTTGGTACCCAACGGCTGTGTTGCTATTGCCAGTGTTGAGCTTAAGCGCAAATGTTCCTAAGCCTGTATTTTCAATTCCAGTGGTGACGGATTTAAGAGCTTCATATCCGGTAGCTACGTTGTAATTACCAGTGGTGTTGTTATAGAGAGCTGCGTATCCGTTAGCTACGTTGTTAGTACCAGTGGTGTTAAAACGCATACTTTGATGCCCGTAAGCTGTGTTGTAATTACCAGTTGTATTGGCATAAAGAGTTGTATAACCACTAGCTACGTTGCTAGCACCAGTAGTATTTGAACGCAGGGCTTGGTATCCAACCGCTACGTTATAACTAGCAGTGGTATTTGAATATAAAGCTTGTAAACCATTGGCTGTGTTACCAGTCCCAGTAGTGTTAGATTGGAGAGATGAACTTCCAATAGCTGTGTTATAAGCAGCAGTAGTGTTGCTTTTTAGGGTATTTGGTCCAACAGCTACATTGTTAAAACCAGTGGTGTTATTGCGGAGAGCTTCTCGTCCGGTAGCTACGTTGCTGTATCCAGTGGTGTTATTACGGAGAGCTTCGTATCCGCTAGCTACATTGTCGGCGGCGGTTGTGTTGGAATAAAGTGCTCTGAGTCCGGTAGCTACATTGTTACTGCCAGTGGTATTTAAATTAAGTGCTTGATATCCGTTAGCTACGTTGTTATAGCCAGTGGTGTTTGAATTAAGTGCTTGATATCCAAACGCCGAATTACCGTTAACATTACCCGCACCACGACCAATTGTTAGCGAGTTGATGGATGCGTCTGCAGCAAATGTGGCGGCTCCTGATGGAAACAATTGCCACGGATATACTCCTGCGGAGGATTCCGAATATAACGTGCCGTCAGGTGTTCCAATAATTCTTGGATAAGTAGTACCGCTGGCAACAACTCTCAGAAGAGCCAAATTAACTGAACTCGCAAATGTGGCGGATCCGTCCGTCTTAAGTTCTATTTGAGCTGAATCAGTACCTGTTTTGTAAATAACAACACCCTGTTCTCCAGAGGCTTTGGCAATTTGCAGTGTGCCGTTGAACCCAGCACGTATTCCAGCAGGTCTGCCAGCAACACCTGGATCATTACCAGTGACGATATTACCAGCCGCAGTGATGCTGCCGTTTGCTTTGATTTCGACCGTCTGAGTGCTAGCACTAGCAACACCACCGGAGAAAACACCAATAGCGGTACTAGTTCCTGAATCTCTACGGATGTTAACTATTCCGGCAGGGTCAAGTCTGACTCCTTCTGTTGTGTTGTCATTAAAGCCGGATTCAACCCTGCCATTTGCATTCAGCGCAATATCTGCAGAGCTTGCAGTTGTGCCGCCGATAAATACGTTGCCCGAGCTATCGATTCGTAGGCGCTCAGTTGGTGATGACGCACCATCAGCAGTAGTGGAGAATGTTAGGCGTCCTGGGTAATCATTTGATGCGGTAGTCCCATCTGCCACTGCTTGGATTAAAGCAAACTCATTTCCAGTATTATCTGAAAAATGGATCCCCCCAATAGTTCCAGTAATGCCAGAAGAAGCAGCCAGTCCTCTTTGTAGATTTAATATCCCATAATCGGTTGAAGCATACGTATTGCCTTGTACAACAAGTTTAGAATATTGAGCGTTGCCTGCACTAGGTGCAGTAGACGTTCCCACCAACAGCCTGCCCGAGCTGTCGATTCTGAGGCGACTGGTACTACCTGTTCCAAAACCTAAATAATTACCGTTGTGGTTGTATTCCACAAATCCTGCATATTCAGCAGCACCAGATGTACCATCACTGAAATAAAGCGAACCAAGGCTAGACGTTCCGGATCGGATTGTTATGCCACTGTGACCACTATCTGCAACAGTTAAATTATCGGCAATTGCTGCACCTTCAGTTGTCGTACCAACCAACAGCCTGCCCGAGCTGTCGATTCGCATCTTTTCGCTGATACTGCCTCCAGTGCTTCCGGTTGCAAACTGTAAATAACCAGCAGCGTCTGAACCGTTAACGGTTCCAGTTTCTTTTCGTCCAGCAATAGACGCTAATCCATAGCTTGTAAATCCACCTCCGATGTCAGCTGTAAATACAAGAGGTAATCCCGTATCAGCAGCAGCACTTGATGTTGATTGGAGAATCACACCATCTCGACTACCTACTGTTTCACTTGCTGCTGCAATGTGTAAAATCTCCTCAGGCGAAGTAGTTCCAATCCCAACCCTGCCCGAGCTGTCGATTCTCATACGCTCGCTGCTCGCCGTACTAAATGCAAGATTGTTATCAGCAGGGCGATAGATAGCTGCTGCTGTGCCTGGTGTTGAGATCGACCCGGCAAATTCAATAAAGTTTTCAAAGCGTGCCACGCCTGCAACAGTTAGCAACTGTGAAGGCGACGAAGTGCCAATTCCAATATTTCCATTACTTAAAATGCGTAGACGCTCAGTAAGAGTGGCGTCACTCGTTGCGTTTCTAGTGCTAAAGGCTAGATCGCCAATGCTGTTACCGCCACCTGTAGCAACTTGTCCTTTAATCGCCGCAAATCTGCCACTACCACTATTAAAACCAAATACAACTGAGCCTCCATTCCCTGCGCTTGCACCTGTATCTGAAACAAGAAGATTGATGTCTCCTGCAGTATTTAATGCAGATGTTGTTTGACCTGCCGTAGCGATATGTATGCCTGCTCCAGGGCTTGACGTGCCCAGACCCAACCGTCCAGAGCTGTCGATTCTTAGGCGCTCGGTATTCGCTGTAGAAAATGACATAAAGCCACTTTCTCTTAAATACAGCAACGTATTCAAACCGTTTTGAATGATGTTAAAACCGTTAGACGCACCATTGCTGCCAGTAGTGCTGTTAGTTAGTCCTAAGTGAGTTACTGTTGCCCCTGACGAATGGATGTCTAGCGAATTTCTGCCAGTGCCATAACTAGGTGGAACCACCCCAATGCCCACACCTCCGGCTGCCCCAACAACAACGCGCTGCGTTCCAGCAGTCGTGATCGCTAACGAATCTGCTGCACTTCTAAACAATCCAGTATTCGTATCACTCCCAAAGTGCAAACTTGGTGCGGCAGCACTACCATTCGCCAACGAAATAGAATCAGTTACGCGCCAACCCGTCCCGTCATACACCTTCATTACATAAAGGCTATTTGTCGTATCTAGCCACTGCTCTCCTTTCTCAACTCCTTGCTGACCACTAACCGTGCCTGTGCCAGTTGTTGTGCCAGTTGCAGTAAAGACAACGCCGACCGTATTTGCAGACGCCCCAACAGCTGTAAAATCTGACGTTCCAACCGTCAGGATCTGATAAACAGTATTAGCAACTAACGCCGTTGCAGCCGTACTAGCTGGCGAAGCATTTGGCGCAGTCGTTCCAACATGAACCGGACCTGCTTTAACTAGATCACCGTTGCTGTCCTTAAAGAACAGACCAGGACTAGCCAAATTAGTGTTAACAGCAAGCTGCCCATCCGACATTGCGGTTGGAATAGGACGCTTATTTGCTGTGCCAGAACGCAGGTGCTGTAGAGCCATCCTTAATACCTGTCGCCAGGCCGGAAATTATGGCTCTATCTTACGAGACTCAAAAACTGCCGTCATCAAGCTGACTGGTCAATGCAACCGTCCCAGTCAAATTAGGTAGCGTCACGACACGATCTGCTGTTGGATCGGCAACCGCCAAAGTTGTTTCAAACGCATCAGGGCTGGCACCCTCAAACACCAGTGATGCGTTCTCATTAAGCAGCAACTGACCACTAATGATCCCGCCAGCCTTGGGCAATGCCAGTGCAGCCAAGTCATAAGCCGTCTTGACACCATTTGGTGTGGCAGCAGTTGTTGTACTAGAACTTGCAACACCATCAGTCAGTTGCAGAACACCAACAGCACTTGTCGTACCAGTCGTGATTGAGATGGCAGGCGTTGTTGTCCCAGTCGCAACCTGTATTGGAGCGGTGCCGCTAACGCTGGTAACTGTGCCAACTTGATTAGCAATCCACTCAAGACCAGTTGCTTCGCTGCTATTGGCACTAAGAATGTAACCATTCGTTCCAACGCCAAGCTTGTCCAGCGTGGTCGTACCTGTTGGAACGATTAGATCGCCCTTTGTATAAGCGGCAATTCCAGTGCCACCACGAGGCACAGCCAGCATTCCGCTGGTCAGATTGGTCGCAACGCGGCATTCGGTACTAACTTCCTCAAGTGCTAGCTGTACGTTTGTACTGCCAATACTTGCTGCAGGAGCAAACGCAACATTATTTGCTGTTTGCGCCGTATAAGTAGACGAAACATCAATCTCAATCCAAGTTGTTCCGTTTGATAAAAGAATGTCAGGCGGAGCAAGAGTCACCGTAGGCGCTGGTGCTGTGCCCGTACCACCAATAGCAACAACCAGATAATAATTTGAGTTGTCTGAACTTGGGGAAGGCAAAGCATTGCCAACACTTATGCCCAGGGCAGAACCTTCTGAGGTAACGCTCGCAACTTGGTTTGTTGTTGCGTTGTAAGTACCAGCAAGGATGATTGCACCAGCTGAAATGCCAAGCGGCTGCCAGACGTTGCCGTCCCAGACAAAGAAGTTCTTTTCAAGCGGGTTATAAAATAGTTGACCTTTGAACTCAGCAGTAGGCAATGATTCACCAAAGGCAGTGACAGAACTGTCCGCAAGTTTGGCTCCCGTAATTGCCGAATTTGCAATCCGAGCAGTTGCAAACTCGCCCGTTGTGATTTTTGCTGCATCAAGATCAGGGATGTTAGCCGCAAGCAAAGCCGTTGCTGCAGTGACATGACCTTGAGCGTCAAAAGTAATACCGCTAACTGTTGCTCCAGTTACCGCATTGCTGTGGTTTAGCGTTCCACTGGTAACAGCTAAGCCTGTCCCAGGTTGGATGATGCCTTTTGCAGATGCTGTTGCATCAGGCAGATCAGTCGGCACCAAATTACGGAATGTTGGTGCGGCATCAGAACCAGTTGTTGGACCTGCAAAGACACTTGCTGCAACTTGCGTATCAAGTGACAGTGATAGATCAGTTGTAAATGCAGTTGGGTTACTAACAACAACAGCAAATGGAGTTGACTCCGTGACTGTTATCGACTGGATGCCAGCTTCTTGTGACCAGGCTGACCCGCTCCAGCGATATGCAATGCTTGTGCTGGTGTTGTACCAACCTTGACCTGTGTAATCACCTGTACCAGAAGGAGTGGCGTTACTAACAATGCAGGTTGCTTGATCACCAATTTTTTCTGCTGTAACTGAGTCAGGATGAAGCTTGCCCGTTGTTACTGAGCTAGTGCCAAGGTTTGCCTCAAGAACAATACTGTTTGCAAGCGTTGTTGCAAACGATCCAGTGCCGCTGCCTGTTACAGCGCCAGTTAACGTAATTGTTTGATCGCCAGTGTTTGTTCCGCTACTGGTACCGCTAAAGACTGAACCGTTAGTCCAAGTGCCGGTAGAAGTTGCTAAATCTCCAAGACCTAACGTGGTGCGCTGGTTGGCAGCAGTTGCGTCATTAAGTAAAGCTCGGCCAGCAGCAGTACAATCAATTTCTTCAATTAATCCCCCGCCTGTGCTACTGCGACCAAGGATTATGTCGGTGCTAGTTGTATTTTGAATTTTGTCATAAGTGACAGCGTCCCCTGCAATGGCTGCACTATTAACGACTCCAGCAGCAAAGCTTGTCGCAAATGATCCTGTGCCCGTACCTGTAACAACACCAGTTAACTCAATCGTTTGGTCGCCAGTGTTAGTACCAGTGCTTGCACCTGAGTGCGTACCACTAAAAGTGCCATCTTGCGTGGCTAACGTTCCAAGGCCAAGTGTTGCTCTCTGCTCTCCAACGTTGGCATCAGCAATTAGCGCACGACCTACAGGAGTACAACTAATTTGCTCAACTGTGCCTGAACCGCCAGATGCACGGCCTAAAATTACATCGGCAGATGTGGTGTCCTGCAGCTTGTCGTAGGTGACTGCATCTGACGCAATATTATTTGTTTGAACAATGTTTGAAGAAAGAGTGGTTGCAAAGGATCCGGTACCAGTACCTGTAACTGCACCAGTCAGCTCAATCGTTTGATCACCAGTGTTAGTACCAGAGCTTGTGCCCGAATGCGTTCCAGCAAAGGTACCGCTTTGTGTTGCTAACGTCCCAAGGCCAAGTGTGGTGCGTTGAGCTGCAGCATCAGCATCATCAAGTAACGCCCTGCCTGCTGCAGTTAACGAGAAAACTGCATACGTGTCAGACGCAGTCGCATAAATACCTTGATTTGCGGCAGTCGTTAGCCCTGAAATTGATTGCAGGCCAGCGTCATACGCCTGGACATTCGTCCCGATTGCTACGCCAAGATTTACCCGTGCATTGGCAGCATCACTTGCTCCCGTTCCACCATCCGCAACAGTGATGTCTGTAATACCAGTGATCGTGCCACTGGTGATGGTCAGGTTTGTAAGGGTTGAACCGTCAGCATTAAGCGTGGCAATTGTGCCAAGACCTAATGTTGTTCGCTGTGCTGCCGCACTTAAATCATCTAGTAGTGCTCGGCCTGCAGCAGTACAGACAATCTCTTCAATAATCCCAGCGTTTGCGCTGCTCCGCCCCAGCAAACGGTCAGTTGCTGTAACGTTTTGGACCTTGGCATAGGTGATTGCGTCGTCAGCAATCGAAGCCGTACCTAGCTTTGTTGTGCTGCTTTGATCAAGCTTGTCTAGATCAATGGTGCTGACATCGATCAGGTCCAGACCAGCGTCAACAAGGTTTTTTGCGGTAACCTTCTTGGTCTCAGAACCGCTAATGTCCGCAATAGGCAGGACGTCTACTGCTGCAACCCCAGCCTTGGACAGCTCGTTGAGCTGCGTAATTCGTTGGTCAGCCAAGGCTCAGCTCCTTACGCCAGGGGTACTTGCGTTTAGTTTAATCCGTAACTTCCGTCAACAGGAAATTGAGAGACTGCTCTTGACGGATTCGATCGTCATCTTCTTTCAACAGGTATTCAGCCAACGTGCCAACTACAAGCTTCAACTCGCCAGTCGTCACAAAATCCAGAGTGCATCTAATGGCATCGTCTAGGTCAACCGAAACGCCAGAATTGGTTACAACAGCAGTGAGAGAGTAAAAAACGCTCTGCTCTGCTGGGTTTAAATCCTTATCAATTAGATAAAGGAAAAGATCAAAGGCACAACCTAAGTCAAGCCTTTGTATCAACTGGAGCATTAATAATGACGTCTCTCTTTCGCCATCAGTCGCATTGTTGAAAACGCACTCAATACGCCCGCTGCCGCTAATCAAACCAGCATTGTATTGATTCTTAAACTTGTCGGAAAGCGATGTGGTGTCAACCTGCTCACGGCTAGCGTTAAATTCATAGCTAGTAACATCGCCAAGAATATTAGAGCCAATGTCTCTAACAGCGACTGTTACCGCAATAGGATCTCCGGTAAAAGTTTGTAGCGCAATTTCATTCTGTCTATTGTTGTTTACAGCATCTGCAAATGTTGGATACAGACGCAATCCACCTGCAGCGTTAACATTTACAAAAGTGCTGTAAGTGTCTTGTACCGTCCCAGAAGACCAGTTGGATGCTGGGATAAACAGAAGTTTTCGTGCATCAGTTGTTTCAATATCAATCTTGTCCCCTGTAAAAAGATTGTCTATCCCGTTTGCCGTCCCAATGCGGTTAAGCGCCGTACTGATGTCATCGCTAATAACTTGTTCCGTTAAGATGCCGAGGGCTACTTCCGTCCCACGGCGCAACCGGACATTACCTTGGCTACCAAGAAAAAACGTCATTAGGCAATGACTTCAGTAAAGTCTCCATCAACCGTAAAATTAACTGGCACTACAGACAATTCTCCAGTCGAAACAGAAACGCTTGCAGACGTAATGTAAGCATTAAACTTGATGTCGTCTGACGTACCAGTGCCAACATTTAATTCAAGACTTACGCGCTCACTTTCCGTAACCGCGCCTGTCTTCATAATCTTAGAAAGCAACTCAGTAAATTGAGTCTTGGTCGCGCTTTCGCCAGATTCAAGCTTGTAATACATCAGGGTCGCACTGCCCGTAGCACCTTTAACCCCAGGGGTGAAGGTGTTTACGCTACTAGAAATATCGTTGGTACTTAAAAGTTCTACCGTGGTCTCAATAGACCAGTCACGAATCTTAGCTACGGGCTTGCCGCCAAAAACCAGCGAGCCTGTGCGTCCGGTAAAAAAGGCCATCGCTTCGCTGGACTTAGAACATTGGTTTCATACTAGCTTACCTTGAACAGGCTGGGTCTAAGGTCCGCGACATGGGCACGATCCTCATCATCACAGGGATACTCCATAGCTCTTACCGTCACTTCACCCTCTTCGTCTAGCTCTACTTCCGTAATCCGGAACACACGCTTTTTGCCCGAAGCAATGCCCATCACATAAAGCTGGCCAACCTTATCGGATAACGCTGAGGCAACGCCATTTGAAACCACAACTGAATTAACTGGATTAATCTCTGACTCGCTTCTGTCATAAACCAAAAAGTTATACGTCCCGCTTGGAATGCTGTCCTGTAATGGCGAGTTCAACGCACCACCAGCGGCAATAACGCCAGAAGACGTTCTCTCCCAGTTTGTCAGGCCAATATCAACATAGATAAACGCTCCAGGTTCAATGGGATTAGTTGACGGGAACGTTTTAAATTCAATGCCTCGCCTGATAAACCTGCGCTGATTGACCAGCATCTTGCCAAACAAGATTGCTTGCTGCTTAGTAGTTACAAAGCTGCTTACGTCAAACGTTTCCTTGATAGCTGTATGTTCGACTATACCTATTCTTTTTACCTCAACTGTTCTTTTCCGTTGAAAAATTGCTTTCGTGAACTCTTCCCTGTAAACAATACTGGCAATTAAATCTTGCGTACTGGCTCCGTAATCTAAAAATTCTTCTTTATATGAGTCTTCAAGAATGTTGCCTGTTGTAAAAAGTGCAGAAATAGTTAAAGGGACAGGCTGGCCGTTGTCTTCAGCAGCCTTCCCGTCCGAATCGCACGGCAGGGCAGGAACAAGCGTTTCTCTTCCGTTCTTTCTCGCAAATTCCAACAAACTAAATGGTGCTGTACTGACCCAGAACTGACGCCATGAAGAATCATCAGCGATGACACCATCCATAAACAGGGAAATAGGCGGAGGCGTTTGACCACTTTCGGGATGAGTAGGCAAATTGTTATTGATGCAAAAAGCTTTTGCAAGCTTCAAGCTCTCTTGGTCTAAGGCATCAGCTGGAGCGTATTTTCCAATGCCGTTAACTTTATCTAAAACGGTATCTACAAAAATATCAGGAGCATAACTCGTGCTTTCGCCTTGATAAGGCTGCGTAAAATCTTCAACTCTGTAACTTTGTTTGCCCTCTTTTACGAAGGCAGTCACGTTGCGTAAGTCTTGAACTCCCTTCCCTGCAAACATATTTAATGAAAGTATTGAGAGGTTTTTATACGCTGGCTCTGTATCCTGTATTTGCTGTTCAGTAACAGCCGTTAAGGTAAACTCTGGCCCATTGTCAAAACTAAATTGAACTTGCGTGTCAGTATTGACAGAAAATATGTCCCATTCATTTGTAAGCTTAGGCCCACGCTCTTCTAAGGCTGGCCAGCCATCTTCGTCAAGAGTCGCGTACTCTTCACCGTTCCACCAAACTGTTGCTCTAATCCCACTACCGTCTTTATGGCTTTTTTTGGTGCTATTGCTTTCTAAAAGAGCAAATTTTGTTTGCCCATTTTCTTTGATCTCAGAAGCAACATCATAGACAGGTTCAAGCTTGAAAGCATACTTGCCTCTGGTTGGTGCAATAAAATTAAAGTCGCTGTAAGTGTCGCTTTCTGAACCGTGCCTTAGTACAAAAAGGACATCATGGACTTTGTACTTGCTTTTAGCTGCTTCTTTGTAACTAAATCTAAAAAAAGCTTGGCGCCCTTTGGTGCCATTATCAGATAATGAATACCTTTTTGACGCCTTAACTTCGCCATACTTTTTTTGACGACCAGAAATTTTTCTATATAGTTTTGATTTAATAGAAAACTTGACATGGTCCACTTCACTTACGGTTTCGTATGCGGCTGACTCTGCCTTGACTAAAGCTTTAACAAAAAAGTTGTTATCCTCTCGCGCAATAAGATCGTCCCAATTTTCAAGGAAGTAATCGATACTGCGCTTAGCGCCTCTCTTTTGCCTTTTTATGCGGCTAAATTCTTTTTCAATTGCTTGAACACCAAGAAGGTCTGGAATCCTTTTGTTTGTTGGAAAATTATCTTTTCTTTCTTCCATCTGCGCTATACCTCCAAACGCATAGCGATTCTCGTTGATATCCTTAAACTCACCATCAGAGTCCAACAGTTGTTCAATCAACCAGTCTCTTTTGCGCTCAATAATTCGCTTGTTTCTTTTAGCAATTCGACTGTTAAGCTTGCTTATTTGCCTCTGCAACCTTAAATACTTGTTTCTTATTTTTAGACCATTTTCTGTCAAGTCTCCATAATTTGGGAACCTGTTCGCTTCTCCTTCGGTGCTCTCCGAAAAAGCGCTATCTTTAACTCTTTTAGACCTTTTGATGCCTTCTTTGTTAATGTCTGCTCTAAGGTTGCTTATTTTGTTTAGCTTTGCTTCTACTTGCCCGTTCAAATTTGCTAGCAACCCATACTCAGAATCTTGTTCAAAATCTGCATCAATAGCGTCATTTAAAGATGTGTTTTTAAACGGAGAGGTTCTATTGCCTCTGTCGGGTATTGTTAATTTTACATTTGAATCATCGTACTCTCCATCTTGAATCTGAGAAATCAGTCTTCTTGCTTTTGCAAGGTCGTTGTTTAACTCTTTTCTTGCAACTTTGCCACTTATTGTCGGAGGATTTGCTGCAGCTTCTGCTTCTAGGTATCGCGTATAATCAAAAGAACCAGCTGGATCTATCTCTGCGCTTCTTTCCTCATCAAGCTCGTTTACCCAGGTAACTGTGCGCTTTGCCTCAAAGTCATAAGTAATACTATCTTCAACTAAACTAAAATTAATTGACAACGCATCTGTAACATATTGATCCTTCGGGTCTGGATCGCCACTGTCAGCAGAACTTGTATAGTTGCGTTCTTTTCTAGGAGGATTGTTTTCGTTTTCTTCTTCAGTAAATATATTTTCAAGTATTGTTTGATGTCTTTCTAATTGTGCTTTTCGTTTTTTAAATTCTTCATTTTGGCCAAGCTTGTTGTAATCAGCGGTAGGGCAAGCACCTGTCTTAATGCACCTAAAAGTCGCATCAACATCTCCATCATCAGGATCTGAAAACTCACCAAAACTCATTAAACGAAATTTTGCTGAACCAAGCATGTAGGTGCTACCGAAGTCCAACGAATCAACTGCTTGGCGACGAAAATCTTTCGCTAAAGCTCTTGCTTCTTTATTCCCATCTTTGTTGCTGCTTCCTTGAAACCTAACTACTATCTCATCGTCTTTTTTGTTCT
>VMHT01021321.1_pt1 | contig 13187 bp, 20 predicted proteins | sample 4693611 | NCBI WGS metagenome assembly VMHT01 (sample SAMN12280063, study PRJNA550983) | marine metagenome | isolation source: seawater sampled from same location over 5 years 0.02-0.2 micron viral filtrate | place: USA: collected off the coast of southern California halfway between the port... ... | reverse complement strand
TGAGGTGTTCAAGGTCCTCCACTTCATATTTGTCTAGTAGTATTTGATTGTCTTGTGATATTAGTGATTTTGGTAATTGCCTTGTAAACATAACGATGCCTCCACAGTGTTTTGATATTGCTCTTTTCTTTCCGAGCAGTTTACGTTCTATGCGTTTCGCCTCCTTAGGGTCAACGCCTACTTTTTCATATGTAAAGTTGCGTGGAAGATTACCTGTGGCACCTAAACGTTTAGCAGCTTCTCGTCTAGCTGACTTTTCTTTGTAGGTGACGTAGTTGCTTAGTCGTGCAGTCTTACCTGGCCATTTGCGGAATATCCTTTCCATGACTTCCGTCTGTCTATGATGTTCAAAGTCTATATCCACATCTGGTAAGTCGTCTCTCAAAGGGTTCATGAACCGTGCCACAGGTATGTTCCACTGTATAGGGTTTACATCTGTAATCCCCAACAGGTAACACACAAGACTGCTTCCTGCAGAACCTCTTGTCATATGAGTAAGGTCTGTAGTTAGGTCAATGATATCACAAATTTGAATAAAGTAATCAGTGAAACGCTGGTTGAGAATGAGCTCAAATTCTTCCGCCAGTCGAGTTTGATATTCGTCTCCGGGTGGGATAGGCCTTTTAAATCTATCTAGTAGCCTGTTTATGTTTTCTAAATCTGTTGCCATTATATGCCTCTTTAGCTTGTCTTATGTGCCTAGTCGTTATTTCTAACGCAGAGTATTTAGCATCGAGATTTAGTCGTCCTCTAGATTATTGATAAAGGCTTTTAGTTTTGTTGAATCTGTTTGTGCTCTAATCTTACCTACAGTATCACCTTCACTTGGATCATCACGTTGTGCATCACTGTCAATAGGTTGTCCACTACCACGTTTGATTTGATCAAACACAGTTGACTTACGTTTTTGAAACTCTTGATATTCTTCATCTTCACCCAAGTCTCTAATACGCAAACTGTCTACATCAAACTCTAGATCAATCTTTTGTCCTACACCTGAACTGCTTCTAGTTTTCATTAACTGTATTTGATAACGTCCACGCTCACGCATAGCTCTACTTGTAAAGATACCAATTAGATTATCTGCTGTATTAATCTTACTTATACCACCACTGATGTGCGAGTGATCAAATTCAATCTCTTCAACACTTGATCTATTCAACTGTGCCGCTGTAACAAAGATTGTGTTTAGTTCCATAGCTAGGTTACGTAGTTCTTCAGATACATACTTGTCTTTCACAAACAAGTTCTCTGCACTAATCTTAGCCGCAATAGGATGCATCAAATCCAAATAGTCTACAAGCAATACATCTACTTTCTTGCTTGTTTTAATTTCATACTCTTTTAAGAAACTTCTAATGTCATTTGCGTTCTTACCTGTTGGCATATACTTGACTTGGAATGCACCTGACTTCTTACCAATCATCTTAACTTTCATTTCAACATCATCAATACTTTTAAAAATATCTCTACTTGGAATGTCTGTAGTCATCGAATCAACACGCATACTAACAAGTGCTTCTGAAAGTTCAAATGTTAAGTATACAACGTTCAACCCTGTTAGTGCAAAGTTAACACCTAAGTTAGCCAAGAACAAACTCTTACCAGACCCTGATCCACCTGCAAAGATATTAAGTTCACCTCTATTGAACCCACCAAACAGTTTCTTATCTAGTCCTGGCCACCCTGTACTAATCTGTCCGTTCTTATCTTTAATACCTTCTAGTCTACTTCTAGGATCTGCAAAGTAGTCTGTACCTAAGTCTTTCTGCAGACCAATCTGTACAGCTTTCTTTACCAAGTCCTCACATGCACCATACTCGCCCTTTTCAAGTAAGTCAGCACTTGTAAGAATAGCTTTTTCTAATGCTTTGTGCTTGCTAAATGTTTCAAACTCTTGCAACAACCAATCATAATGATTCTCCATTAGTTCGCCTGGATGTTTTAAATTTACATCTGTAGCCGCATTAATCATATCAAATGTAGGTAATGCATTATGTTCAGTTACATAATCATTTAAAAACTTTGCAGGTGCATATAGTTTACGATCAAAACTATCCGGATCAAACACAGCTTGACAGCGTACAAAGCTCTCAGCGTCTGTCATCATCATTTCAAGATATACTTTTTGTATATCATATCCATAATCAGTATTCTGTCTTGTCATCTAATGCCTTTTCTAAATCTTTTAGTATATCTATATATGCATATACTACTTTTAACTTTTCCTCATCCGGAACGTTACTGTTTACAATTTCCATCATCTTAGGAAACTGTTCTGTAAGTTGTTTGTTTATTATACTTTCTGATACCATTGTTTGTCAAGTACTATTTTTTCTTTTGTTTTTGCAAGCACTGCACCTATACAACTTCCAGGGTCACCAGGATTGGGAGGTACATATACAGTTTTCCAATTGGGTCTAATGTAATCAACAGCTTCTTTATTAAGAGCACCGCCTCCGGCTAGTGCTAAATTACTAGATCCTGTACGTTCTTTTGCCCACTGTGTTAAATGTTTTACTGCAAGCCTAAATACTTTTTGTACTGCTGCCGCTAAATTATTAAGATCTTTTTTTGATTTAATATCCGGTGCCCACCACATGCACCCCCTGTGCATATTTTCTCTGCATCTTATTGTTGCGCCATTGGTTACTTCTAACAGCTCTGTCATTATACGTTTAGCATAAACATTAGGGTCACCCTTTTTAGCCATGTCAGCAACAAGATATTCGTCACGTTGCGGCACAAGTCCTAGACGTTGTGTCATTGCACTATAAAAAAGTCCTAGGCTATGTGGATACCCTTGGCTATGTATCTTTTTAAGTTTGTTGTTCCTACCGTGCCATATTGTTAGGGTTTCAAATTCACCTATGCTATCTAAGCATACTATTGCACAATCGTCGTTGGGTTGTGTATAGTAAGCATAGGCCGCATGAGATAAATGGTGCTGGGTGTATTCAATCGGACAATGTATGTCCCAACGTGCAAGATATTTTTTAATATCGTTCTCTTTGTATAGCCAACCCTGTCCAGCTCTCCACTGACGTAGTGTTTTTAAAAAAGGACGCTCGTACCAAATCACTTTGTCTGGTGGACCATGGCTTTGCCTTGATGCTTCTATCTGTGTCCAACTAAAGTCAGGGTCGTTAGGAACGTCTGAAAAGTCTTTTGAAACACTAGCCCATAGCAGTTTAGTTCTGTAATGATCAGTCAGGCCTGCTACTTTAGTTTCAAAAATTGCCAGACTAGCATCATGGCTGTTACCAACCATACCCCAAGTTATCATTTATATTTTTTCCATAGTTTGTGTAGTGCATAAAACCATACACTGTTCACTGCTGGTTCAATTATTGCAACTGCTCCTGCTTCCCAGATGCTTGCACCTGTAACAATACTTACAACTAACATTGCAATTATAATATGTCCAATAAAGAATATTATTGCAAGTATAAAACTTTCATCCATTTTATTTTTTACAGCATTAACAATGCCTTTAGTTATTTCTGTCATCAATTAGTTTCACCAGTAGTGTACATAACCTTTTGGTCTAGTATCTTAGGTTGTGTATTCCCTTCTGCTAATCTATTAGCATCTAATTCTACTTTAGCACAAGCTAGATAATCAACTTGTAATTCTTGATCAAATTGTCTTTTGGCATGATCAACTACACCATTCATTAGATGAGCACCATAACTATCAAAAAATAATTCACACTTTGCATAACTGTCAAACGTAATTTGCCAGCTAAAAAGATTTTCTTTTTTAACAGGTTCTTCTATATAAGAAAGAGTTGCTAAAAATATAATTACTATTGTTTTCATGTTGTTTCCTTTTTATTTGTAAACCATTTTTTTGCCTTCAGTCTAATTTTTAATGGACTGTCTTCCATCGCAACTGCAATGCTATGCAATGTATACAATCTACCATACTTATCTACTGCATCTCCAATGTCAGTAATATCTTGATCCCAGTCTGGCATACTTACATTGTAGCCTAACTCTATAGCCTGTTCAACTAACTTACTACCTGCCTTATCTCTATCTGGAACTATGATTATGTCTTTATCTAATCTATTCAGTAGCATTGCCTGTTGGTCGCTTATTTCGCTACCTAATAACGCACAGCCATCTATATGTATAGCATCAATTGGACCTTCACAAACTATTACAAATATCTTCTGCAGACTTTGTTCATCTAGTCCAAATATAAATCCTGGTTGCTGTTCACTCATATATTTAGGTTGTTTGTTTTTGCGTACAGTTCTAGCTGTCCAGCCTACTATTCGTTCTTCATAGTAGAAAGGAATAATAAGTCTATCTCTATATGCTAGTTCAGGTGTCCAGTAGTAAGTTGTATCATCTAAGTATAGTGATCTTTCTTTCATATATTCGAATATAGCATAAAGGTTCTTATCTATACCACCTGGTTCTAATGCACAATAGTCTGCCCATTCACTAAGAGGTTTTGCTGACTCAGGCATGGGTACAGTGCTGAATGTAGGGAGTTGAGCTAAATGTTTTGTAATCTCAACTCCCTCATTCTCACGCATGACATCAAGGGCCACCTTATTGATTACATCGTCAGGTGTACCTATCCACTGTAGAAACTTACGTAATTTATGTGATACGTTACGGCCCTGTTGCCAGCTGCATTTGAATCCACAATTGAAACAGTGGTAACTTACGGTGTCAGCTTCTTGGATAACACCACCACGTCCTCTTGTGTCTGCTGTGTGTCCATTATGATGGCAGCAAGGAGCATTGAAGCTAATCCACCCACTAGGAGTTGTTTTCCTCTTAGCAGGAATATATGTCAGAACTGTTTCAGCTACGATACTCATAATTTAATTATAGCATCGTAGTAAAGCTAAGTCAACTACTTTGTTAGTTTAAATAGGATATATTCGTTACCATTTTCTGGTTGAATTGTTATAGCAGGATCACCGCTTGGTGTTTGCATACCTACATATGTCCAGCTATATCCTTGAGCAATTTGCTCGTTGCTTGTCTCTATAAATTCCGCATTATCAGCAGAAAAAAAAGACACAAGCAATACAGTCATTATTGTATTCATATTAGTTCCTTACAAGTATTTTAGTTATTTTATCAGCAGGATCAGCAGATGCACTAAAACGTAGGTAACTAAACACTCCATTAAAGTTTATTGGTTTTGGTTCAGTTTCAGCACCTGTAAATGTAACTGCGTTGACATCGAACCAATTAGTAGAACCAGTAACTTGATTTTCTAGAGTACCTTGTACATTAATGTCACCTATGTAATTATCAGTATAAAAGGATGCAGTGTGAAGTGCTTCATTGCCGTTTATACCAGGTTGTGCATCAATAGTTTCACTATACCATACACTGTTAGCTTCTGTAAATGTTGTAACACTTGTAGTTTTAGCAGGACCAGGGAATGCTGTATCTTCTAAATGAATAACACCATCAGCCCCAAAATGGGTGTCGGTATAGGTTAACGTCTTTTCGCTACTACTATCAACTAGATATATATTATAACTTAAAAATTGTGTGTCTAAGTTTAGCAAATCGTTTTCCGAAATTGTAACTTTACAGTTGCCTCTTGTGTTAGTAGAGCCGTCATCTGTAACTGTACAGTCACGTTCTACTACCATTAACTTATTTTGATCAAACACCACTAGCTTAGGTGTGTATGATGTTAATAAGACTGGTTTCTGGTCATGGTTTAAAACTTTGAATTGTAGGACATTATCAATGCCTCTATATACTTTTATATGTCTTTGGTACACTGTTCTATACTCCGTTACGAATCCTGCGTCATTAGCAATGATTACTGTTTTGTTATTGACTAAATATCTAGGTGTTAGCTGCATAACTATATTTATCGAGAACTATGTTATTAAAAGATATTGAAAAAAATTTTCCGTTTATAAGTGTCGTAACATACGGCGGACAAGAGTATGTTGGTATTATAGCCAACCAAGACCAATATGTCACAAGCATGTATGTTTTTACTACACTTAGGTCTGATACAGACAAACGTAAATTTCTAGAATTAGGAGATGTATGGTGGTGGGAGTCAAATAGAATGATTCCTATTAATATTTTCTTACGCACAGATATTGCAAAGTATCAATATGCTATGATGACTATGAATAGCAAAGATGTTAAAGTAACCATAGGGCCTTGTGTAAACTTAAATGCCCTAAGTGTAAAACGTGTAAAACGTAAAAGTGTTCAACTGGTACGCAAAACTAAATGAATGTAAACCACACATTATTCGGTCCGACATCGTAAGTTTTCAAGCGTTCGTTTACGGCCTTATTAACTCCAGGAAAATCTATGTCATGTCCAGAAAGTATACCTTTAGGTTTTACTTTGGATTTATACTCTAAGATATCGGTTAAACATCCTGTGTAAGAATGATCTGCATCTATGAATACTAAGTCAACTTGTGGAATTTGTTTTGCAACTAATCCGCTTTTACCTTGTATAGGTATAAGCCTATTTTTATATTTGTTTTTTATTTGATTGTTATAAAATAATTTTATGTCTAAATCTACAGCATAGATAGTAAGTGTAGGAATCTTATCTAGTAAATAAAAAGTAGTCCTGCCGTCTCGCACACCAACTTCACACATTGTTGTGTATTGATTCTCTTCAATTAAATGTCTTAAAAAATATTTGCGATTTGGTTTAGTATCCCACTTGATTGTGCGAGCTACCTTAATTTTGTTCATTAAGTTGCTCACACAATAAATTCATATGTACAACTACGCCTATTGCATATGCAACAGCGTGTGCTTTTTTAAAATAATAACTATCGTCTTTTGGTTTTACCCACACTTCTTTCATTATCGTTTGCCACGGCTGATTTGCTAGATGTCTTTTGGCTGGGCGGATTATTGCTAGTGTCGCGGCTAATTGTTCTACCGAGGTAGGTTTCAATTGTTTCAATAGACTGTCGTGACCGCTTAGATGAAAAACTTTTCCTACGAAGTCCTTGTGCTCCAATAGTTCCCATATTGGATCTCCTTTCATTAATTTGTTTAAGTGAGTGTCATCTTTTACATCTTTGTAGATGCTGACATTTAAAAAGTCTAATTTAAAATAACCACGATCTTCTGCGGTTTTATGTTCTATTGTTGCTAGTCTATCAATAGGATTGTGAGGAATCTCGGTTGCATAAATTCCTGTATTATGTTTTTTGCCTGTGTCTAGTTTTGCAACACGATGTTCGAGTTTATCCAAGATGCAATTTCTGTCAGCGAAGTCTATATCTATATCAGGCATTATAATTTACTTTCTTTGACAACTTCTTTTACTAGCTCAACATCTTTAGGATTTCGTTTAAAACGCATAGCCCAGTGTTCTGGATCTAACACGTTATAAATCATAGTAAGTTGCTCGTCATTAAAGTTACTTAGCATATCTTTTCCTGACTTACAATTTAAAATTAACCAAGGAGATACCTTACCATCTTTAATATGCCACACTGCTCTATTCAGTGAAACATGTTGAAAGTAATGATACCAAGGCGCTGGTTCATTTTCATCTGCCCATTCCATCATTGTAATAACACTGCGTTCGAGTGCAGTAGTTACACCTTCTTTACGTATTAATTCGTTAGCGTATTTTTCGTACATTTCATCTCTACACCAATGGTCTAACTTAACACCACTTGTAACAACGTAATCAATGTATCTCTCGGGATAGAGTGGACGGACATTTGAAACAAAGCTACCAAACTTAACAAAAGCGTTATAATAAGGTGACTTGCAAAAGTCTTCATATGTTTTTTCTTTCTTTGAACCTGCACTTAATTTATAAAATTGATTAAATGCATATAGTCCTAACTGTACACGTTTTTCATTTTTCTGTAAAGCTCTACGTTTAGGTTGACACATATGCACAGCAAGAGTTTTTTCTCTTGTATATCCGTTACCACAGTATTCACATACGTAGGGTTTACTCATTCTGCACCTAATACTCTATTACTACAAAGACTAATATCACCAGAAACACTAATTCTATATCCTTCTGGATTTGTATAACTTGGATATACAGCATGATTTAAATCGCTTGGAAATAGTACCATTGTACCTTCTATTTCTTTAGATAGTTTATAATTATTTGTACGTATTGTACCTAGCGTATCTGTGTATGTAAAAATAAAATCACTAGCATCAGGATGTGCAAATCCTAAATCACCTTCTTGTTCTTTACGCCAGTCAGTTGGTATCTGTAACCATATGTTAAAACTAAACACACCTTGATGATCGTGTAGACTTTGGTACTGGTCGCTAGTAGTAATACGTGTCCAAAATCTATTGAATTCAAAATCATGCGTCTGTGTAGTTTTTAATTTAAATGGCCATCCCCATTTTTGTACATATTCATTTACAGCTGGTTTAAGTACTTCGTTTTCAAATATGCTATTATGATCTACAAGGCTCCATTGATTATCTTTAGCATGTGATATAACTGTATTTCCATCAAATTCATAACCAGGATATGCTGTTTCTTTAATATAAGAATATAGTAAATCAATATATTTTTGTTCTAACCGAAAATCTAATACTCCGTAGTTTGGAAGTGTATTAAAATTATATTCCATTATAACTTACTTTCTATGTTATGATCTTCAGCAAGTTGTCTAAGTTCTTTAGTAGTGTACATGCCAGCTAACATTTCAATTTCTTTTTGTTTCATATTAGGGTGTATTTGTTCTAATAACTTTATAGCATTATTGTTGTTAGACCCTTTTTTCTTAAAACCTATGTAAGGATGAAACTTAATCTTACCCCATGCACCGCTCATACATAGTAGTTGCCACATAAGCTCTTGATGTCCATTATCTTTGCCAACTCCTATGGTATTAAAGTGCTTATTGTAGTATTCATTTGTTTTGAACACAGCTAGTGCTTGATCGTCTGTAGACCCTTGTACGGCGCTTATATAGCGATTAAGAAGCCAAAATGACACCTGTTTACGCTCTTCTACAGTAAACTCTTTCCAGACACTTTTAGCATTCATATCAATGGCTGCTAATATATCTTTTACTGGGAGTTTTGCTTGTGCCATATATCTACATCCTTCGGTGAATTTATTTCTGTACCCTTAAAGTATACACTAGAACAGCCTATTTGCCAACCATTTTTTAACCATCTTAGCTGTTCTAATTTCTCCAATTCTTCTTCTTTTGTAACTTCTAAGTTACTGTATAGTTCTAATGCTTCTCGTTTATATCCGTATATACCTAAGTGCCAATCTCCGTAGCCAGTCATTCCTCTACCAAACCAAAGAGCTTGGTCTCCTGCTCTAACCATTTTAACTGAGTCAGGATTGTTTTGCATCTCTTCAGGCATGTCAGTCCATACTGTGCTAATAGGATAGTACTTCAACCACTCAACACAACGTTCTATCATTTGTAGTGTAACATCTGGCATGTCGCCTTGTACATTAATAAACTGGTTGTACTTTTTCATATAGTCTAAATTAATAGCACCTGCACATCTTTCAGTGCCGTTTTCATATGGGTAGTCATCTATAATAACACTAGTATTATTAAACACTTGTGCAATACGTGTATCGTCAGTAAGCACGTATGTTGGTATGTTAGAAGCAGCACAAGCGTCATACACACGTTTTATCATAGGAACACCATCTAACATACATAGTGGCTTACCTGGAAAGCGTGTGCTTTGATATCTAGCTGGTATAAGAATAGCGGACGATGTCATCAACAACCTTTTCAAAATCTTTTAGTTTAAGCATATTGGGGCCATCACTTGGCGAGTCATCAGGCATAGGGTGGACTTCGATGAAGAAGGAAGTGATCCCAAGAGCAGACCCGCTACGAGCCAGCCCAGGCACGTAATCACGATTGCCACCTGAACTAGACCCTTGTCCCCCGGGTTTTTGGACAGAGTGCGTAACATCAAACACGATATTATTAGTAATATTAGCGAGCATATACATAAGGCCAGTATAGTCGACAACAAGGCTATTGTAGCCAAAACTAGTTCCCCTTTCGGTTATCCAAACTTCTTTTGCACCATCCGTTTTACTAAGTATGCCTTTGACATCCCAAGGTGCAAGGAACTGCCCCTTCTTTATATTTACAATTTTATTTGTTGCACATACTGCCTTTATGAGATCAGTTTGTCTACATAAAAATGCTGGAATTTGTAAAACATCTATAACAGGACTATCGCCAAGTTGTCTTACTTGTTCTACAGTATGCACATCAGTTAATATTTTTAATTCTTTTATTTCATGTTTCATATCTGCAAATGCATGTAAGGTTGGAAGTAATCCTAATCCTCTAACGCCTTGCATACTTGTCCTATTTGCTTTATCAAAACTTGCTTTAAATATATATTCGATGCCATGCTTATCACATACACGTTTACATTCTTTTGCAATCTCTAAACTTTGTTCTAGCGTTTCATGTTGGCAAGGTCCTGCAATAATCCTCATTTGTTGTCCTTTATCATATAATAAGTTGTTACTAATTTAGTCATTAATTTTTTAAGTGTTTCGTTTTCGCTTGCAACATTACACAAGTTTTGCCACTCGCTATAGTCTAACAACTCGCCTTGAGCTCTAGCTACTGCTCCTGGATCGCCTCCTATTATCCATCTTGGAATACTGTTATGTGGAGGATCTCTATAGTGTGCATATACAACTCCGTTTGCCCTAGTGTATATTAATGCTTCTCCTGGTATCATCTTATTTTTCGATTGCAATGTCCAATTTGCCTTTTTTATTTACGTCACTGTAAACAATGTGTCCGCCTATTTCGTTTTGTATTTTATCTATCCACCAATCTTTATCTTCTATAATCAAATGTGCATTGCGTCCATCTGATAATTTTTTTCTTGCAGGTTTAGTATCTATTCTAAGCCATACATATTCTTTAGCATAGTTGTTAATATCTTGTAGTACTTGTTTAATATATTGAGGTTCGATATGTTCTAACACATCATTACAAAATACTGCACTAAAATAATTTGAAGGTTTGTGACTCCACATGTTAAGTGCTGGATCGTATCCTACAAATTCAGTGCTAGTATATGTTTCTTTAAGATAGGCTAGGATGACACCTTTTCCGCACCCGTAATCTAAACAAGTTTTAGGTGTCCAATAGTTCATGTAATTATGAAAGTCACCTAAGTCTTTTACTTTACCTCCGAATCCTTGAGGACGCTTTGGATCTATATGTAGATTTTTAAGTTCCTCTAAGTATTCTTCACTGTACATCTACTTCTGTTCCTGCTGTACGTCTTACAATATCATCATGATTAAATTCAGCCCAGTATAGTTCAAACGCTACGCCGTCTTCAAGTCCTTCGAATTGATGGATCTTGCCAGGCTTCACTTGTGTAAAGTCGCCTGCTTCAAGGATAGTTTCATCTACCAGTCCTTGATCTTCTTGCCATACACGGACAATCATCTTGCCTGACTCAACAAAGAAGCCGTTCCATTTAAATTTATGCTCATGCTCAGAACATTTGAATCCTGCTTTGTATTCAATACGATGAAATTCGAGTACACCGTTAGCGTGGATTAATTCAGTTTGTCCCCAAATTTTTCCTGCTTTCATTTGTTATCCTTTCTATAATAACTGACTATAATCTATAGTTTCGCTTTGTCTACTAATGTCTTTAACAAAAAATGCACACAAAGGATTTTTACCTTCAGTAATAGGCACACTTAGTAATTGGCCATTTTTCATTTTAGGAAAATACCATTTTACATCATTATAAAAATTTATAATTTTAAGCGAACCAAATTCTAGCTTGTAACCTGTTAAAGGGTTAAACAGAAACGTTTCAAATCCTCTATCATTTATACTTGTTAATGGTAACACTTCTAAGTCGTTACCAGCTGTTGGATCGCCAACAGCAATATGCCAATCTACAGGCATCATTATTTCATTACCGTTTATTTCCATTACTATTGCCGGTGAGCTAAATGATTCTAAAAATATTAGTGGTATAAAGAAGAAATCAGGTTCTTTTGGATCACTGTTATCTAACACACTAAATCTAACATCATCTTCTAATTCTTCTGGCAAATTATTTAAGATAAAACATTCGTTTTCTAACGTTAACATTCTCATATTATTTCCAATCTACTTTTTCTATCGTAAATGGATACTGCGCCTCTTTGTAAAACTTTTTACGTTGAGTCAGGTGCCGCTTCGCAAACTTGCATGTTGATGTCAAGTCCCATATTTGCACGAAGTCTTTGTCCTTTGCCTTTCTTACGCCTCTGCCTATAGACTGAATAACTCTTACAAATGATTTGCCGGGTTCGATTAAAACTAGATTAAAAATTCTTGGAATGTTAATACCAACAGCCGCGACTCCGTATGTAGCAATTACTACATGGTTAGTCCCTTGGTTGATTTCATCATATGCTTCTTTTCTATCTTTTAGTTTTACATCTCCTTTAACAAATGTTGATCCGGGTATAAGTTCAGCAAGCATTTCTCCTGCTGATATTCTATCTACTAATATTAGTGTGTTGCCTGATTGTTTTACATTGTTTAATAATTTGCCTAAATATTCTATTCTTGATTTATTTGTTACTAGATATTTTAATTCTTCTTGATAGTTACTGTGTGCAACAGTATCGATTAACTGCACTACATTAACATGGCACTGTGATAATACACCTTTGTCTTGAAGTTCTTTTGCACTAATTTGTCCAATAACTGGACCAATACTTGCATGTATACTTTCAAATTCAAATTTCTCTTTAGGTATTGTGCCGGTAAGACCCCAGCGTATCGGAGCGTTACGTAGATTGCGTGTAAGCAAATTCTTTAGTACTTCGGCTTTTGCTTGGTGTACTTCGTCAATAATTACAGTACTAACACCTTCTAAAAATTCAGCTAAACTTAATACTGCTCCGCCGTCCTTAAATTTCTTGTCAAGTATATTCAAACTTTGCCAAGTACAAATTGTATGTGTCTTACCTAATTCTTTTCTATCACCAAAGTAAACACCTACATCTAATCCACAGTTGATATAATCTTCTTCTGTTTGTGTTACAAGACTTTTGTTAGGAACAACAACTACACTACGTCCGTATGGTTCTGTAATCTTAGATAACGTAGCTGTAATAATAGTTTTACCTGCTCCTGTAGCAACTTCTTGCAGTGCCTGCGGGTTTTCTAAAAAATTGTTTACAACTTCT
>VMHT01210182.1_pt1 | contig 13188 bp, 17 predicted proteins | sample 4693611 | NCBI WGS metagenome assembly VMHT01 (sample SAMN12280063, study PRJNA550983) | marine metagenome | isolation source: seawater sampled from same location over 5 years 0.02-0.2 micron viral filtrate | place: USA: collected off the coast of southern California halfway between the port... ... | reverse complement strand
GGGATAATTTTTCATGTCCTGTAAATTTTCATCTTTCCCCAGGACACACTCTCACGAAGTGAGTGCTATTACGTAACGTTTTGTCTATATTTGTGTATTATCATTGCATCCATGAAATTCGTAAGGTTTCGTGTATGCTTCGCGGTGCATGGGTTCTGGATGATCACAGAACTGGGGGGAGGTTAGAAGCCTCTATCAGTTGTGTTATCATTGCACTATGATGTACTGTTTACTTATGTCTTTCTTCATCTAGAACCGCGTCAAATTGAAATAGGTAATCACCGTGCATCACCCATCTCGCTTTGATATCACCAAATCCCCAATCCATAATTCTATAAACTAACGCACGGTGTCTCTTCGATATGAATACCCATTCATAATGTCCCGGTTTATTCATATATAAATCCCTTCGAATGTATCTCATTATATCACCATTTCCCAGATCACCCATCACATTTTTAGAAAACCGCTGTATCCCGGGTGTGCCCTGGTCTTCGGGCTCGAAGAAGTTTTCTCTAGTCATGCATTCGCATGCAAACCGCATGAATTCTTCTAGAGTATCCTCTTCCATATATTATACTATATAATTTTACGCGTATGACTTATAGTGATCATTCGCGGCCTGTTTAATCTTGGTATGATTAAAATTGTTTAGAAGTAGGTTATTTTCGTATTCATATTTGCTATTGTTTTCATCCTTCGCACGAGATATCTGTGATAACATTTTATACATATCACCGCACCCCTCTTTTGGTGAGTCTTCTGCGAAACAATCCGCACCATATTTACCAATTGAATTAATACCACCGAGTGCATTCGCTATTACAGGTTCTGTAACACTACAGAATTGAGAACTATCTATTCTCATTTTTCTATTATTCGCGACACTATAATACCATCCACTCGTCGATACGAGCCATATATCGTTTGCCCCAAAATTAGCGACAAGAGCATATCCATGTTTTGTATTATTGAAATTGTATAACTCTTCCGTAGAATCTGCACCCGTTCTATTATAATATGTATAATCTTTTATAGGTTTTGTAGTATCATTAACCCTATTATACTTGTAACCCTTCCTACACTTTTCTTCGTATTTGGGTTTGTTGTTTTTATCACGGCCGACATACATTCGGCGTTTATATGCACAGTTATCAAGTGTCCTAGTATTTTTTTGTTGGTATGACGTACCATCATGACTCTCCTCGCGTGCCTTTTGTTTATGAATTAATGAGAGTTTACCACCCGCTTCGAGTTTATATAACCCATCTTTTACCAAAATCTTATTTTCGACCCATCGCCCACGCTGCCTTGTCTTTTTCAGTATATACGTTTGACTAGTATTTCCATCATACACAACAAACCTCTGCTCGTAATTATTATGCGCCTCTCTACCATCCTTTTTCCAGGGGGTACTTCTATACTCATATTTTTGCGCTCCGTTTATTTTCGATTCATCAACCCCGCCCACGTTTCTGATCGAAAATGTACCACTCGCACCGAAAGTCCCCTGTTTAATATGATTCGGGAGGTTAATAGATTTGAAAGCTCCTGCATACATTCCAGGATTTCCGGTAGCATTTTCACCACGGGACAACATTATTCCATATAAATCCGGTGCTAACGGCCATTTAGTTTGTTTGATCGTGAAATCGTATGGAAGATTGTTTCCAAAATATTTTTTTGATATAGAATCCTTTCTCTCTACTCTAGTTATACCCACGTGAGGTCTCGAAGAGCCGAATAACCACCGAGATTTACAATAAAATATCTCCCGTGGTATGTTATTAGCTTCGGCAAGCATGCCTTTGAATATCTTTTCTGCTTCGATATTATAATCTTTTCTCGCTTTATCCCACGCAGCCTTTGTATCAGCTACGTTCTTATCGTATCTTTCCTTACCCGCCTTGGTCGTAACGGATGATATAGTCTTAACCCGCGCCTCATATCTTTTACGTGCCCTAGATTCTTCCCGTGCGAACCCAACTAATTTTTTGACTTCCTGTTTGTTCGCGTCAACCATCGCGTCGATAGCATCGTGTCTAGCTCTCGTTTTAGCGTTAATCTTTGCAGTATACTCCTGACACGACATAAACGGCTCACATGGAACCTTTTTTACCGTTTCAGTTGGGCACGACGATTTACCGGGATCTGTTGGTTCTTCGATAATATTTAACCATTCTTTCGTATACGGATCACACGGTGTACATGCTTGGGGACCGGCGAAAGTGACATACTTTTTCATAGCTTGTTGATCAGCTTTTCTATGCTTAGCGCGTTCCGTAATTTCACGGAATACCTTATACTCAATCTTACCTTCTTTAGTTGTTCCAGGAATCAGCGTTTCTTTGAATGTTGGTGTAGTCGCCTTTGTCCACGCACCCAATCCAGATTTGATAGTACTACTGTACTGATACTTACAATCTTTACGAAGCGAATCCAAAGCGGCCTGTTTTGCCTTTTCCCTTTCGATCACTCTTTGCATCTGTTTCATTTTGGATTCTTCCATCTTTTTCTGAAAATCTTTAACGTATTTTAATCTAGATTTTTCCGCTGCTCTCGCATTAGCCAGTTTTATTTGTTCTTCCATTGGAAGATTTGGGTCAATACCAGTCATGTCTACCGTGAGCGTATAAAGATGACCACCTTTTTCCGTACATTTACCAAGTTTCTCCGATTCCGAATCCTGTAGGGTATCGTGTTCACATATACCACCCTTCCACGTAAACCCGTCAAGGTTATCACAAAACGTTTTGTCTACAGGGACTCTGGTATATGACCCATCCGGCAACACGTCTTCATCTTTGATACCCAAATCGACCAAAGTCTGTCTCCACGCCTCTTTCGGATCCGAAGTCCACATTATAGCACCTGCCATAAATTGGTCCATAAAATGTTCCGTTTTTGGGAAAATCGAGTCGACCATTTTTCCAAGTTTAGACCGAGTAGGAGGTAATTGATACTTTTCCAGACCGAGTCCTGAGGCTGCCGCCGCAATACCGCTAACACCTTGAAACTCCGTGTCGTTAGATTCATAATATGATCTAGAAATTTCCATAACCTGTTTAGAAAACGTCCACACATATTTAAATTGACCCACTCCATCTGTATCTATAGTTTCTATCGAAGGTGTTTCTGCCCAACCTCCTGTCGAGGTTTTCGGTTGGCCATCGACTGTAATATTACTTCGAGTTGGTGACTGACCCGGGGCAACGAGTGCCATGTTCACGGGAAATTTGTGTGTTTTGAGAGTGCATCCGTCATCATCGCCATCACACGCATATCCCTCATCATCCATCCGAGAGTTGATAGTTATTCGAGGCTGAAGAAGGAACATGTCTCTCGAACCACTGGGAGAGTCTTCGGTAGGCGCGTAGGTCGCAAGTTTTCGAAGGTGTATCATACGATCGGGATTCCCATACCCTTTGGATTTCTCACTTTTTAAATCCTCGTGAGTAGCGTGAGAATACATTTCCTTTATTTGGTCATCCGTCATTTTCCAAAATGGTATAAGTTCCGGTGGTTTTTGAATACAAAAAAATCTAAACATCGGGGGTGCCTGTTCTACGGGGGCTGCTGCGGCGTCACTCTCTGCCTGAGCACTGGCTGCCGCTGCGGCGTCACTGTCTACCTGAGCGCTGGCTGCCGCATCGATATCAGCTGCCGCTTGAGCATCTTGAAGCGCCTGTTGCTGTTCAGTTTGAGTTACTAAATCATCGGCAGCGGCTTGGCCATCTTCTTCGGATTGTCTCACCCTTTCCCGCTCCTCTTCTTCCAATAATTGCTGATTCGCTTCGTATTCTTCTGTTTCAGCCTGTATCTCTTCCTGTCGTAAGAGTTCTAACTCCTCGGTTTCGAGTCTTAACTCTTCTTCCAGTTCCGCTTGCTCTCTTTCCATTTCTTCATATTCCTCTTTAGCTTCTTCTAGTAAAATTCTTTGTTCTTCTTTTTGCATAAAAATTTCTTCCTTTTTCTCTAATAAAAACTCAGCCTCTTCGGCCTCCATTTCTTTTTGGCGACTTTCCGCCTCCGCTTTTAATCGAGCTGCTTCGAGTTCCGCCTCTTTTACTTTCCCCATTTCCTCAGCCATACGGTCAGCTTCCATGGCCTCGGCCTCGGCATACTCCTGACGAGCGTCTTCCATTTCCTGGGAGATTCGTAACTCTTCCTCTCTTATAGCCTCGGCGATCTCTATAGCCCTTTCTTTTGCACGTCGTTCAATGTCCTTAGCTTCTTCTATAGCTGTGAGTCTTTTTTCCTCCATCTCCGCTGATGCAGCTTGTAATTCAATTCGTCGCTCTTCCTGTAATTGTCTCTCTTTTAAAGCAGAGTCTGCCGCGATTTTTTGTTGTGCAAGTAGTAAAGCCTCGCGCTCTTTCCGTTTTGCTCGAACAATTTCGAACCGTTTAGCAGCTTCCTCGGCTTCAGCTTTTTCTCGAAGCTTTGCTTGTTCGGCCTTTTTTTTCTGTAATTTTAGAAGCATGGTAGCTCTCGTATCCGTTATTCTCTGTTCCGCCACTGAAGCCATCTCGTCGGCTTCTAACCTAACCCTTTCAGCCTGCTTACGTATTTCTTCAGCTTCTTCGTTTTTCACCCGCACCTGATTCTTTAATTGAAGCTTGTGTTCTGTTTCTTCTTTTTCTAGTCTAACTAGACTATCCACGGCATCGACGATTTTTTGTTTTACGATTTCTACGTCTTTAGATTTTTCTACCACCCCTTCGAGTATAACACTCTCTTTAGTTTCCATGTAATTTTGTATCTTTTCGAGTTTTTCCATAACACTCTTCTCAGCCCTCTCGACTTTATTTGCAGCGTGGTCGTGCATTAATTTTTTTACCGCGACAATCTCTTTCTTTTTTTCCAATTTCGATAAAGATTTTGGAATATCAATCAAATCTGGGTCCTTTTGTGTATTACTTATACTCACCTGTACAATGATGAGTACAACTATTACTACAGCTAACAAAATGGTAGACTGCATATTAAAATACGCTAAGAAATTATTTTTTATTAAACTTGGGCGAATATCTATTTCCCATCATGAAATGATCCGGTCGATTCATGATTTCATTTCTGGGTTCAATTGGATCCTCCTTTTTTATACTCGGTCTCGTTAAATTGTATATACCGAGTGCTATAACAAATGATAACATTCCAACACCTCCTAACATTTACTTTACGTTAATATTTTAATCCTTCGCGGTGACCCTCGCAGTTTCGTCATACAGGGAAGATTTGAATGCTGCGAGTTTAGATCTCAACGTGTACCCAGACGGTCCATTCGTCTCAAAGATTACAGGGTTAACGGTGTTGGGGTCAAACATGTCCCCATGCGTCTCGCATAGGAGGCATCTCATCTTAGGAATCTCGCCAGGTGCGTGAGTATGCATCTGCTGTGGTCTTTTCTTATTACGCTTAGTCTTCTTAACAACAGGGGGGTTGTCTGGATCATGACGCTCACAATGTGTCTTACCGTCTAGACACTTGTTTCTACACGGGTTACCTCGGATGTTGATACCCGTGCAACACTGTTTCTTCGGTCGTGCAGCTTTAACAGGTTTAGGAGGTTTCAGGGGTTTAGAGTGCACCTTACACGTTTCAACTCCTTCGACGCAAAACTTACGACACTGTGTACCCTTCGCAGTAATAAACGGACAACGGATTTTGGCTGGTTTTTCTTTTTTTGGTTTTACTTGTTTCTTGAGCTCGTCAACTTCATCTTGGAGTTTCCTATTATCGCGAACGACTTGTCGAAATACACGAGCAATTTCATCCAATTTTCCCGCATGTTCAGCTCCGACACTGGTTGCAAGTAAGGTGAGACTCGCGAGTGTTGTTTTCGGATCGAATGTGAGAGGGCACGGCATACAATGTTCGAATTCCATAGTGACTTAATAATCAAATATACGCTCGTGACTTAGGTGTAATTTTTTTATAGAACGAATATAAGATGGTACTCACGCTACAAGACCTACCCAAAAAAACTCAATATATCGTCATAGATTCCGATTACGTCGATGGTACAAACAACGACTTCACGTTTAATCTCTCACTCGAATCTAATACACACGCCGAAAGCATTTCCCAGGTGATAGGACTCAAGCTCGTAGACTTTTACATAACTCAGGTGGGAGAATCAAATCCCGTCAACGATACCACAGCTAGTAATGTAGCAAAGTATGTGGACGTGGTATGCCCAGATGTTCCACAGAAAGCGCAGATGCTTGATGAGAGGCATGGTCAGATTTTAGCTAGGATACCCCTGGAACGTCATTATGATTATGGTTCACAAACCGTGATACGAGATAAACAATGGAAATCGTTTAGACGTAAAACAAACTATTTTAACCCAATATCTATCCAAAAATTACATTTCAATTTATACGAACACCAGGATGACGGTGGATACCACGCGCTTCAGTCAGATTCTAAATGGTACATGGTACTCGAAGTGACATCTGTTGATGTAGAAGAAAAACCGATTAACCGTGAAGCACAGATCCTAGAAGCTCTGTACGCGCTCATCAACAAGATCGAGAAGTTACACCAAAGTGTTAAACGGTTACCGAATAAGGAAGAAGCTGAAAAGATTATTGAAGTCACGAATCGGAAGAAATTTTCATTCAACTATGTCCTAGGTGCATTTTGCATGTTACTCATAGGGTATGTCTATTACGTCAACAAAATTAGATCCAGTTTCATACCAAGCCCAATTTAAAATCTATAGATAATGTAACAGGATGACAGCAATCTTACTCTTTATTTTGTTGGTCATCGTCTCGGTGGTCGTGGTGGTTATCATCAATCAAAGTAGGGCAGAATTAGGATCTAAAGTCGAGGATATACTACTCGAACAGGCTCGTGTGGCTGAGTTAAAAGCCGAACTCGAAAGGGCTGAAGTAGAGGAACGTGAAGAACTCACCGCCTTACGGCTAGAAATGCAAATATTAGAAAAGGAAAATGCAAAAAATGTTCTCACACTCGAAAAAGAATTAATCGCTTCGGGACTGAAGGGAAAGGATGCCGAAGATGCTTTACGAAAAGAGCTAGAGGAGACGAGACTAGCAGAACAGGCTAAGGTATCGGCTATACAGTTACAGTTAGATAAAGCAAAAACACAGGAACAAACTAAGGTTAAATCAATACAATTTGAATTAGATAAATCTCAGGCTCGTATCAGTCTTATGGAAGCTAACGTGGAAAAATTGAAAAATAAACCAGTCGCAGAAATTGCGGATTTGAAAAAGAAATTATCCGAAGCTATGATTTCTACACGCGACGCGCAGGAGAAGGCCAGCGCTCAGAGTTCTTTAATAAAAGCCGAAAAGTCTAAATCCGCTAAAGAGTTGAAGGCTATACAAGCTGAACTAAATACACTCAAACAGGTCGAAGCTGATAAACGCAAAACATTAAATACTAAGTTAGGTGATTCAACAGACACAATCGAAGACCTCGAAGAGGAGATCGCATATTTAAAAAGTCAGGCAGCGTCAATCAATAAAAGTCCCGACATCGAAAAAAAGAAAATTTCTATACAGTCGGATGAAGATCGTGCAGGTGCGATGGATTCTCAGGATATTGTTGAAAACGATGTAATTAAAAAATCTGAAAATACTCCACGGAGTTCATCTGGTAGGGTTATAACCAAGGGCCCTGAATCTATGGGTATATCTCCAGCGATGAGGGAAAAATTACAAGCTGCCATATACAAAGCAGAAAATAATGAAAAAAATAAGGCACTCGTCGGTGGTGGAAAGGGTGCTCCTCTTGGTGACGGGGGTGCTCGTCATACGGGTCCTATACCGAGTATATATCTTGAGAAACTGGGCCCACCTTCGAATGTAATGCGACCCGCTGTCTGCCGCGATATACCTGGATCTGACGTAGATTCATGTGGTAGACCCTCCATGGGTGGCCGAACCCCTATAAAGGCTGTCCCGTTCGTCCCTGGGCGTGGCAAGAAGTCCGCCCCCTCGTGTAAATACGAACCATTCAATCCCAATAAAAACTACCCAGGTACCCATCCCGATAATTATGTCAAGTACTGTAACGATCTCATTTCCGGTAAATGTGCACAAGAGTTATGTGCAACCACAGATGCTAAGAATGTGTGTAAGGGAGAATGTCAAGCCTTAATGACACGCCCGCCGACAACGCGTCCCCCAGCTCCTATGACTGGTTATATAGATAACGGTCTCGGATTCTGTAAATCGGGTCAAATATACGCATCACCTGCATGGACTTTATTAAATCCCGGCGAACCTAGAAAAATGGCGTCCTCTTTCGACGATCCATTATACAGGGAATACGCTAAGCGAGGACAGGCTAAATGCAATGCAAATCCTTACTGTAAGTTCGTAACTGTATGGCGTGACGCAGGTTACAGAATGTATAATACCAGTGCTGGGAACTGTTCTAGTAAGGACGATACCTCGGGTGCTAACAAGTCGTGGGAAAAAATTGGCCATGTGTATCTGGATCGTCGTATCAAAACACAAAGTGCAGGAATCCGCGGTGGGTGGTGGTAAAAAGTGTTGCGAAGCATTGGGATGTCCGAGTAATTGTAAAGATCCTGGCGTCGGTAAACGTGTGTACAAGAAACGCGCGACTATAGGTAGGATTGGATCTTATTCGAGTATGTGGCCAAGCTACAAGGGTAAGTTTACCTTAGAGCGAACTTCTGGTCAAAAGGCGTGTGACAACAATAGCTATGTTTAAAAATTAAACTTAAGTCAAATGTGAATATACAAAAAATCATATTCATTGAAAATGGCCTACCACATGCAACGCGCTATGGAACTGCTCGGGACCACGGTACCCGATGCACGATGTGAAAGACTGGCGACGAGTCTTCAAAAAATGAAAAATTCTTACGCTCAACACGATAAACGGAAAACTGACCGCCAGGTTATCGTGTTGGACGAGGTTCCCAAAAGGGTGCAAGAGGTTAAGAGGGTATCTAATACATGCAAAGCGCTTACTCTCAGGGGAAAACCGTGCACGTTTAAGGCGGTAAATGGGTGCTATTGTAAAAAGCATACAATCAACAAAGCAAACATCGTTCTTGGTAAAAAGATAAATGTTTAGTCTAGCATTATTTTATTGTTATATATAAATGTTGGATCAGGAAACATTAAAACCAGTCATCATTTCCATGATAGTCTATCTCGTAGTCGCCAAAATGATTCCCGACATAATCAAGAAACCCACCGGAATTACCTTTATCGATGATATTAACATGCTTCTCATCGCACAGAAGGGTTCTCTCACATCAGGGGCTCTCCTTACCGGTATTATCGTTTACGTCACCGGGTGGATCGAGTCCGAATTCTCGTAAAATCGTGTCTCTACCCGTTAGTTGTTTCGTATATACATGGTCCATATATCGTACATCATTCGAATACGCGTGTCTCATGAACTCCAAGAGTTGGTCAAAGTTAGGATCTCCCCATTGCATCCCTTTCTTAAACAAGAAGTCGTCATTCTTCAACTCTTGAAGTCCACAATCAATCGTATACGGAGTTTTTATATATTCAGGTGCTCCACCGTAATTCGTTATTATCACGGGTTTATCTCGAATAGCCGCCTCAACCGCACCCATTCCAACACCCTCAGAACTCGAAAATCCTACATAACAATCTGCCCTATGATGAAGTTTGTCCATATCGTAATCACTTATGAGACCATTAATAACTTCGACTCTAGGAAGCTCTACATCGACATCCTTTCCACATGTAGCCTTCACGAGTAGTCTCGTATTAGGTTCATTTAACCTAACGAATGCCTCTAAGATCTTACCAAAATTCTTCCGTTGATCCATTATATTACCTATGTGATAAAACGTATACGGGCGTTTCGGTGGATCTGGAATATGGCAGTGAATAACATAAAATTCATTTTCAGGAAATTGTCGAGAAAGAACGCGTTTACAGAATTCACTTGGAACAGCGACCCTAGGAAATACATCCATAATCATTCCATAATCTTCGTGAACCGTTTCAGTTTCGCATACAGTCATGCATATCAGGTTCTTAACCTTTTTCTTCAGGCGCTTAGCATACTCTACATATGCTTCTATGGGTAAAAGAAAAATGAATGCATTTTCACATTCGGAGATCTCTTTACCATACGTAAAGTATGACGAACCAGGGAACAGTTTCGTATATTTTTGTGCATGCTGACCTATCCCAGAAAGTAAGGTGGGTCCAATAAACTGCATACAATTAAAGGAATTATTATCTTTAGATATATTAAAATGACCACTCTTCGCGAAGAAATTGAAGCCGAGCTTAAGCACGTCCGACTCGATAAGAGCGCTTTATACAACATCCTACTCAAGATCCTCGATCAGGGCGGAGGCGGTGGTTCTGGAAGCCCCGGCCTCCCCGGTCCCGCTGGTCCTCCCGGTCCTCCCGGTCCCGCTGGTCCCCAAGGTCCTCCCGGTGCTAAGGGTCCCAAGGGTGATTCCGCTGCGACTGCCCCCAAGGTGGATGTTACAACTTCCACAGAAGAGAAGCCCAAGAAGAAGGCCGCCCCCAAGAAGAAGACTCTCGCGGGTGTTTAAATAATATCTAATTCTACAATATAAATGAAGTTCGGTATCAATGCACAAGTTATCATCGCTTTACTCGGGGCACTCTATATTTTAATGGTGTGCAGGGAAAAGTACCGCATCGAATACGCAGAGGGTGAACCTGTGGCGGTGGAAAAGGTGGAGAAGCAGGCAATACCCGCACCGGATATGGTCGCAGTCAAGGCAAAGAAACCCAATGCCACAAAAGCTCCTATTGTCGCAGTCAAGGCGGAGAAAACCGATGTTATCGAAGAAGAGGAGGAAGCCACGATAGAGGGGCAAGCCATGATAGAGGAGGAAGGTATGTCTACCGGAGCCATTGCTGGTATAACTGCGGTAAGCATTGTCGCTCTCATCGTTATCATGATCATGATGAGAAGGCTCAGAAGGTAATAAATAAAAAGTTGTCTTAATATAAATGAAGGATCTTACTCTAGTGCAAATTATGATCGCTGGTTTAATCACGGCGTATGCGATTACAGTTCGTAAGACTAACGTCGCTGTCCTATCCACTCTCGCATTTTCACTCGCCATGTTACACGCTTATGATCACTTATACAGGGTGAAACGTGGTAAGGAGAAATTCTTAATCACTCTTTAATAATCGTATTTTTTACACTCAAAATCGTCAGGTATTTCGCCACAGAAGTCGTACATATCTAGAACTGCATCTAAATCATCGAACATCATTTGATCTTTTGACGAGAAAACGTCATCCTCGATATCATCTGATAATACATCAATGACATTATCCATCAGTTCCATAAATGTATCCAATTCTTCGATAATCATGCGTTTATCATTCATTTTATGAGTCAAAGAAGATCGTCGCCTTCGGACCGCTTTCTTCAAACGTCTATTCTGCTTGATTATTCTATCGAGATCTGTTGATCCAAACGTTGCTTTCACATGAAAAGACTTTTTAGTAGGTTTGATACCATAATTAATGCGAAGAAGTGACATTACTTATGTCATAATGACCATGAATCTTTATGTAAGTTTTTACATTGTCTTTTTTATACCTTGAGATATCCCCGCGATGTTACCCTTGCCTACACCGAATTCGCCACGTCAGCCACGGTCGCGTCGGCGACCTTCTTTATAAGTTCAAAATCGTCGTCGCTATAGATCTTTCCGAGAGGACTGTTTTTTCTCACATCTTCAACGGTGTCATCCACGAATTGTTTGAATGTCTTAGGGGTAATATCGTATTGGTCACACACAGCCTTGCGAGCATCTTCAACCATTTTCTTAAAATCAGAGGCTCTCACCCGTTCTGTTCCCGTGGGGCAATACTTTTCCTTGATATCCTTCTCGAGTTGAACCATCTCATTATAGAAGATAGTCTTAATTTTAGTGATATCCGAGTCACTCTCGAGCGTCTTTTCCGAGATGTTCAATTCCTTCTTCATCATCTCACGTTGCTCGACGAGGTTAGCCATGACACGAGAGCATTCTGCATCGACGTTTCCAGTGTCCTTAATGACCCGGTCCATGATAGAAGGATCGTAAAGAACGTTGCACATAGAACCTTGAACGACATCTTGAATCTTAGAAGTTGTTCTACCCAGAGCGTCGATAAAGGGACTATCATTCGAATGAATCTTAAATCCAAAAATACCGGGTTTCGAAACAAATTGAGTTAATGTATTCGTAATTGTTCCACCAGAGAAAATCGCTCTACCTATCATGATACCTAAAATGAGGCCAACGATTACACAACACGCAATCGATGCGGAAATACCAGATAAAATCATTTAGAATATACCAACATTTTAAATTTAAGATGAGATTGTCCTGGTACCATGTTTGTTACACGTGCCAGGCTCCATTAGACCCAAAAATCGTCACGGGAGGAAAAGAAAACAAAAAGTTTGTCCGGAACTATAAACATATACGACCGTTGTTCACGTATAACAATGAAGAATATTACTCCTTCGTAGGTGGTCTAAAATTACGACGAGTATGTTACTCGTGTTTTAGCTGTAAATGCAAAGTTCATCATACTTCTTTGAGAGCTAGGGAATTAGGTGGTCGGGGTAGAGTTGCTCCTAAGTCAAGAGCTAAATCGGAAAAGGATATCTTATTTTGGTTCGACGGACTCATACGAGGAGCTGTGAGAGAAGGTATCGATATAAAAAAGTAAGTAATAATAATGTCTGTAGATCCAGATGTCACTAGTATAATGAAACTTGTGGATGAACACAGGGAAAAGTTACCAGACGGTGTATATCTGAAGATCTGTAATTCGTTAAAACGTATCCACCACAAGTTATATCGACCAAACGATAAAATTTTGATTCATAGAAAATTGGTCATTTTTGGGTATGTATCATTTTTTTCGATATGCAAATGGATTAAGATAATCAAAAACGGAACTTAAGTTAAAAAATATATACGAATAAACTATATGGGTTTAGTTCCAATCAAGCTACTCAAAAACGCAACCGGTCGTAAGAGGCTTCTTAAAATCAAAGGTGAAGAGGCTGAAATAGATAAGAATGATTACATAGAATCGCGCATTAACACGAATGCAAAAGCCAGGGATCTTCTCGCGATAGAAGACGGATCTGAAATGGCTAAGTTCTTCCTTCACAAGAAAGGTCGACTCG